>Ga0116227_10009902_pt1 | contig 16996 bp, 16 predicted proteins | sample S1TSphgellanicum_FD_89693 | JGI IMG/M metagenome (GOLD analysis project Ga0116227, IMG submission 89693) | Host-associated microbial communities from peat moss isolated from Minnesota, USA - S1T2_Fb - Sphagnum magellanicum MG | ecosystem: Host-associated > Plants > Peat moss > Unclassified...
GTGATGGTGATCATGGTGTTGTTAAAGCTGGCATTGACGTGCGCGACACCACTGGTGATGTTCTTGCGCTCCCGCCGCTTGATACGCTGAGGTTCGCGAGCCATTGTCTCTTGTAATCCTGTCGAAAAACCGTGGGAAACCGGGGAGCCTTGCGACTCCGCGCCGGCTTACTTCTTCTTGCCGGCGATCGGCTTGGACTTGCCCTTGCGGGTGCGCGCATTGGTGTGCGTACGCTGTCCACGGACCGGCAGGCCCTTGCGGTGACGCAAGCCGCGATAGCAGGCGAGATCCATCAGGCGCTTGATGTTCATCGCGGTTTCGCGACGAAGATCGCCTTCCACGGTGTGATCGGCGTCGATCGTTTCACGGATCTGCAGGATTTCCGCGTCGGACAAGTCCTGAACACGGCGAGACTGGTCGATTCCCAGCTTGTCGGCAATCTGGCGGGCCTGGAAAGGTCCAATGCCATGAATGTAGGTCAGCGCGACAATCACGCGCTTGTTGGTGGGGATATTCACCCCGGCAATACGAGCCACTTGTATCTCCGTTCAGCTCCACAGAACACCTGACTGCCGACATCGGGGGACATCCCCCTGTCGCCCGCCCGGGGCCCTATCTCATAGCGAAACACCCGAATACCGAACGAAGCGAACCATCCCAGCCAGTGCCCATAAGCGCGCTGAACCAGGTGGCAACTCTCCAGTCGGTTTCGAGTGAAAGGCGCGCTTAAGCGGATTCGAATGGATCGTCAACCGCTATTCGGCACAAATAGGCACAAACGACCGGGTCCGTTGCGAAACGGATCCGGCGCGGCGTGCAGGTCGCGATAAATACCGGATTCGCCGCCAAAGGTCAAAGCCGCTCATGCCCGCCAACCGCGTGTTTGTTCGTCGAGCGGTTGTTCATCTGCCAGTCTGGATCAATGTGGTACGGCCTGATACGAAGCGATACAAATTTCGCTTACCACCGGCTGGAGGCCAAATCGCATGCGCAGACTGCACATACCCCGGACCCCTTGGGCTTTGCCCGGCTTGGCCGCAGCCATACCCGCCCTGGCCATTGCCCTGATGCCCGCACCGACGATGGCGCAGATTTCGATCGGCATCAATCTGGGCGGCCCCGCTGTCGATGCGGGTATCCGCATCGGCTATGCGCCGCCGCCGATGCCGGTCTATGTGCAGCCGCCATTGCCCGCGCCGGACTATATCTGGGTGCCTGGACATTGGGCGTGGAGCGACTGGATCGACGATTATTACTGGGTTGCCGGTTACTGGGAACAGCCGCCCGAGCCTGGCCTGTTGTGGACCCCGGCCTGGTGGGGCTGGGAAAACGGTGCATTCGGCTTTCACGGCGGCTATTGGGGGCGTGAAGTCGGCTGGTACGGCGGCATCGATTATGGCTATGGCTATCAGGGCCACGGCTGGGAAGGCGGTCATTGGGAAAATGGCCACCTCGCCTACAACGGCGCGATCATCAATGTGACCAATGTCCATGTCACCAACGTCTATTATCATCCGATCGTGATGAACAATGGCCCGCGTGTCAGCTATAACGGCGGTGCCGGCGGCGTTGCCGCACGGCCCACGCCGGAAGAAGTCCGCGCAACGCAGGCCCCGCACATCCCGCCGACGCCTGCCCAGCGGCAGCATGTCGAGCAGGCCGCCAGCAACCCGCACGCCGCCGCTTCGCAACTGGCCTCCAACTGGCATCCGCCTGCAGTGCATCGCGTGTCGGCCAGCGGCACGCCGATCCCGCGCAACGAAGCGCTTGCCCACGGCGGAGTGACTGCAGGAGCACCGGCGGGATTCAAGCGCCCCGCCCCCGGCGCGACCGCCCCGGGCGAAGCCCCGGCGCGTGCCACCAACACGTTTGCCAACCCCAACCGGGCAGGGCGACCGGATGCGGCGACCATGCCGCCGCGCGCCATGCCGACATCCAATGCGTACCGCCCGCCGGCGCCACAAACGCAGACCCGCACGGCGCCCGAGCCCAACGCGTACCATGCCCCCGTCCCCCACGCCGCCCCGGCGGCCCCGGCCCGCGTCGCTCCGCCGCCACCGCCGCACGTAGCCCCGCCACCACCGCACATTGCCCCGCCGCCGGCGCACGTTGCCCCACCGCCGGCGCCGCGCCCGGCTCCGCCGCCAAAGCCCAAGCCGGAACCGCACGAACACGAGCACGAATGATCGCGGCGGGACGCAAGCACACCACTGTGCTTGCGTCCCGACTGCCCTGACGCGACCAGAACACGCACGCCTTGACCTGGCGCACTGCTACCCCGAAGAGTCCGGCCAGCCACACTTCGCTGTTCGGAGTCAATCCAGTGCCCCAAACCACCCCGTTGTCCGTAACTTTGCTTGACGGCGGCACGGGCCGCGAACTGAAACGGATCGGTGCGCCGTTTCAGCAGCCCGAATGGTCGGCGCTGGCGCTGATCGAAGCGCCCGAATTCGTGACGCGCGTGCACCAGAGCTATGTCGACGCAGGCGCCGACGTGATCACCACCAACACTTATGCCGTGGTGCCTTTCCATCTCGGCGAAGAACGCTTTGCCGCGCGCGGGGCGGAACTTGCCGCGCTGGCCGGATCGTTGGCACGCGATGTGGCCGATGGCGCGCCGCGCCGCGTGGCGGTGGGCGGATCGCTGCCGCCGGTGTGCGGATCATATCGCCCCGATCTGGTCGATATCACGCGCGCCAGGCCAATCCTGACCGTGCTGGTCACAGCGCTGGCGCCATATGTCGACCACTGGCTGGCCGAAACGCTGTCATCGCTGAGCGAGGCGGAACTCGTCGGCGAACTGACCGCGCCGACCGGCAAACCGTTGTGGCTGTCGTTCACGCTCGACGATACGCATCCCGGTGCCGTCGCGCGCCTGCGATCGGGCGAGAGCGTGACCGACGCGGCGCAACTGGCACAGCGGCTGGGCGCAGCCGCCATCCTGTTCAATTGCAGCCAGCCCGAAGTCATGGCCGACGCCGTGCGCGCGGCACGCGCCGCATGCGACCTGCCGGTCGGGGTCTATGCCAACGCCTTTCCGCCGCAGCCGGAGGAAGCCGAAGCCAACGCCGTCCTGCTCGACATTCGCGCCGATCTCGATCCTGCGGGCTATGGGCATTTTGCGCGAGGCTGGCGCGCAGCGGGCGCGACGATTCTCGGCGGATGTTGCGGCATCGGGCCGGAACATATCGCAGCGCTGCGTGTTAAATGACAAAAACGCAACCTTCCTTTTCGCGGACTTGTCTAGACATAAAGGTTTCGTGCCGATAGCTTTCCGGCATGGGCGCCACAAACACGACTGAACATCTCCCGCGATCGCTCGAATGGCCGACGTTGGTGCTGGCGGTCGTGATTTACGGCGGATGGATTGCCGTGACGGCATGGCACGCCGCGTTACCCTGGCCGGTTCTGCTCGTGGTCGGCGGATGGCTGGTCGCCTGGCATGGATCCTTGCAGCATGAAGTGATCCATGGCCACCCTACGCGCCAACGCTGGATCAACGATGCGATCGGCTTTCCCCCGCTGGCGCTGTGGTTGCCTTATGAAATCTATCGCCGCGACCATATTGCCCACCATGCCACGCCGCACCTGACCGATCCGTTCGATGATTGCGAAAGCCATTATCTGGCCCGCCCGGGCGGCTTTTGGCATGTCCTTGCCGCGTTGGAGGCAACGCTTGCCGGACGCATGCTGTTGGGGCCGCCGGTACGGGCCCTGCGCTTCTGGCTGATAGAATTGCGACGCCTGTGGATCAGCCCGCTGGCCGTCGCGCGCGACTGGTTGCCGCATCTGGCAGCGGTGGCGCTGGTTCTGCTGTGGCTCGATCATGTCGGCCTGTCGCTGCACGTCTATATCCTGTGCTTTGTCTGGCCGGGCATCGCCCTGTCGCTGATCCGATCGTTTGCCGAACACCGCGCCAGCCCCGATCCAGAGGGGCGTACTGCGATCGTCAGCGATCTGGGGCCGTTGGCGGTGCTGTTCCTCTATAACAACTTGCATGTCTGGCACCACGCCCGGCCCGGTGCGCCGTGGTATGCCCTGCCCGCGCTCCATCGCGCGGCACCCGATGCGTTTGCGCAAGCGCCACGCTATTCCGGCTATGGCGCGGTCTTTGCCCGTTTCCTGTTCCGCCCACATGACCGGCTGGTGCATCCCGGACGATGATCGCATCGCTGGGGATGTACGATCCACGCTGGTTGCACCACGCCAACAACACGCTGTGGCGGGCGATTGCCGCGCGGTTGCGCGCAATGGGCATCGCCCAGGTGCCGGACCACCTCACCCGTGACCGCTCGCTCGACACGATCTGGAGCGCCCGCGATTGCCTGCTGGCGCAAACCTGCGGCTATCCGTTGACCACGCGACTGGGCGATGCGGTGACAGTGGTGGCAACGCCGATCTACCATGCCGAGGGATGCGATGGGGCGTGGCACCGTTCGGCGCTGGTGGTGCGCGACGATGACCCCGCAACAGACCTTGCCGATCTGGCCGGACGCACAGCGGCCATCAATGCACCCGATTCCAACACCGGCATGAACCTGTTGCGCGCGGCGGTGGCACCATTGGCGCAAGCCGGGCGCTTTTTTGGCAATGTGATCGAAACCGGCGGCCATGCGCGCAGCGTTTATGCGATCATTGCCGGACGTGCGGACATTGCCGCAATCGACGCTGTCACGCTGGCACTGTTGCGCGACCGCTATCCCGCCATCGACCGGCGTATCCGCGTGCTCGGCTGGACCGCCGCGACGCCCGGCTTGCCGCTGATCACCGGGGTCCGCCACCATGTGACGGCGCTGCGCACGGCGCTTGGCGAGGTCATGGCCGATGCGGCGCTCGCACCGACTCTTGGCGCACTGCGCATCGCCGGCATGACGGTGATCGGACGCAGCGCTTATGATGCGGTGTCAGCGCTGGAAAACGACGCCATCGATGCGGGCTATCCCGTGCTCGCGTGATCTGGTCGGCACGAAGCGATTCTCACTGCGATTGTGGACGCGGCGCCCCGCCAAAGGCGGCATCGAACGCGGAATTGATCGAGTCCTTCGACGGTTCGTCACCGTTCGGGGTGCTCGCCTTCTTCACCGGTTTTGAGGACGAATTCTTCACCGGCTTTTTTGGCGCCGGTTCAGATGGCGGCGTGGCATCGACGGCGCCATCCGAAGCGGCAGAAGGCGGATTGGCCTGGCCGACCTGCGGAGGTGGCGCAACTGCGGCCCGTTTCCGCCCGGCACGCTTTCTGGTGGGGGCTGCTGCGCCTGCGGGCGTGACATCCTGTGGAACCGGCGCGGCCGCCAGCGGCGCGATCGTCGGCAGATCGGCGGGCGCGGGCGTCGGCTCCGGCTCGTTCGCGGGCAGGCTCCAGATCCGGCCGCGTGGCAGCAACAGGCCATTGCGATCAAGGCCACGGCCCTCTGTGGCAGGCACGGGTGCGTCCTCGCCCGCCGGTCCGGCTGCCGCCGGCGGCGCGGTGACCGGGCCAAACGCTTTTGCCAGGCTGAGCAACTGGTTGGCCATCACGGTGTCGACCGCCGGTGCAATCTTGTCCGCCGGATAGCGCATATAGCCACCCACGACATATTCAAAGATCACGCGCGTACCGCCGTCGACCGGCGTCAGAGTGACGGTCAGCGTGGCGCTGACCGCTTCGCTTTGCAAGGGACCCAGCCCGCCGACCAGGCGCAATGCCTTGGCATGGTCGACAAAGACCACGCGCATATGTTCGACCCCGCCACGCAGACGCGGCCCCGCACCGGGCTTGCCCGGCGGCGCATCTTCAACGGGCAGCTTTTCGCAGAAACAGCCGCCGGCAACCGGATCGAGCGTCAGATTGGCGGCCTTGCCCGAAAAGGTGTGGTCCGAAGACCACCATCCCGACGGCGTAACCAGCCGTTTCCACACCGCCGCCGGCGTACCCGCAACGACCACGACATTGCGCGAGACAAAGCCGAGCGGGGTCTGCGCGGTGACATCCGCACGCGCGGGCGCCGCACTGACCACCAGGGCCAGCGCACCGACCGCGATCCGCCGCAACGCTGTCATCACCATTCTCCCGTCAAGCCCATTGCCAAATACCAAAAAACCCGACGAGTCCGACTCGCCGGGTTGTCTTTGCGTATAACCAGCGCAGCAGGATAACCCTTTATGCGATGATCGCCTCGATCGCAGCAGTCACGTCATCCATCGGCGCCATGCCGTCGATATGCGCGACGATCGCCCGCGCTTCATAAATCGGCAGGATCGGCGCGGTCTTGGCGCGATATTCGGCCATGCGGGTGCGCACCGTTTCCTCGTTGTCGTCGGGGCGGCGCTTGAATTCATGGCTGCCGCACTTGTCGCAAGTGCCCGGCACTTTGGGCATCTCAAAGTGATCGTGATAGCCTTTGCCGCAATGGGCGCACGTGAACCGCCCGGTGATGCGTTCAACCAGCGCATCCTCGTCGACATCGAGTTCGATCACATGGTCGAGCCTGCGCCCGCGCTGGTCCAGAATCGCATCGAGCGAATGGGCTTGCGCCGCCGTGCGCGGATAGCCGTCGAAAATCGCGCCCTGGTCGGGACGCATCGCATCAAGTTCATCGCCGATCAGCGCCGAGACAATGTCGTCCGACACCAGTTCGCCGGCATCCATGACCGCCTTGGCTTTCAGCCCGACCGCTGTGCCGGCCTTGACTGCGGCGCGCAGCATGTCGCCGGTCGACAACTGCTTCAATCCGTGACGCTCGACCAATCGATGCGCCTGGGTGCCTTTCCCCGCGCCCGGCGGTCCCAACAGGATGATATTCACAAGTGCAATCCCCCTCCTCACCGTCTTGGCTGATCCGCAGATCAGCGCAGGCGGCCCTTCAGCTTCGCCTTCTTGATCAGGTCGCCGTACTGGTGCGCCAGCAGGTGCGACTGGATCTGGGTTATCGTATCGACCGTGACGTTGACCACAATCAGCAGGCTGGTGCCGCCAAAGAACAACGTCCCCATCCCTGTTTCCGCCATGATCCATTCGGGCACGACACAGACGATGGTGATATAGGCTGCACCCAGCACAGTGATCCGGGTCAGCACATAGTCGAGATAAACCGCAGTGTTGCGGCCCGGACGGATGCCGGGGATAAAGCCGCCATTGCGCTTCAGATTGTCAGCGGTTTCTTCGGGGTTGAACACCACGGCGGTGTAGAAAAAGCTGAAGAAGATGATCCCGAGCGCATAAAGCACCATATACAAAGGCTTGCCGTGGCCGAGCAACTGGTTGAGCGTGACGATCACCCGCCCGGTCAGCGTGTCCGGAGATACCGACTTGCCGGCAAATTGCGTGATCGTCAGCGGCAACAGCAACAGCGAGCTGGCAAAGATCGGCGGAATCACGCCGGCGGTGTTCAGCTTCAACGGCAAGTGGCTGCGATCGGCCGCCATCATGCCATTCTGCGTTGCCCGGCGCGGATACTGGATCAGCAGCCGCCGCTGCGCACGCTCCATGAAACAGATGAACACCACGATGGCCATCAGCAGCACGATCACGCCGACAATCGCAAACGGATTGAGCGAGCCGGTACGGCCCTGCTCGAACAGGTTGCCAAAGAATTTCGGCATCTGCGCGACGATCCCGGCCATGATGATCAGCGACACGCCGTTGCCGATGCCCCGGCTGGTAATCTGTTCGCCCAGCCACAGCAGGAACATGGTGCCCCCGACCAGGCTGATCACCGCACCGACCTTGAACATCAGGCCCGGGTCGACCACGGCCTGAAGGCCCGACGAAGCGCCATAGCTTTCCAGCCCGGTCGCCAGGAACCAGCCCTGCAACACGGTCAGGAACACCGCGCCATAGCGGGTGTACTGGTTCAGCTTCTTGCGCCCGCTTTCGCCTTCCTTTTTATAGGCGGCCAGCGCGGGGTGCAGCGACGCGCCCAACTGCACGACGATCGACGACGTGATATAGGGCATCACGCCAAGCGCGATCAGGCTCATGCGTTGCAGCGAGCCACCCGAAAAAGTGTTGAAGATGTCGAGCACGCCGCCCTGGGTCTTGCTGTAAAGCGATGCCAGGATCAGCGGATTGACGCCAGGCAACGGCACAAAGCTCATGAACCGGAACACGATCAAAGCGCCGATCGTGAACCAGATCCGCTTTTGCAGATCGGTCGCCTTGGAAAAGTTGGCCAGATTCAGATTGCTGGCGATGTTGTCGGCGCGTGATGCCATGATCGGGCGCAAGCCTTTCGAACTCGTAATACCGAACCAGACAGGCATGGGCGCGCTGCCCGCGCACCAACCTGCCCCCCGGATGCCAGAAAGCCCATATAGTACGGGCGCAGGGATGCAACACCCCTGCGCCCGTACGAACTGCTTAAAAAATTACGCTCAGGCGGCGGGTTCGGCGCGCACCTTGACGACAACCTCGACGCTCCCGCCGGCTGCTTCAACCGCCGCGGCCGCGCCCTTGGACACACCGGCAACCTTGAAGCTGACTTTGCTGGTCAGCGCACCCTTGGCGAGCAGACGCACGCCGTCCTTGCCACCGCGGCCAAGACCGGCAGCGCGAAGCGCGGCGTGGTCGATCACCGCCGCCACGTCGATCTTGCCCGCATCGATCGCCTTTTGCACCAGGCCGAGATTCACTTCGGCATAGTCCTTGGCAAAGATGTTGTTGAAGCCACGCTTTGGCAGACGCATGTGAAGCGGCATCTGGCCGCCTTCGAAACCGTTGATCGACACGCCCGAGCGCGCCTTGGCACCTTTTTGGCCACGGCCGGCGGTCTTGCCTTTGCCCGAGCCGATGCCGCGTCCGACGCGCATGCGGCCTTTGCGGGCACCGTCATTGTCACGAAGTTCGTTGAGTTTGGTCATGATTGAGCACTCGCTTTCGCTTTGAGTCGCGCTTGATGGGAAGCGAGCGCGTAGCCGCACTTCAGGCTTTTGTCACCCCTTTCCTCCCGTTCGGGGGCTGTCTGATTCTTGCGTCGGGTTGCGCTTTGCCGATATGGCGCGTTCGTCCGGGGCCCTGTTACCACGCCGATGACGGCGCGCCCCCAAAAAGAAAGGCCGGTTGCCGGGAGGATCTGGTAAAGGATTGGCCATGCAAAACGCCGCAGCCTTTGCCGACTACACGTCGTTCGATTTCACCGATGACCGCTGGACGCGCAAAGTGTGGCGCAAGGGCAGTGGCCCGGCGGTCATCATCATGCACGAAATGCCCAATCTTCACCCGCTCGTCCTGCGTTTTGCCGACCGGGTTGCGGCGGCGGGGATGACGGTGTTCTGTCCCAGCCTGTTTGGCGAGGACGGACGCATTCCGGGCAAGCGTTATACCATGGCGCAGGCGCTGTGGACGCTGTGCGTGCGGCGCGAATTCAATGCCTGGGCCAATGGGCGGTCGAGCGCGATTGTCGACTGGTTGCGCGCGCTGGCGCGCCACGCCCATCGCGAGTGCGGCGGGCGCGGCGTCGGCGCGGTGGGGATGTGCTTTACCGGCGGTTTTGCGCTGGCGATGATGACCGAGCCGGCGGTGGTCGCGCCGGTGCTGTCGCAGCCGTCGTTGCCGCTGGGGCAGAAAGGTGCCGCGATGATCGATTGCAGCGAGGCGGAACTGGCCTGCGCCAGGGCGCGCCTCGACAACGAAGACCTGACCATGCTCGGTCTGCGCTTCAAATCCGACAAATTGGTGCCCGATGCCCGCTTCGCAATGTTGAAAGCACGCCTGGGCGACCGGTTTCAGGCAATCGAACTGGACGATGCCGATGCCAATCCCGACACGCCGTTCGCACCGCATTCGGTGCTGACCTGGCATGTGATCGACCGGCCGGACAGCACGACCCGCGCGGTCGAGGCCGAAGTGATCGCGTTTTTTCGTGAACAGACCGCACCGCTTGCAGGGCCCGGCCCCGCCCTGTAGAGCGCCGGTCATCACACACACGCGCATTGCCCAAGAGGACGACCATGGCCGCCCAGTACGCCTACGTCATGAAGAACATGACGAAGACTTTCCCCGGCGCGCAAAAGCCGGTGCTCAGCGATATCAACCTGCAATTCTATCAGGGTGCAAAGATCGGCATCGTCGGCCCCAACGGCGCCGGCAAGTCGACGCTGATGAAAATCATGGCCGGGATCGACAAGGATTACACCGGCGAAGCCTGGCCGGGTGAATATATCACCGTCGGCTATCTGGCGCAGGAACCGCAGCTCGATCCGACCAAGACCGTGCTCGAAAACGTCAAGGACGGCGCGCGCGAGACGGCCGACCTGGTCGACCGCTTCAACGAAATTTCCAACCTGATGGCCGATCCGCCCGAAGACGTCGATTTCGATGCGCTGATGGACGAAATGGGCGAGTTGCAGGGCAAGATCGATGCGGTCGATGGCTGGACGCTCGACAACCAGCTCGAGATCGCGATGGAAGCGCTGCGCTGTCCGCCGGGGGACTGGTCGGTCGAAAATCTGTCGGGCGGGGAACGTCGCCGCATCGCGCTGACCCAGTTGCTGATTCAAAAGCCTTCGATCCTGCTGCTGGACGAACCGACCAACCACCTCGACGCCGAATCGGTCGAATGGCTGGAAAACCACCTGAAGGAATATGCCGGCGCGGTGCTGATGATCACCCACGACCGCTACTTCCTCGACAATGTGGTCGGCTGGATTCTGGAAATCGACCGGGGCAAATACTTCCCCTATGAAGGCAATTACTCGACATATCTGGAAAAGAAGTCGAAGCGGCTGGAACAGGAAGACCGCGAGGCCTCCGGCCGGCAAAAGGCGATCAACGACGAACTCGAATGGATCCGGCAGGGGCCCAAGGGCCGCCAGACCAAATCCAAATCGCGTATCAAGAAGTTCGAGGAACTGGTTGCCAGCCAAAACACGCGCGGCCCCGGCAAGGCGCAGATCGTTATCCAGGTGCCCGAACGGCTGGGCGGCAAAGTCATCGAGGCCAAGGGCATTTCCAAGGCCTATGGCGACAAGCTGCTGTTCGAAGACCTGTCGTTCCTGCTGCCGCCGGGTGGTATCGTCGGTGTGATCGGCCCCAACGGCGCGGGCAAATCGACGCTGTTCAAGCTGTTGACCGGCAAGGAAGAACCCGACTCCGGCACGATCGACATCGGCTCGACCGTACGCCTGGGCTATGTCGACCAGAGCCGCGACCAGCTCGACCCGGCCAAGAACGTCTGGCAGGAAATTTCCGACGGCGCCGACTATATGAAAGTCAACGGCTTCGAAACCTCGACCCGTGCCTATGTCGGGGCGTTCAACTTCAAGGGCGCCGACCAGCAGAAGAATGTCGGCAAGCTGTCGGGCGGTGAACGCAACCGCGTGCATATGGCCAAGATGCTGAAAGCCGGCGGCAACGTGCTGCTGCTCGACGAACCGACCAACGACCTCGACGTCGAAACGCTGGGCGCGCTCGAAGAAGCCATCGAAAACTTCGCCGGCTGCGCGGTGGTGATCAGCCACGACCGTTTCTTCCTCGATCGCCTGGCGACGCATATCCTGGCGTTCGAAGGCAACAGCCACGTCGAATGGTTCGAAGGCAACTTTGCCGCCTATGAAGAGGACAAGCGCCGTCGCCTGGGCGATGCCGCCGACCGCCCGACCGCATTGGCGTATAAAAAGCTGACTCGCTGAACGGATGTCAGGGGGCGATCCATGCCCCCTGCCAGCCGTCCGATCGGCGGTCGAACCGCGCGCGCAGGCCGCCATCGCGGCCAAGCCGCAGCCAGTCGAGCGTCGCAGCCTCCAGCACGATCACTGCAAAGTGCGCGCGACCCGCCTCGCTTTCGGCCAAAGTCGGGCGCCGGTCGCGCACCGTTGCGGGCAAGGTCGAAGCCGGCGCATCGAGCTGCGTCCCCGGCCCCGCATCGGCCAGATAACAACGCCGGCTGAGCGGCGAGGCCGTAAGCCAGGCGGCATCGGCGACCGGCCCGGCGGTTTCGACCCGCGCCAGGCCGGTCAGGCGCAGTTGCACGCGCGCGGCCGGATCATAGGCCAGCACGGTCAGGCGAGGATCGCCGGAGATCGTCGCAAGCTTCGGCGATCGCCGATCGGTGTGGAAACGCAAATGACGCAATTCGGCATCGGCCGCGCGCAGCACCATGATCCGGGCATCGCCATCGCCGGTGATCACCGCCGGGGCATGCATCGCCGCGTTGCGATCGCCCACTGCATCGCACAACCGCGCCACCGCGTCGGCAAACAGGTTATCAAGGTCCATTTGGCCTCCGTCTGGCGTCGCTCGATCACGGCACATTCAGGACTCGTGCACGATTTCTCAGCGATAACTCCTATTGCTGACTGATTCGCAAGCAAACCGTGCGCAGGGGGGACCGGCGATGGCGCAGACGCGCAGTTCGAAATCAATCGCAGGGCCGTGCGTTCTGGCGGCATGTCTGGCGCTGATCATCGCGCCGCGCAGCGCCGCCGCGCACGCCGTCGCGCAAAAGGCGCAACAGCCCGCGCCGCATGGCGGAGGCGGCAATCATCCGGCGGCCAACATCTCGCGCCCGGCAACGGTTGCGCACGCTGCCGGTGCACGATCGGTGGCGCCGCGTGCCGCCTCGGGCGCGGCCCCGCTGCGCGGCGGCGTTGTCCACCATGCTGCGCCCGTCGCTGCCTATGCCGCAGTGCAGGCGCGCGGCCCTGAATTGCGCAATGGCAGCGCGGTCCTTGCCACAACACAGGGGGCGCCCGCCTGGGACAAGGGCTGGCACAACGATAACCGTTATGACTGGGTCGGTTGGCGCGCCGCTCACCGCGCGACGTTTCATCCGGACTATTATATCCCGCCCTTTGGCGGCTATGCTTATGCCCCGGTCGGCATTGGTGCCTTGCTCGCGGTGGATTTTCTGGGCGAACAATACTGGATCGCCGATCCGTCGATCTATCACCTGCCGCCAGCCGAAGACCCCTATCGCTGGGTGCGGTATTACAACGATTGCCTGCTGGTCGACATTGACACCGGCGCAGTGGTCGACGTTGTCCGCGACGTGTTCTGGTGAACGCTGAAGTTCGTTCATTTAACATCGCCACGCCAGATTTGATACGGGTTGCATTTCTCCTTAAAGACCGCCGTTGGTGTGGCATGATGGATGCTGAATCAAGTTCAGCATGACGACGCCAATTGATCGAACTTCGAAACCAACGCACTACATTTCTTGTTGTCGCATCGTTTCTTGCACGGATACTCTAATCGCCAATGTCGATGGCTTCCAGCACACGGAGCATCAGCGCCTCGCCCGCGTGGGTCAGTCGGACATAGCGTCGCCGGCCGTCGACATTGTCGGATTCGCGATAGATCAACCCTTCCTGTTCCAGCCGGGTCAGCCAGCGCAGGATGGTTGTCGACGGCACCCCGGCCTCGAGACACACGCTCGAAACCTGGATTTCCTGGCGACGTTTCTGGGCGATGAAAACATCGAGCAGGATGTCCCACGCCGGCTCACCAAACAAGCCACCAAGCCCCGCTGCCGAATCCCGCCGACGACGTGCATTGTAAAGCCACTTGGCGCGGCGCAAGGTGCGACTTTCAATCTCTGAACGGACGTCCAAGTTTGTGGTCTCCGTCAAACGGGTTCTTTATAGTGCGTCAGACTGCAGAGAGACAAAGGAACGGATCGCCATCGTTACCTGCTGGCCACTTGGCCAACGCGGCCGGATCGCCGTTCATGCGCCCCACTTCGGCCCGGATACTTCCGGCGTCACCCGTATTAACCAGTACCCACACGGGATTTTTCCTGCTTTTGCAATGGGATTTGTCCGGAATGGACTAAAACGCACACTTTGTCAGGGGGGTGAGCACCGCACGCAACAGCCTACCAGCCCTCTTGCCGTTCGTGCCACCATGCGCCATGAACTTGGGCTGCCATGGTTTTTTCGTTCAATTCCGCCGCACGCAACCCCGACCGCGCCGAACTTTGCCGGATCGGCCAGATCGTGCGCGCGCGGCTTGATGCCGATCCGGCGGCCTATCGCCTGCCGGTCGAGGGGGTCGAAATCTATGCTGTCGCCGATTTCGTGTCGGCGGCCGATTGCCGGCGGCTGATCACGATCATCGACGCCGTGGCCCGCCCATCGCCGACGTACAACAACAACAGCGATGATGGGCGCACCAGCTATACCGGCGATGTCGATCCGGCCGATCCGTTCATCCGCAAACTGGAACGCCGGATCGATGATCTGCTGGGGATAGACCCGGGACTGGGCGAAACCTTGCAGGGACAGCGTTATACCGTCGGGCAGGAATTCAGACATCATTTCGATTACTTCATCCCAAGCCATGAATATTGGGACGCCGAAATGAAGCGCGGCGGCCAACGCAGTTGGACCGCGATGGGCTATCTCAACGCGGTTGACGAAGGCGGCGCGACCGATTTTCCCAGGATCAGCCTGTCAATCCCGCCGCAGACCGGCGTGCTGCTGATCTGGAACAACATGGCCCCCGATGGCCGGCCCAATCCCCGCACGATCCACGCCGGCGCGCCGGTGATACGCGGGGCCAAATATGTGCTGACGAAGTGGTATCGGGCGCGTTCATGGGGCTGAACGTGACGGCGCGCCACGCGCTGGTCGGTCTCTTGCTGGTGACAGGCGCCTGCGCCGGGCAGGCGCCGATGCCGAACGCCGCGCCACAGCCCAACCCCGTCGCCGTAACCAAGCTCGACACGCCGCCCGAAGCGATGCGGCCGGTGGCGCCTGCCGAGCCGCAGCCGGCCCACGACCGCGGCCGCGACACCCCCGCTGGCGCAATTGGCGTTGCGGCGTCGATGGCCAACCGACTCGACCGGCTGTTTGCCGAAGACAGCCGCGCGCAGCAGGCGCTCGATCCGCTCGGCGCGCTGGCGCGGGGTGAAGCGGTCCCGCACGATCTGGTGGTGCTGGCGTTCACGCCGACACTGACAGAACGGCAACGCGTGGTGGCCGACCATTCGCTCGTGCAACTGGCGCGGATCGACCGGAACGCGCTCGATCGGGCGCACCGCTTGTCCTATGACGTGTTTCACCAGACGCTCGACAACCAGCGCGCGATGCTGGACCCCGCCGCGCAAGCGTTGCTCGGGGTGCAACCGTTCAACCATTTCATGGGCTTTCCGGTCGAATTTCCGGAAATGGCCGCCACCAGCGCAGGCGGTTCGCTGCGCACCCTCGCCGATGTCGAGGCGCGGCTCGATCTTGAACGCACCTTGCCCGTGCTGTTCGCCAACGCGCAAAGCCGGTTTCGCGAAGGGATCGCCAGCGGAGTGGTCGAACCCCACCTGACCGTGGCCGACATGATCGCGCAGATCGACGCAATTCTGGCCCAGCCGGCCGAACAGTCGCTGTTCATGGTGCCGACCCGGCATTTGCCGCGCGGCACGGCACCGGCCACCCGCCGCCGCCTGACCCGCGCGTTTCTGGCGGCGACAACCGGAACGGTCTATCCCGCCTATCGCAAGTTGCGCGCGTTTCTGGCCGACGAATACTTGCCCGCCGCGCGCGATTCGGTCGGCCTGTCGGCGATTCCCGGCGGCCCGGCACTCTATCGCCTGCTGGTGCGCGGGCAGACCACGCTCGATCTCGATCCTGACGCGGTGCACCGCACCGGGCTGGCCGAAGTGGCGCGTATTCAGCACGACATGCGGGGCGTCGAGGCTGAACTGGGCTTTGCCCTGCCGCTGCACGACTTTTTCGAAGTGATGCGCACCGACCAGCGGTTTCATCCGACCAGCGCACAACAGCTTGGCATTGGCTTTCGCGCGGTCGGCGAAAACGTCAGCCGGCTGGCGCCGCGCCTGTTTCTGCACGTGCCGCGCACGCCCCTGGTGATCCAGCCCTACCCCGCCTATCGCGCGCGGTTCGAAGCCGGCGGCAGCTATAGCGAAGGCATGCCCGATGGCAGCCGCCCCGGCGTGTTCTGGTACAACACCTACGACTGGCAGCACCGGTTCATGACCGGGATCACCACGCTGTACCTGCACGAAGGCGCGCCCGGTCACCATTTCCAGATCAGCCTGGCCCAGGAGAACAAGACTCTGCCGGATTTTCAGCGATTTGGCGGCAATGCCGCCTATGTCGAAGGCTGGGCGCTCTATGCCGAAACCCTGGGCTATGACATGGGGCTCTATCGCGACCCGATGCAGCACTGGGGGACGCTGGATGACGAGATGCTGCGCGCGATGCGGCTGGTGGTCGACACCGGCCTGCACACGCGGGGGTGGACCCGCGATCAGGCGATCGCCTATATGCTCGACAATTCGGGCATGGGCCGGATCGACGCCGCCTCGGAAGTCGATCGCTATATCGCCAATCCCGGACAGGCACTGGCCTACAAAGTCGGCGCGATGACGATCCAGCGGCTGCGCGACGAAGCCCGCTCCGCGCTGGGCAGCCGCTTTGACATCCGCGACTTCCACGATCAGGTTTTGGGCAGCGGCGCGCTGCCGCTGACCGTACTCGAAGCCAAGATCCACCAATGGATTGGAGAGCGTTTGAGCGCGCAGACCTCAGCCGGCGAGGGCTTCCGCAATCAGGGCGCGGGTGTTGGCCAATCCGTAAAGCGCGATGAAGCTGCCCATACGCGGCCCCTGCGATGATCCCAGCAGCGTTTCGTACAGCGCCTTGAACCAGTCGCGCAGCGATTCAAAGCCGAACGCGGTGTCCTTGCCCACTTCATAGACGACCGTCTGGAACGCTTCTGCCCCGGCGTCGGCGGTCATGCCCGACAGCGCCAGATCGAGCGCGGCCAAAGCCGCCGCCTCATTCGCGGCGGGCAAGCGGCGTTGCAGAGTCGGCGCGATGAAGTCGCGATTGTAGGCCAGCGCCCGCGTCACCAACCCGTCGAGCGCGGGGTGCGCGGCCGGGTCGGCATTGGCGACATAGTTGGCCAGATACGACCAGACCTGTTCGCGGCTCGCGCCCGCGCCCAGCACCCCGACCAGATTGAGCAGCAGGCCGTATGTCACCGGCAGACTGTCGCCGGCGCCGCCGTGATAGCCATTGGTGCGCAGCAAATGCCAGACCGGGTTGCCCAGTTGCTGTTCCA
>Ga0116227_10009903_pt1 | contig 16996 bp, 8 predicted proteins | sample S1TSphgellanicum_FD_89693 | JGI IMG/M metagenome (GOLD analysis project Ga0116227, IMG submission 89693) | Host-associated microbial communities from peat moss isolated from Minnesota, USA - S1T2_Fb - Sphagnum magellanicum MG | ecosystem: Host-associated > Plants > Peat moss > Unclassified...
AGGACAAAAAAAAAAAAAAAAAAAAAAAAAAAAAAAAAAAAAAAAAAAAAAAAAAAAAAAAAAAAACAAAGTTTATCTCAAAACAAACAAAAAAAAACATTGAAAAAACAACAAAGTTTACACCTCTTGTTCCTTGAAGAGGGTGCAGACTACAGACTCTCAATTGGTCACATGATTTGTCCATCATTTTTTCCACTTGTTCACAAGTCTCAAATCTGAAGCTCTCGGCTCTAGAACAACCATCCAATTATGCAACCCCTTCAAACCTGCCAATCAGATTTGGCATGAGGTTTTAATGCCATATTTTAAATGATGAAATGCTGGATTCTGTGCCAGTTTTCAACTTATCTATGAACCTTTATTGCAACTAGCGAAGGCATGACAACCAGTGAGTGCATTCATTCTCAAGTACAAGGATTCTGTTCATTCTTTCTCTCACTTCAAAATTGAGAAATTCTGATGAAACCCTGCTAATCATAAATAAACCAAAGCACTCAAAAAAGGGAAGGGGGGAATACAAGGAACAAAATGGAAGAACCCTCGTTCTAGAAGACAAAAGAATCATCTAAGAGGGCAAACTACAAAAGGAACATCAAGTTCCCAAACCCCTTTCTGTAAGGAGAAGCATATCAAATAAGGAAAGGGGAGGACCTCCTGAAAGAAGGCCTAGCCTAGCCTAGAAGAACCTTCACCCGATGCAACAACATATCTTAAATTAGAGATCACTTGCACATGTTGTAATGTCACTCACACTCTTTGCTTATAAAATGTGCACAAAAGGAAAAGAGGAAGCCTTTTAGTGTCCTTCATTAATCACGTTATGTTGTCACATCAATGAAGGAACATGTCGACTTGTTAGTGTAAATATTTGAAAACTTCTATAATTATAAAGAGAATCACGTTTGTTGAGAATTAATTGTAATAAAGATCATTTTTTGTCTAAGTCACAACTATCAGTGCAATCCCGTGAGAAACAACATCTCATGAAACCAAATCAATTCGAATGGGGTTGACAATGATAACATTTGCCAACGTGTGGACACCATAAAGTGATAACAGAATGTCAATTCAATAGCATGAAAATTGTAAGATAAGGAGCAAAAAGACATGGGTCTATTTTCATGAGACATGAAATCTTGCATTTCTTGTAATGATCGTAAAAATATTTCACATAATATCATGCAAGACCATCCTCTCCCACACCATATGTGCAACCAAAAAGATGAAACCTTATTAGATTCAAAGGTTGTCTACAAATGCAGTGCGACATTCCAAAATGTCACAAAATCTAAAAGATGAAAAAACTCACTTTAATGCATAATATGATTTAAAAAACATCTAAAGACAAATGAAAAAAAAGTAATGATTCAACAAACTAACAACTAAACATTCGCACTCAACCCCACACACGACCTCAAACACACTCGATGTGAATTGAAAATTAAATAAAAAAGATATTAATAAATGAATAGTCCTATAATCTTTTTGAAATACTCTTTTGAAAATGATTTGTGCCTCTTTCAGCCAATTGCTCAAAAAGGGGGACATTGTTCTTAATGAGAAAATTTTACATAATTCATACTTACTTCCAATTGAGGTTTGGTGTTAATTGATGTTGAAGGGGGTTAATCGGAATTTTTTTATAAAAAACCCTAGCCTCAATTTGCCAAATTTCTTGATCATTATAAGTAATTGTCCAAAACATTGGGAATTTAGGTCAGTGCAACTTCAACAAACTATTTTGTTGGGTATAAAATGGCCCAAAATGGGCATATTCTGAGGGGGAAAAAAAAAAGAGGTGAAATCCCCAGATTTAGACAATATGTTTTAGCATGTCACCAAAATATAACAGGATTTCTAAATTTTTCTACTTTCCTGTGTAGCCAAATTTGGCTAAATCTCTTTGTGGATGATTTAATGCTTGCTAAATAAAATAGTTTTAGGCTAGAGAAGTAGAGAGCATTTGGCCAAAAGAATATGGGAGAAAGGAAATAGCAAAGGTTATGAATTCAAAATAAACTGCCTTCACGAACTGAGAGTCATCCCATGGATGAATCATCCATGTAGGTGTAACTCTCCAACCATAATTTCCCCTTCGTAAGGTGATGATGGGTTCTTCTCTTTCGTCTAGGGTTTCATTGCACTGGGTCTTCCACCCCGGAATCTCCAGTTCTTTCCTGTGTTGAAGCGCTCTTCGGTGGAGCTTGACAGACATTGCTTTCTTGAAGGCGGTGGCTGGCTTCTGTGCAGCTGTAGTGTGTGCATCAAACCCTGCTAGTTTCATTTGGAAGTGGGTTTCTTCTGTGGGTTCGAGAATTGGGAATTATCAAACCGAAGCTCTGCTCTTGAATCAACAGAGTGTGGTGGCTGCTGGTTTGGGGTAGGAGGAGTGAACAAGAGGCGGCTGAATCGTGCCTACGCGGGGTGCAGGGATGGGGAGGTGTCCTAATCATAAGAACAGCCATGGGAAGCATTATTCCCACAAGACAGCACGGAGAGCAAAGTTTCTGGTCAAAGATATCCTTGCAACCTCTTCACCTGTTTCCCTCTATCTTCTCTTCTCCAAGGCCTACACTTCTTCTTCTTCTATGCTGCAGATTATGCATCCAGAGAAGTGTTCGACACAATTTCTTAGTTGCTGAGGTTTATGTTCTGACTGTCTCAAAAACTGCTCTGTTTTAGGGTTTCGGAGGTCATAATTAGGGTTTATGTTCGGTCAATCGTGTTCAGTTCTCTTCGATAAGTCGGGTGGGGTGATCCAGATCTCTTAATCCACATGGTATTTCTCTCGGTACAGTGATTCTTTGTATTGCAACTTGAATGTAACAATTTGCTCGTACTTTTCTCATAGATTTGTGTTTTTGGGAGGCTGTAGGTTTTAGGTTTGATATCAATCTGCATTTATCAAGATCAAAATTGCAAATTAACTTGGCAACTTTATCCTTGCAAAGAGAATGCATGTTAAAGGGATAGACCCCCCTTGTCTTTTTATTAAACTGGAGCTTTAAATCCAGTGACATTGTAGTCACAATCAACTTAAAGTGATGATGATTTTACTATTGTTATCATGTGTTACTGATCATTGCTAATTCTGGTTGGCAACTTAGAGAGAGTATTGATTGGTTTGAGTGATGCTTCTGACTTGAACTAGGATGTCACAAGTCCCATTCTAGTACAAACCTTGACACAAAATGATCACGAGATGACTTGATCCACACAGAGCTTCGCAAAGTTGATGTGCCAAGGACACAAGAACCCAATTCTGATCTTCCTGGTTTAGGCCAATTTGACTGCCTACATTGCGAGTAAGTCTCTCTTCTTGTACTCTGGACAATGGAAATGACATATACACTTTGTGTTGAGAAGGTGTGAGAATAGTTCTCATCTGGTGTTTGGACATTGCTTTGATTAATGTTGGGTAGCATAGATTTCAAAGACTAAGCAAGAACAGCAATGCTAAACACATTGGTTTGATTTTCAGTCGCTACTTCAACAATGCTTCTGTTCGAGATGATCACTACAAGACAAAGAAGCACAAAAAAAGGTATCATATATCTACATGCAGCCCCACTCTCTCCTTTTATTGCAGCTGTTTGATTTCTCAGCTTTTCATGCAAAGAACAACCTATCAAATCTGAAAGCTTGAATGAGAGTTTCAGTGACACAAGTTTTTTGTAGGATGCTTGAGTTGCACCATTGCAGATTTTTGTTGGTTTAGAGGACAGCCATTAACTTCAGATTTGTTTGGTTATAGACTAAGGACAGGTTAATGTTCATGCAGTCTTTCCATAGATTCTAGGTAGCAGAAGCTTTAGATTATTCTTCTGGACTAGGTTTCCTGATGGATATCTTGTTCTTCAGATTCAATCATCAGTCTAGGCAGGCAATCAGTATCCCTATTTGTTCAAATTGTGTGGTCTGTTCCACTAAGTTCTACCTCCTTATCAATTATGAGTTTGGTGTTTGAAATGTCTTATGAAGTCTAAATGTTTTTCCAGTTTTCCTTCTAATTTATCTTCAGATAGAAGGTTCATGAATGGCATGTTCAGTCCTCACACCCCTGATTTCCCTGACTTCATGTACCTAGATTTTATTGGTGACATACCCCAAATCATCCTGTAAGCTCAATCAGTTCTCTGAAGATGACAGGGTTACTCCTCAAAGGTAGCACCAAAATAAACCAGACCAGAGATTTGCTTAACAAAGAAAGATTTATGTTTGGTGTTTCCACCTTTGGAATCTTCAAAATGATTATTTCAAGGGCTTCTGGATTCTGAGTACAGGCACTTGAAAACTGACTTTGTCCTCAAAGATCATGATCATAAGGTTGTTTGTGTTGTTTCTCTCTCCTGTTCCTGATATTGAGTCATGTTGATCTAGCTGGCATCATGGCTGAGTCTTCCATTTACTGACAGTCTTGTGACATTGGCCCTCCACCCACTGCCAGGAGATGATGAAGTCAGTAGGGATGTCATGGTAGTACGTCACTACCATTCATGTTGATGTTGAAGGCACTGAATATGAATGTGTGACCGTTGCTATCATTCAAACTGTGCTTCAGATTGCTTTGGGTTTTGTAGGGTTCAACCTCCTTTGTTTCCAGTTTGCTGCTCTGTTTTTGATTCTTAAATATCTTTAACCTTATTATCAGATTAGCTCTTGGTTCCTATTACCAATGATTTTGAAGATATTTTTTCATCATGTGAGGGAACATCTGGGCAGTAATTTCAGAGTGTCTGAACTCCCAGCACCCGATTCTGTAGTTAGAACTGGCATTTCTGATCTTGTGGATTCTTGTGGTTGTAGCAGTAGTTCACGAGGATGTTACTTTTGCCTTAGTGCCATGTCCTGGTCAGTGGGGTATCATCCTGCATCCTCCCAGTCATTGTTTTCCAGTATGTTTTGCTTCCATGAGCTAGAAACATACTCTACACAATGTACTGGTAAGCAATTAACTGATTGAAGTTCAATGTTTTTGTTGAGAGTGTTCAGGGTGAAAATGATGGATGGTGCTGCCCCACACAATCAAATTGATGCAGAGGTTGCAGCAGGCATGGGTCGTCCAGATAATGGGCCTAGATTACAAGTGGAGGATCCAGCTATGACCTTGTGAACCATGACATGAATTCTGTGGTTTAAAGAATGATCCACAATAGCCAAAGAGTAAATCCAGTGGTTTAGTTTTGACCTCTCAAAGTCTTTTTCTTTGATGAAGAAGCAGTGAAGTTGTTGTGTCAATCAACCCTGTTTGATCCTCAGATTTGACAGAGACCACCAGTAAATCCTTCAGAGGCACTGAGCAGAAAAAGCAGTGTATTCATAGTGCAGAGATAACTGAACACGACCTTTAGATCTGAATGTTACAGCAATCAGGGGTGTGGAGTAGGGAATAGGCACCTTGATCTTGGACACAATGGAGGAGGTCTTGGCTTCGTTGCAGGAGCTACCAAGTTGGGACTGATAGGAAGGCATTGCACATGAAAGCTATGCCATGCACAATCTCCCTAGAATGCTCTCCAGTCATTGATTGGTACAGCAGCAGAGTACAATGCCAACAATGTATCAAATTTGATAGACATCCGGAATCTCAACAGTAGAGAACTGTTCAAAATGTGGCTGTACTGTGTGACATGTGGCATCCTTTGTTGCTGCTGTCTTAGATGTATCTTGACACATCCTTCATTGCTTGATTGGTTCTTTAGAGACTAAGTGTTTGATGTATCCTTAATGGGTGGATTGTTTTCTTGTGAGACAAACATGAAAGGCATTTACAGGATTTACGAGGAAAGAGCGTCACAGAGCAAGTAGTTGTACCATGTCCTTGACTGCAGAAAAAGCAACTGCAAGTGTGTTAAGAGGCACAAAATCAACGAGATGGTGTTTTACATTGTGACGCCTAGTTTGAACAAGTTAGATGTGTGGGACATGATAGGAGGAGGCACATGCTTGGAAAAAGTGTGGAAACCAGATTGTGGGAGCATAAACCAGGCCTTGAATAGTGGATACAGACAACCCAGAACCTGGATCACCTGGACATTGCCAAACCCGATAAAGTATGTATCTGCAAAACCGAGGTGTGGATGTTCATAAGAATTGATAATTATATTGTGTATTTTGTTGGTTTAAACACATACAAAGAGAGCTCTGCTCACCTGCTTGTTTCAAATTGTCCAATAATTCTTAAGTAGCAATTGGTTTTGTGGTATTACTGGATTTCTTTGGGAAGAAACAGGGAAATGTTTTCTCTCTTGACAAAAGGGTCATGCAAAGAGCATATTTTCTTCCCAATGGTCACTGGGGTCCAGTCCAGTGAGTGACGGAACAATTTATTAGAAAACCCTTGTTGAAAATCTGTTGATGAATTCGCTATCTGTAATTTGGTGGTACACCCTAGACATTGTGTGCTTAGAGCAGCCGCAGCAGCAGTGCCATAATGGTATGCACTAGAGCAACTCCACTGGTGCTGAGTATGTGACCTGCAAATTAAAATTGGATGAAGAAAAGTCAAAACATGCTGGTTTGGCTCAGCAAAATGGTTTTGGCCCAGCATTTTTGCACAGTTTGCTGACTCTGATAAAAGGCCGAGCAAAGCCTAACACCTGCTCTTGATTGGTTAGAGAGTTTGATTGATCCAGGTGGGTTGCTATTAGTAGTAGTCTCCCACCTATTTGCAGCCATTTGTGCAAGGTCACACACATTGAGCACTCCTGGAGATGCTCTTTACATGGCATGAACACACAAATTTGGGTGAAGTACAAGCTTTGAAAAGCATGTAATCTGAGAGTTTGGATGTGCCTGAATATGGACCCAATATAGTGCTCTCCAAGGGGATCAATAATTTTTTTTGGCTTTTGGTTGGTTGGTCATAGTTATTTTCTGATTCTTAAACGATAATTGAATTTGTATTATCCAATATTTCATATTTATGAGTGCGGATGGGGAAATGGGTAACACTCTATGTTGAATATGGTAAAGAGTTATAGAGGTCCAAATAGGGGGTTCGGGTGAGAACTATCTCAATCCTTAATCCTGTTCAGCCCTAATTTGTGACCTTTGATTCATTTAAAAAATTTTAGATATCCATAATTTGGGCAAGGAAGTTCAGTTTGTTGAGATGCAGAGCCACTTTAAAAAGATTGTGGACACATGATGTTTGATTTTGTATCTGACCATTTGTGATCATCATGATTGTCCTGCATTTGGAGCATGCTCTTCCTACCTCTTTGTGGACCCATTTGCCGTGGGAACCACATTTTCCGACTGCAGGCACATGTGGACGATATGTTATGGATGATGGGAGGCCCCTTGAAAGCAAAGGTACTTCACATCCTGGACTCTATCCTGCTGCTTCTGCTGCACCTGAACTTTAAAAAAAGGAAGAGAAATGCAGAGAAGAGTGGGCAAAGGGATTGTCAGAGAAATTCACAAATACCAAACTCCCTATTGAGTTTCAAGTCACAAGGGATGTGATGAGAGATGACAAATGGGGTTAAAGAAAGGGATACTATTAACCCGAGGGCAAAAATGGTGGCAACTAGTAGTTTTAAGAATAGAATTTTCATGCAGCCCATGCAATGGATGACTCAATATGCACCAAGGAGAGCTCATCTTTTCCCTTTGAAGGCTGAAGGGTTCCCCAAGTTCCCTTTGTTTCCCAACATGTTACCCAATAGCCTCACACTTTTATCTCACAACCTTTGCCCAAAGTTGAAACTTCATAACGTATAACAGTGGGCAAAAGGTGCTTATATATATCATTCTAATTTGGAAGTGCAAACTTCTACTTGAGAGAGTGTCCAAAGTTTTAGAATTTTTTTTTTTTGGGATGGGTCAATGAAAGTGTGGCTCATTTGCAATCAACTTTTGCTTTTGAAAAAAACGGGTATACACCACGACTAATTACTAGAACTAACAAATAGGTACTCATGTTCTGGGGGTTCCAAATACATGACTTCAATCACCTTGCACATTGCGTAGATTGAACATAAATGTTTTAGCAACATACTTCACACCAAGAAATGGACAAAAATTGTCACCGAACATAGGGTCTATTTTCCCTGGTTAAACATTTCCCATTTCCAAGAATCCAACTAATACATTAGCTTTGCTATAGGAGGATCACAATCAATGTCAAATTGGGTGTTTAACAAGGGCTATTTTAACTTCAAATTAGGGTTTGAGATGCCTTGATAGTTTAATGTTATAGAAATTGGTGAAGGACCTTCAACCGAGCTTAATAATGCCAAAGGCTTAACACTTTATAGCCTCCCATAAAACCTGAAAAAGAACCTTGAAGTCTTTACTTTCATGGCAAAAAGTTGTAGGGTCTTAGCTAGTTGTTCACATTCCGTGTAAGTAGCAACAAAGAATTGCCTTTAAAATTATCCAAAGGAAACTTGACACCAAGTGTGTAGTAGTTCATTACTAGCATTAAATTTTGACAAAACTAATCCCAACTTTTGAGAAAAACAAATTGGAGGTTTTGTGTGGAGTTGGGCTTCTATTAAATGCTTAAATAAAGCATTGTAGGCAAAATAGGGGGATTGGTTACATAACTTGGCCACCACACTCATGTTGGGCCCCACTTTTTGGGAAAAACCCCCCTCCCCCTTCCCCGCCCCCATTCTTTGGACTTTGCACTCTACAAATAGGTTCTTAGCTGCCATGAGGCTTTCAATTTCCGACAAGAAAGACTAGGAACTCTTGTTTGTTGTCGAACATAACTTGCATGACATGTTGAGTAGTGACCACTAACATGCTCCCCTCTTTCTCCGCATTTTGTGGGTACTATGGCACACTCCAAACAAATTCTTGACTCAAACAATTGCTTGGTGTACACACTTTGGTTAGGGAATAAAGTGTGGGTGACTTATGTCCATTGTCCAAGTCCACTATAGGTCACAACCAAAACAACCCATTTGCCCGCCCCACGTCCCATTCTCCTCTATATATCCAAGAAGGAACTTGGTCATATCATATATAAATGCTACAAAATGATTGCTAGAAGAGAGAATTTCCATCTTTTTTCTCAATTAGTTATGGTCACATCTTCCATTGCAACAATATAGATGAAAATTAATCAATTATGTGTAAGAATGTGGATGAATTTCAACCAATTATTGTGTGTAGATTTTGGTTTTGTGTGAGTATGTATGCATCTTTGGCACTTGGATGGGATTGTGAGCTACCCATTTTTTTTCTTCATTCATTTCCTTTCCATTGGGTCAAAGGTAAGATGCTTTTAGGTAGTCAAGATTGAAGATTTGGAAATCATTGGGTCATCCCCATAACAGAGTTTTCTTCAATGACTTTTAGGTGCATCCAAGATGTGTCAGTTTCAACTTTGAGGGTAGGTAGATAGATTGGACTTGAGTGAACCAACATCCATTAGTGCACCATGTAGGGTGGATGGCATGTGGATAAGAAACACTTTTTCATCCTATTTCCATCTCATAGTTAACCATATCATAGTTAATCACATTGGTTAGCTATGTACTAACCATCTACATCTATGTAGTAGCTACCTACCTAGTAACCATCAAATGCCTTACTTACATACACTTACCTACATAGGAAAACCACTTACATAAGTTGCCCACCTACTTACCTATGATACTTACCTACTTACATAGGTAGTGTGGAGGTGAAAATAGTTATGAAGGTGGGAACCTTGTTATGGTTCATCCACATATTTGAATAATCATAACAAATTTGCAATGGATGGTGCACTGGTGGGTGTTGGTTGGGTCACATAATTGGGGAGGATTGGATGAAGTTATTATGCATCTATATTGCACTTGGATGACATTCAGCTACCTACCTTGTCCACATTGGTCAAAGGTGCAAAATTTGAGGTGGGTGAAGATTGAGTTTTGGAAATCATTGGGTGGGTAGGTAGGTAGGTAGGTCCTGTAACAGAAGAATTCTCTTGAGAATGACTTTTGGGTATTGCATAAGTTTCAACATTTTTGTTTTTTTTTTGGGAGGTTTCATCCAAATGTCAGCTCTCACAGAATACCTGGAAGGAAACCCTAATTGGTAGGGTGCTACTCAATCCAAAGGCATAATTTAGTAGCCTAGAGGAGTGGATTTTTAAAAGGGAGGAAGGCTCAGCAAACCACTGAAACTGGAAAATATTTCCAAGGTAGTATATAATAATACTCTTGGCAAGCATCAAATTCAACCAGTAGACAACCTAAATTCATGCCTCTGTTTGTTGTTTGAAAGGCTGAGGCGACATAATAACAATGTAGTTTTCATTTGGTCCAATGTTTTGAGGAATGTTCACAGAGTGTTATTATGAATTATGAGTTCAATTTTGTTTGGGGGAAGAAGTTCACAATGTGTAATTGGTTTTGGGGTCCTATTTAAGATGATGTTCAAAGCTTTTTTCTGTAGTGGGATAAGCAACCATCAACAACAAAGCTCCACCACTTTTTGTGTTATCAATGTCCATTTTGAAGTGAATAGACAAACTCGAGAATTCACAATCAATATGTGAATCAAATGTGTCAAAACCAATTACACTTTGGAACAAGCTCTTGGAACAACTTGTTACCACCTAACTCAACTATGGCTCCCCTTGCCAGGCTCACAATGTTAAGGGTGGAATAGGCCCTACCATAGTAGGTTTCCTATTTTAGCTCTTCTAGGTTTGAACCTTGCCATTAGGCAAATAAGCCACTTGTTTTTTCAAAGAGTGAAAGGGCCAACAACCAAGGATAGTGGGTTAGGGTGCACCACATGCTTCTTGAGTAACCCCATTTAAAGGCTACTGAATCTTTGAATACAATCTCAACCCTTTTAACCCGTATCAAAGGCTTCAAAATAATGACACTTGTTAGGGCGTTTTCATCCATGATCCCTGGGATGAAAAGACTTATTCAGAATGGTAAGTCCGTGCTACTTGATGCGAGGATGTGGGTTAGTGCCCGGTTCACCCAGTGGCCACTTAGCCCTTGCTAAGGGCAGCCCCACACCCTCCTCTAGTACTAATGAAAGACTCTAGAGTTTGTCAATACTTTACTTTACTCACAGGAAAGCAGCATTTGCAAATGAAAGAGTTGCTTGAGTTTGGGTTCCTAAACCACGGTAAAATATTCTCTTAATAAACTAGTCATGAAACCGTAGCTTTGGTTAACCTTTAACCATGGGTAGGGCAATGTGTGTTGTGGGTATATGCTTCACCACGAAATGATAAGCCTGATTCTAACTAGCCTGGAATCCTCAGTACCTATCTTGGCTGCTTGTGCAAACAAGCCAATGGTAGCCATTTCTCCAAGTTACCAAAAAGGGGATGCAATGCTAAGCTTTACCCACCTTTTATGTTAATTTGTCTTTTGGGCCCCAGTGCAATTGCTGCAAGTTCATCCCCAATTTGAGTGGAACAAGAAAGTGAGGGGAGTTTGGTAGCATTTAGTGAAATTGGATATCATCACTTCACAAGCTCCAGTGGACTCAAAATGACCACACCCCCAACGAGGCATTTCAATCCTTGCAAATCATGTCCTTTACAAAAGTGATGGAAACTTCTAGTGTTGACACTTAAAAGTGAAAAAAAGTACATACCAACACTCAAAAGGCAAAAGGCAAAGGTTTAGGGTTTTTGTCAAAAGCAAAAAAACCTAACATCTTCTTGGTGTGCTACTTATCTTCACATGGTTGGGATCATTCAACGAGTTGGTTTTTTTTGTTGGAATCGAGTACATGGATTTGAGCCTTGGGTGCTTGCATCATACCCTAGGTTTGCAATTGTCAAGAGTTTTCCTCTTCACGTCAAGAGGAAAGGGGGTGTTGTGAAGAAAATCCTTCTTGTAAGGAGTTCATAGTTTGTTCATATCATAAAGTCTCAGACATGGACAATACATTTGGTAAGATTAAACACAAAGCTCATTCTTTTCGGTTTTATCATCAATCATGTGTCTCCTATGTGGGATTCAATCCCCAAAGTTGTCATGTTGGGGTTAAGTTGTATCCAAGCTTATCCTTTTACAACTATTTTGCTAGAAACACCAAGATCCATAGCCAATTTTGTGTCTAGGCTTGTGTTTGAGCCATATTTTGATTGCCCTTTCATGGCTACTTCACTAGTAGAATTTTGAGAAAGGAGGTGGAACCTTCTTGTTAGCAACATGCCACGTGACAATCTTGTATTTTGCTTGTTAAAAGCTAGGCAAGAAAAACTCATGGTATGTATGTATAGATAAGACATTCATTCAATAATCTGGAGCGCTTGGTGTAATCAATTTGCAATTTGCTTCAAGAATCTAGTCAAAAAGCACAATTCAAAAAGGAATTTGTAAAGGTCAACAAGCTGGAGAGGAGAAACATAACCTCAATTCAACAAACCTAAGTTCTATGCAATGCTTGCAAGTTGTTTTGTGTTGAGCCTTGCACATGAGCTTGTTGTGTACTACATGATCTTGGAAGCAACATGTGAAATGATTGCTTTCTTCAAACTTCAAGGACTAGCCATTGGGATGAAAGGAACTTTGAAAGTTCGTTGCTTGTAGATAAAACTTCCAAAACTTTTACATATATTTTTAAACCTTGGGTTTTCTTCCATCACAACAAGTTGGTTGTTTTGGCCACCCTTGTCATGAGGTGTTAACTTGCAAGTGATTGTTGAAATGCAAAAAATTCTCAAGGTCTTTTGAATTGGTTGATTTCTTAAAGTTGAATTGTAGTTATTTAATTTTATAACATTTGTCTTAAAAACAAAGATGAAAAATGTTTTGAGATGAATAACTCCACCCACATAAAATTATGTGTTTAAATAAAAACTTTAAACACTTCATGACCTTGTTTAGGTTATGATGTTTTATGGTTTGACTTATGTATAAGATTTGTTTTGCATATGATACAATGCTAAGTTGTAATTTTCATGTTCATGACATCAACTCTCAATTCAAAAAACTCAAGTCCCCTTAAAATATGTATTCAATTTTAATGCAATATTTTTTCAACATAACATTCAACCCCATTTTGGTCTTTTTGCCCCTATCCAACTTGACCAAATCGTCATTTTGGACTTGTACATTTTGACTATAATCAATGTCCAAAAAACAAATCAGTTTCAATTAACAAATTTTTTGACCAAAATTTTTTTGCCCCATTTAAAATTATTATTATTATTATTATTATCATTTAAAGATTTGACAATAATTTATTAATGTTACCTAGGTAAAAAGTACCAACCCAACCTCACCTAAATAACCTATTAACTAAACCTATGTAGATAAACTAAACCTAACAAGTAACCTAAATATGATAGATTAACTATTATATTATAAATTTCATATTATATTAATTATATAATTATTATTTATCCACCTATTATTTTCCCATGTAATAAAAAGGTAGGTTAGGCTAGGCATTTCTTGAAAGGTACATGGTTGATTTGAATCAATGTCAAATCATTATGACCAATTTGAATAAGTCTTTCCATCTTGATTTATCATTTTTTGTTTTTTTGTCCTTTTGAATTAGATGTTCATATTAACACTTGGTAATATCAATTTAGTCAAAATAACTAGTCAAAAAAATCATGTGTTGTTTATGCCGAAGTCTCTAATTAAGGTGAACATTTCTTTTGATCAACGTGAATGTTTTAATCAAGTTAAACTTTTTGGAAAACCACAATTTCTTATAAATCCTTCATTGAATTGAGTTTCTTAACATGATTCTTCAACTAAATTGTAAAATTATTATGTTTGATGTTCTAAATTGTTGAATAGAAGGCAAGTTGCAACTATCACAAGTTTTTTTTCACCAAACCTTAAACAAACAAAATACAAAATTGTAAATATTTTTTCACATGTTGATAAAAAGATTCTACCTCCTCGCTGATGACTCTTTTAATGAAATAGTCGTGAGCGGATTATCAAAATGTGATTCAAGCCCAACCTCGAACATAAAATTGTTCTAATTCCTAGAAGAATTTTAAATTTCTAACAAAATAATGGTACAAGATTGAGTTGAATGTAGTAGAGCACCAACATGACAACTTTGAAGATTGAATCTTACATTTTAAGGAATTTTGATGATAAAATCTAAAAGGATAAGCTTTCTACTTGATCTCATTGAAAGCATTGTCCATGTTTAAGACTTTATGATGTGAACAAACCATGAATTATTTATAGAAAGGATTTGTTTCATGACCCTCCCTTTCCTTTTGATGCGAATACAAAAAACTCATGACAATTGCAAGCATTTGACATGATGCAAACACCCAAGACTCACATCTAAGTCCTTGATTCCAACAAACTAACAACTTGAATGATTGCAATCATGTGAAAATATAGAAATAAATTGCCACATTGATAGGGTGGGATTACTTGTTGAAAATCAATGGCAATTTAAGCATAAACTACTAGGATTAGTATGCTAATGAACACTCTTGAAAATCCAATTGACAAAGCTCAAATACATCAATAATAGTAAGTTGCAACTACCCATGATATAATAATTGATGTCACTAATCTTGCTCCTCAACTTGCTTCCATCTTTGATTGTGAAAGACGTCAAAACCTAAACTATGAGCAAACTATGAACAAGCACACTAGACTAATTCATCAAAACATGAGTCTAGTTACATTCTTTTAATTTTATTGCAATAAGTCACGATGTAAGGACTTCCACACAACATCATCACATTGTTCACAAATTTGGATTGAAAAAAAATTTCTTATGGGTTCTTCTATCTACTAGTTTGCACATAGTGAGTTAAGAAGCTCATTGTATAATCCTACAAATCTTGTGAATTGATGACTCAATTTCATGAAACGAAACTCACTTTCATTCACTGTTAGGGTGCATTCAAATTGGGGATGAAACAAGGATTAAAGGGCAAAACTAGGGCCCAAAGACAGGATGATTTTTGAGATAACTTCATATGCTATCTATCACTCTAATGACCCACTTTGTTTTTTTTTTGTTTTTTTTTGTAACTATTCAATGAACAAATGGGGGAGGCATCAGAAAACCCAGGTCTATGATCAGTCCTCCCTTTCATCATACATGCAACTGGTCACCCTAATACAGCCAGAATGAACCAGCACCCACCAGTGCACCATCCAGTGGATGGATGCCTCTTATGACTCAGTTGTGGATGTTCATCCTGAGTTCATCCACAACTGAGTTATTCTCTGGTTTCACCTGGGTAACCCCATTCAGTTAAAAAAATAGGTACTATATATAATAAAAATGTATTGTGATACCCGGTGGGTACCTTCCAGATACCCTCTGGGTAATATGGGGAAAAATGATGGCAAGCTTTACGGGAAAAAAAAATGACTATGGGCAATTACATTTTTTGTAAAGTCGGGCGGCTTTTTACACCAGGTAAGGGTACTCTCCATGAAAAAAACACTAGAAAAAAACTTTTTTAAGTTTGCCCCATTTTCATCACCTTTAGTACACTAGAGACTTTCACAAAACTTCCAAATGCATTTGCACCCTAAATCTTATTAGGCCTTGTGTAAAAAATTGTCCACTCGAGATTGGGCAGAGGACCGAAAAAAAAATCAAGGCTACCCGGTGTAAAACAAGAGGATAATAAGAGGGCCATGTGAAGAAATAAGCTTTGCCATAAATATGTGTAGTAAATAACCAAGTTTGTTGGCGTTGCCTACCAAGGCAAGGATATTGTGTTTAGATTCATTATAGAGCATTATTGTAGCTTAAGGGATTTTGGCCCCTAGGTAATAATAATAATAAATATAATAATAATAATAGGTCTATTTTTTTATATGAGGATTGTTTGTTGAAAGATGGTATTTTGGCTCGTGTTGAAACTTGAGATTAGTTACTATAGAGTTATAATAATATCTTGAAGGAGTTTGGTTTCTTTTAGAGGATTGCTTTGAAGATTAGGTATAGTTTTACATGGTGAAATATATTGGAGTTTCCATAATTCTTCTTTTGCCTTAATAGACTTGTTAATGTGAATGGCAAGGCGAGAGTGTGACACACCCCTTGTTGAACAAAGAACACAAGTTTGTTATTGTAGTTGTCAACAAGTGTGTATATTGATCCAAACCAAACCCATAAGAATGTTCCACGCATAAGGCCACGCCAACCCCACCTTCCCCTCTCCCCCACATGTAGGTGTGAATAAAACCACCATGCCTTTTGTTGTTCCAACCAAAAGTTGACAAAGAATAAGAAGTTTCTTTAAAAGGATCTTGAGCTTGTTGTCTCTCTCCTATAGGGAAAACGACAACTTGAGCCAACAATGGAGCAATAAGCAATAACCTAGTAGTAGAAGCAATCGGTTGTTACCCAATTCAATTTATACCTTACAAGTCTTCATGAACAATCTTACCTCCGTGTAGAAAAAGAGAGAGAGAGAGAGAGAGCGAGAGAAAGAGAGAGAGCTTTGGTCCTTTCTGAAACATGATCACCAAGTTCTCACTCATCTTCTTGTGGTTGCCCTTAACCCAAGTGGTCATGTTCTTAATGCTGCTTACTACTACTACTCCGGGGGTTTTAGCTTCAATGGGAAGAGCTCGGGGGGCTGATTTGGTTGTCCCTTTGGAGTAATTCTTCAGTGTGCATTGGTTAGGCCAGCAGAGGGAACCTTGCTGTTTAGAATGTTCCCATCACTTTTAACACCGCGAGGAACCTACTATTTACACCTGTTAATGGGCCCTAGGTGATGAATTCTGCCAGGCTCATGGCCATTAGACTTGTCCTGTCGGGCTTGCCTAGTGACCAATTGGCCGAGAGAATTGGCCACCCAAGGGCCCAATCACTAGCACTTAGTGGTGAAACAATTTACCCCAAATTTTGGAAGACAATCGGCACCTCTCCTTAGGACTTACCTTGGAAAAACTAGCCATTTAAAATTTTTAAAAAAACCCTCCTCACTTTATTTCCCTTGTATAGAAAGCCACCAGTTTAAGCGACCCCCCCCTCCCCCCCCCCCTCCCCCCCCCCCTTAACCGTGGTCTTCCCCCCCAAAACATTGGTTATCAAAACCGGGGGGGGGGGGGGA
>Ga0116227_10009904_pt1 | contig 16996 bp, 15 predicted proteins | sample S1TSphgellanicum_FD_89693 | JGI IMG/M metagenome (GOLD analysis project Ga0116227, IMG submission 89693) | Host-associated microbial communities from peat moss isolated from Minnesota, USA - S1T2_Fb - Sphagnum magellanicum MG | ecosystem: Host-associated > Plants > Peat moss > Unclassified...
GAAAAAACGATGTTAAATTGTAGGAGAAGCAGGTTTAAAGGTACTATTAAAAAACCAAATCCCTGTTTCATTTCAACCTGGGTTTTTTTTTTTTTTTTTTTCCATTCTTGAGAGGTAGGTGGAATGGTGATCATCCACAAGAAGACCTAACCAAATTTAGCTAAGGTTAGAGAGAAAAGTAGATATTGTTTGAAACCCCACCATGTATATATATATATTAGCAATATGCAAGAACTACGGTCTAAATAAGGCCATTTCAAAAAAATAAAATTCCCCTTCAAATATGACAACTTTGGACCATTGTTTCCCAAAAAAAAATCCTTCGTATAAAAAGTTTCAGCCCCTTTTTCTTTGGCCCAAAAAAAAACCCTGGCTAATGCTGGAGCATCTCTACTGGGAGGAGTAAAATGGCATGTACACACTATTTTGGAGGAAGAAGTTTAGCCTTTAAATGAGCTCAAATTGAGTTTGGACTTGTAAATATGCCCAAGACATAGTGACCTCTAACAGGACCACTGAAAGAAAATGACTGCATTTGATTGGCCAACTATAAATGCTTGACCCAGGTGGTGATATTTAAGTAGCCCTTCACTTTGTACACGGTCTAATTTTTTCATAATTTATGGGTAGGGATGGGAGAATAATTACCATTTTATGGTGGATTTTGATGAACAGAGGTAGAGGCCCAAATAGGGAGTCATTGTGGAGGTGCTCTTCTGACTACTAGTTTATATAAACTCAAGTATCTTTCTTCGATAAACTCAATATAATAATGTACCTATTTATAACAGGCTAGGAATTTCATAAGGTTAGTTCGAGTCAAAAAATTGCAGCTATGTTTGCTTTTCACATGGAAGCATTTGAGCCAGTTCACCAAACTTTTGAGCTGCATGTTTAACTGAAAAATTATTAAGAGTTCATTTTTAGTGCTGGGGTCAGTGTTCTTTCCGTGACAAGATAGATGCTCAAGTGAAAAAGGTTTCTTAATTTTTAAAAATTTCGGATCTATTCAATTTTATATTAAACTCTTTGAAATTGCATATTTTCCAATGAAGGACATGTGCTGTATTGATTTAAGATTAATCCATTGAAGGGAAGGGAGGCAAGTTCAAATCTAATGGAGTCAATAATATCACTTGTTGATCTTCTCCAATTAGTAAACTTTGTTCAACGCGAACTTTAAACTTTGTTAGATACCAAATTGCGTAAAATGTTCTAGAAACTTTTGGAAAGTTTAAGAATGAATGAAAATTGACTTCAACAATGAATAGGATTAGGACACTTGAGTTTGGGAAAGTTGAACAATTTGTGGAAATCTATGGATGTTGAAAAAAGTGGGATTTCATTTATCATTTATCTCAATTACAAACAATTATCCAACTCTTTTTAGATTCAACCAACCTTGTAACCAACCTCGTGTGCCTGTTGCATTGAAGACCGAGTTGCATTTCACTGGTTGCAATTGTTGAAGGGCTTGCCCTTTTTCCTTTATCAACATTATTATTACAAAAAGAAAGTACCTGTGACAGGCTCCAATCTGTTCTTGGAACTGGTGGGTCATTGCAAACTGGATGCTTCAATGAATTGTAAAAAGATTCAATCTTCTTTCTTCCAACTGCCAAGCTTATTGCAGGAAAAAGGGGGTCAATATTGAAAAACAATTTCTCTCAAGTTGCCCCTAGTAGACACACTTTCAAAAAAAAACCCAACAATTATGTTGATTGTTTGGAAGTGAACTTGTGCCCACAATTATGTGTAGGGTTACCAGAGTAAGGGCTCACTAGGGCAGGCCCAAATCTGGTAAAGCCAGCTGCAAAGGGCTTTACTGAGTGTAAAGACTGCGCTCAGATTTTATTAAATTTATTTTTCCATATCACAAAATGAAGAAAATTAAAATGATATGGGGGATATTGAAAAATGGAATGCAAGCAAAATAGTTTTCCAAAATGTTTCAGTTTCCGAAATGCCCGTGAGGTTTTTATGTTGTGCAAAGCTTTCTCTAAATACACTAAAAAAATATGAGGAGATCTTTACAGCCTTCCAGTTAAGTTTTTGGTGGGATATATACACACTAGACTTCCTCATATAAAAAAGGCCATTTTCACACCTCTTCTTGTGTAACTTATTACCTCTCTCTCAGACTCTGGGCTCCCACCATAGCTCAATATCCGTGAGTTGAAGACATACTCGAAGGTTGCTTCAATAATTGTGGTGCCCATATTGAAAGGGCTTTGAATTCATGGTTGGAACTCAGAAAAAGTAGAGCAAAAAAGGAAGTGTGGCCCTGAAAATGGACAATGCTACTACTACTTATGGATGTGTGGAAAAAACCTAACAAGTATGATTCATCATTCAACAGTGAAAATTGCAAATTTTTAGAGATGATGGCGCTATGATAAAGGTCTGCTGAACATTGGTTCATTCTAGCCCAAAAGAGGTGATTGATGACCAGAAGCTTTGGACCGTGGATTGAAACATGCTGAAACAGTAGTTCTCTCTTCTTCTTTTCCCAGTTCTATTATGGGCAGCTACCATAGTCAAACTAAGTGCGTAGAAAGATTGATGGTAGGCCATGAATTTGGAACATTGTTAACTTTTCAACACTTCGCCAACTGCCAATTGTCTCTTAATTTTTGCTAATGTATCATCTGATCCCAGATAAGCCCTTCAACTGTTTTGCTTCGTTTGGAGTTTGGTTTTGGAGTCGCAAACCAATACATTTGTCTCACCCAAGGACACTTAGTGTAAAGTTTGAGATCTTCATGCATCAAACAATCATTTTTATGAAGGACACTTAGTGTAAAGTTTGAGATCTCATGCATCAAACAATCATTTTTATGAAGTACTAGATAATTGTTCAACTTGTTTTTATTATTTTATTTTTATCTAAAATTTTAATATATACATATTAAAGTCACCTTATATGTATTATAATTCATTATTTCAGATTATTACATAATTTATATTATAATAAAATTTATTATTTGAATAAAATATAAAATTTAAAAACTAATTAACTTACAATTTTTACCCAACAATCAATATATTGCACCTTATATTTTTATTTTCTATTTTTTTTTATACTAGTGTCCCCCCCTTTGCACTCCTCCAAACTCTAGTAATCAATCTTATCTTTTGCTTTGTTTGAGTGACGAATGGCAATGCCTAAATTGAAAACCATGGGTGTCCTCCTTTTGAGCTCACATCCAAGAGTTGTGAAAACTAACATCTAAAAATTGACATAAGAATAATAGCTTTTTGAGTGGGGAATGGTAACGACTAGATTGAAAACCATGGGTGTCCTCCTTTCCAGCTCACATCCAAGAGTTGTGCAAACAAACATCTAAAAGTTGATGTATGATTAAGCACATAATTACACAATATAGTTGATGTAAGAATGGGAGATTGAGCACATAATTACACATTATAGTATTATACTCCTGTTCCATGTCCTCACTACTTGCCAATATCTCATGAAGTCACACATTTCATCAATTGAAGAAAGATGCAATGACCCAAATTTCCTTCCTTACTTTCATTAACTGATGGAATCTAATTACATTGTGAGGTAAGTAATGGAGGCTGGCTTGGAACCAATAATATCCTTATTAATAAACGAACAAAACTAGAGCATTTTCATGAGTATTTTTTCTTTTTCTTTTCTTTGGATACTTTGAATGCCTTTGGATGATTCGAAAATAGCCTATAAAAAGTATATGCTGAGATTCATTTCAATCTTGTTGTAGAAATACATAAAATCTGTCAAAATTTGATCATTGGATGGAAAAAGTGATGAGAAAATTTCATTCATTATGGATGAACAAATAATCATATAAATTTCTATAATTTTCACAGTTTAAAAATAAATAAAATTTCAATACTCTGAAATTTGAATGCTAGAGCCCGAAACTAGAATTTTTCGCAATGTTCAAAATTTTAGAATGAATCAATTTTCAATTACAAAAAAATTTGGACCCTAGACCCAAAAACCCTAAAAGTGTCCCAAAAGTTATACAAATGTGATATGTATCCTGAGCTATCAAAGTTGAAATGCAAAAATGTGAAAATGAAATGATTTTTTGGGGCAGAAGCTGAAAGAAAAGTTTGCAAAATTTCTATATTTGGTTCCAGTAAAGACCCAAAAACTATGAAAAAGGACAATTTAAAAATTAATACTTTCATATATGGTTTATAGCCAGATTTGACTAAATCTTCATATTGATGATCCCCACTTTGGCCATTTTTATTTTATATAGGTAGAGGCTTTTTTTTCAACTCTTTTGTGAAGTAGGTGAACAAGTAATTTTTTTGGTCAAGTTTGTGAGGTAATTTGGGTTGGCAATCATGCACACGAGGAACTTAGCCAAATTTGACCACACATTACACAAGACAAAAGAAAAGTCTAAGTTTTACACTATATTTTGGCAACATGCTACGACCTAGTTCCTAAAAATGGTGACCTCCAAAAACATTTCCTCATAATGTGGCGAGAGAGGTCCATTTTTCCCCACCAAAAAAAGGAAGCTTTTTGAACCTTTTGCAAGCCCCTTATTGGTGTCACCAGGTTGTGAAATTTCGCCAAAAAAATAAAATCACTGAGGTGAACTCACTTTTATCCACAAGAGGACTTAGCCAAATTTGGCTACAGGTCATAAAGGAAAATTAGAAATGCTTTGGAACCCTGCTAAATATGATGGTGACATTCTAGGACCTATTGTCTAAATCTAGCAATTGCTAATTTTTTCCTTGAAATATGGCGAATTTGGGGGATTTGTTTTCCCAAAAAATCCTTTGTATAAGTCAAGGCGCCATTTTAATTAATTATTCCAAAAATTCGCCACAAAAAAAATAAAAATAAAATGAGAGGTTAAAGAAGAAATGAAGAAGGCAATAATAATGAGCAAAATGTGAATGAAGAATTTTTGGGCAAGGCGAAGATGATGATGATGATGATGAAACAAATGATTTGCAGTTCTTGAAAGGGAATGTAACACAAGGGTAGAAGAGAACTACGTTGCATGGAGTTGTTGGAGATGGCGGGGTGAAAAGGAAAACGGAAGAGAAAGAGACAAGTCAGGAAGCAAAATGAGAGAAAGAGACAATCTTGGAGCCTGTGATGCACTTTTGCAGAATTGAGCAGTAAAGACAGTGGGACCAGCACAAGTGTTGCATGTGGTGGGGTTTGGTCTGTTGTTCTCCTTGAGGTAGACCATGCAAGTATCATCAGCTGCTAGCAAGCTCCATAAGTCTCTTCACCCTCACTGGTTTTCAACCTCTGCACTTGCAACTACAGCTTCATCTGCTGGGAGTTCTCCCTCAGCTACTACGTCTTGTTCTTTGGTTTTTGTCTTTCCTGGTTTCTGGAGAAGGAAGAAAGAAAGGGTCGGGGGGAATCAGTCATAGTTCGCAAAATGCCGATCGAGTACTTGGGAGAGGAGCCCAAGGGGAACAGAGGGAAACGGCTCACCATTCTCAGTATCGATGGAGGTGGAGTGCGTGGGCTCATACCCGCCACCATTCTGGAGGACCTCGAGGGCAAATTGCAGGTAAAACCACATTGCGAGGCACTTCGGGGGAAGGGGGAGGAGCTTTGATTCATCATTGAGGCTGTGAGCTGTGTGACTAAATTTGTTTTCCAACATAAATTGGTAGCTTTCTAGCTGGAGATAAATTGAAGCTTCGAGATTGATTTAGGAATGTGGTAAAATTTGGAGGTTGATGCTTCTTGCTGTGTGCAAAAAGAGGAGTAACTGGGTTGTTGGATAAGCACTCCTCATGAGATGCATGGGTAGTCCAGAATTCTAAGAAAGAGATGAGAACAATGAGTGATTGTGTGCAGAGATTGGATGGGCCGGAGGCAAGGTTGGTGGACTACTTTGATCTGGTAGCAGGTACTAGCACAGGGGGTTTGATCACAGCCATGTTAACTGCACCTAAAGATGACAGCAACAAGAAACCTGTCTGTACTGCCAAGGATGTGGTCCAATTTTACCTTTGGTATTCAGCTCAAATCTTCCCTCATACTGGGTACTCTCCTCTCTCCCATTTCCAATATTCCAGTCCTCATCCTATCCGGACTACACTCATTTGATGCCTTCACTTGTGTACCTGATCTTGAGACATTGATCTTCCTTGTGATGACCTGTTCTTTACCAAATCAATGTCTACAGCAGCTAGATGATGAGCCCCCTCAGAATTACAGAGAATATGGTGGTAAGAGTCTAGCCACCCCACCAGCAGTCTTCAACCTTAGCTTCTACAAAGCTTTCAATGTGCCCTTGGGCCTTGAGATATCCCCAAGCCAGGGACATGGTTGCAGAAAAGAAACCACCTTAGAAACTCCATTTCACTGTCTGAGTGAGTTTGTTTGCACAATCTCTTCAGGCACCCTGTCAGGCAGTACCTGACATCTTCACAGGGGGGAACTGGGTTCCATGTTCATTTAGTAGTTGGCAAATATCAAGATCTTCCACATCAAGACCTTCTAGCAAGACATTGTTGATTTTTGTAATATGCTGTGTATGGCTTCTTGTGAGCCGGTTGTAATCTTTCAAACCTTTACAGCTGTTTCCTCGATCATTGCTTACAAATGCATTTTTCCAGGAGCAATCTGATGTAAGTAAGTTCTGCAGTCAATACGTGCAGAAAATGTGAAGAAAAGTTCACAGGATGCCCACCAATGTTGAAGGCTGGGGACTAGTAGCAAGTGAAATCTGAGCCACTAGAGCTGGTGGATTATTGGTAAACATGGAGTGGATATGGAGTTGCGCACTGGACAGGACTGTTTAAGAGAGGGGTGCTCCAAGTTGTTGCAATAAACTCTTATGGGAAGTTATCAACTCAATTTGTCCCTAGACATGGTGAGAAGAAACAAGTGTTGTGGAGCTGTTTTCAGGAGCTAATTTGAGTGTGGGCTTGATGATTGTGCAACAGAGGACTATTTAGTGAAAGTCGCCTGAATTTTAAGGCCCTCAATGGCCCTAGATACAAAGGCAGTGGCCTGGAGAGGATACTAAACAAATACTTTCCAGGCGAGCCACACTTGAGCACAGCTCTCACTTCAGTTATCATTCCAGCTTTTGACACAAAACTGCAGCAGCCTGTGTTTTTCTCATCATGGAGGGTGTGATCTTGCATCCCAACCCTTTGTTTTTCCTTTCAAGTCTGTATTCTTCTGTTTACTTGTTGATAATTCTGTGCCCAAGCACACAATATGATATTTACTGTGAGCTCTTTGGATGATAGGTATGATCCTATATCCTTGCACTAAAATTTTCAATTGCTTTTGCAGGCAAGACTTGATCCTCTGGAAAATGCACAGTTGAAGCTGGTATGCCAGGCAACAGCAGCAGCTCCAACATACCTGCCACCAGTGCAGTTCACACTCACAAACTCCAGCACAAATGAATCCCGGGACTTCAACTTGATTGATGGAGGTGTTGCTGTCAACAATCCGGTTTGTCTTGCCTTTGCTCAACTACACTGAGACAAACATTGTTGAAACCCTGCAAAGCTGTTGCATTGTAGACCAGAGCACCTTCACCCTCTTCACTTCAATCAAAAGCTTGCTTCTTTCCTTGATGATCATCTTGAGTAGATAGTCTCTCAATGTCTGTGGCAAAAGGAAATCTGTTTTGCTGAAGGGTAGAGATTGTGTGTGGAAATGACAGACATATGTGGCCATCACACAAGCAATTAAGGAGGTGCAATCAGGTGGCAAATCTGCTGGAAGAGTGGCATATGGGGTTAGTGATTTTGACTCTATTCTTATGTCTGTCTGGACATCCAAGATCTTTAACATCACATCTGATATGTCTCAGAAACCCCAGAGCTACTTTTGATAGACAGGGGGGCAGATTCTGCAGCCATCAGGCAATGTTCTCTTGTTGGTTTTTTGCACCACCAAAAAATGAAAACCTTACCCTGAGAATGAAGCTCAGTCATTGCTGTGAGCTGGATTGGGATGGAGGTTTAAGCTCTGTTCTGGAGCCTTATGCCTAGAGCAGAGCAATTTGGTGCTGGATCCAGCAGCCAACAACTGGTTCCCTTTGGTGTATGCATCATTAAACCTGCAAATGGGTTAAAGAGTTATTGCAAGAAATGGGAGTGATGTTGAATTCTAACCATGTCAAAACCATGAAGAGTGTTTTTGCTCATTGCAGTTTTTTTGCAGTCTCCTACATAGTGGAGCTCTGAATTCTGGTTGGTTAGTTTGGTGGTCCAACGAAGGTAGTGTATCTGGTGGTTTCAATTGAGTGACACTTTCCCATGGAAAATGTGCAGAATTACAGTGATCTATTAGTTCTCTCACTGGGCACAGGACAGCAAACAGTAGGGTACACTGCAAAGCAGATATCCAAATGGGGTGTGCGTGACTGGCTCATCAACAAGGGTGATGCCCCACTGGTGGACATGGTGTACAACGCAAGTGCTGATATGGTGGACTACAACCTCTCCACCATCTTCCAGTCCCAGGATTGTGGCACCAATTACCTTCGTATCCAGGTACATGGCATGAAAGCACCAGAGTTGGACAAGGAGTGAAAATATCAATATCTATTGTCTTCATTTTTCCTTACTGGAAGTGTGGCTATCATTGGCTGTGTAGTCTGTTTATGAACACCTTCAGGGGGTTTCTGACCAGATTTCTGGTCAAAAAAGCTCATTAGCTTACAACCAAAAATGTTTGCTCACTGATTAGGGTGGAATTGCCCACAGTTACAGGTGCTAGGAACTCATTTGGGGTTGTAATTTCAGATGCTCTTTGAAGGAACTTGAAGGAGAGTTGTTTGCAATTGTATTTCCAATGATGTGCAATGTGTTGATTTCAAAATGCAGTCAGAGAATCTGAAGGGACGTGTAGCAGGCGTGGATGAAACCAGCCCAGAGAGTTTACACAGACTGATTAACTTTGCAAAAGATCTGTTGGATGAGCCTGTCTCGGGGCGGAACTTCCAAACTGGGAAGCTTGCCTCTATCAAAAACGCTGGAACAAACCGAGAAGCCCTTCACAGGTTTGCTGTCTTACCTCCAGTTCAAGACTCTCAGCACCTTCCACCACATATGTGTGTTGTGTCCCATTTCTAAGTCAGAACACTGCTTTAAGCATTTCGCAGGTATCAAGTTCTTGTCATTCATGTCTAAAATATACTTATCACTTTCCAGTTGTGCAAAAACATTAATTTACTGCGAAGTATGGTCTGAGAAGTGTCATCTGCAGTTTGATCTGGGAATCCTCAGTACTTGTGGGAGGACTGCAATAAGAGAGTAACAATCTCCGAGCTACCTGTGTTTTTGGACAGGTTTGCAGAGTGGCTCTCAGAAGAGCGTAAAGAGAGATTAGCAGCACTTGCTGCTGCCATACCTACTGAAGAACCTGCCCCAGGGAATGGGGCAAGCGCTGAGGAGGCTCCTGCTGCTGAGGCTGCCCCAGAAAAGGCACCAAAGACTGAGGAGGCTCCTGGTGAAGATGCAAAGCCCAGTGAAGCGAAAGCATCAGCATATATGGCCTTTCCTCATTCTTCACAGACATACTTTTATGCTCCCAGTCCATATTCCACTCCCGTGTCCGAGCAATTAATGTACAGAGGTTCTTCATTTGAATCTCCCTACTCATACTCAGATCCTGTGTATGAATCCTCTACCTGTGATTCCCCGTACTCTTCTTCCTATGCTAAACCCTGTCACCAAGAGTATGATTCGTCATATTCCTCGTACCCAGGTTCTACTTATGAATCATCCTATTCCTCAAATGCAAGACCTTTCTACGAGTCTTCCTACTCCTCCTATGCAGATCCCTCTCAAGGATATTCCTCTTCATACTCAGAGCCAGTGTATGAGTCCTCGTATGCAAGACCTTTGCATGAGTCTTCCTTCCACAAATCTCTTTCTTACTTTCAACCCAGTTATGAAACCACATTCAGAGCTTCTGCGTACGAACAGTCTGCTTATGAGTCCACTGTCAGTACATTCTATGTTCCACCACCCACATACCACTCTTCTTCCTCATATGAGAATTCGGAGTATGGGCAACCAGACTGGCACTCAGAGCATTCATACTCAATTCCCTCTACTCCGGCAAGATCAGAATCCTCTTATACCAGCAGCCACCAAATGCCTTCTGGGCTGCCTGATTTTCTGGGGATTTTCTCTTGAATGGCAATTATGTAGCACTCTAATGTTCTTGGGTTATTTATCCTATTAGCTTTATAAATATCCTAACCATCTTTTCTGTACCACTGTATTGTCCAAATAATTTGTGCACTGTTTGGAAACCCATCTCAGTAAAAACGGTGCCCGTGCAATTATAACTAGAAACGAGAGATTATAGGTTGACCTAACAAGACCCGTTCAAGTACTACTTGATACTAATTTGCCTTCTAATTTGTCCACCCAAGAAAAACTCAGACTAGAATTGACACCAGCTTGTACAGGAGGTCAATCTACAGTCTGTACTTAAACAATAAAGCTGCATCTGTGAGGTGTTGTTTGTTTCTGTAAAAGCAATCTCTTATGGTGTTCTATAGTCAGCTCCTTAGGAAAAATCACATGCTTAGAGCAAGAGATTTCTGAAGTCAGGTGTACATTCTCATAGTGAATAATTATGTACAAACTGGTAAACATATTGATTTCCTCATGCCCATCTGTTTTCAATAATTATGCTGTCAAAGTCTAGGCTTACTAGCAGTTACTTTGATTGCTGCTTTGGCTCCAATAGTCAATGAACCTAGCATTTGAGAGATTTGTCTTGAGTTTTTCAGAGAGAGAGATTGGTGAAGTTATGGAGTTTAGCAGAATATTGTCAAAATTTCCTCAGTGTTTTTGACTGAAATTATCCTTTGCTTGTAATGGTACCTTGAGCAATGCTTACGACATCATAATGAATGGGAGGTGGCAACTCTATTTGTTGAAGGTGGTTGCTTCACACTGTCTAAAATTGAAATATACATGTTTGAACATGTATATTTCAATCCACATTGTGAGTTGACAAGGCAGTGAACAATAGTCATCTACATGCATTGGCAACCTGCAAACATTGACCTCATTCATTATATTCGCAGCAACTAGTCCAACACATGATGCATCCAAAGTGTGACCTGAGTAAGAAGAATAATATTCAAGGTTGATTCCACATTTCATTTCAAATAATTGTTTACAAAGGAACAGAAATTGTAAAATGACATATTCATGAACTTAAAGTAGAAAGTTTAGGAGACCTAATTTCCAATTGATGAAGGCACCAATAAGCAAAATGGATAATTGGAACATTCATGTCAATATGAGAAGAAAGTTTTAAATTTCTGAAAGACTCTTTAATTGCTTACAAAGTGAAACTTGTGCCTAGCAAACAAAATTCAATAGTACTTTTAGATGACCATGGAGGAAGAAAAATAGGGACATTCCTTGCAAAGGATTTGCACATATCTTGTTGAACCTCCAAAAACAATGGGGCGTATCTCCAATAATGCAGAATGATTGAATATGTGTGCCAAAGGTGTAAAGGTTTCTTCAGTAATGTTGACTGTACTTCAGCAACAATTTCTGAAAATCAATTGTCAAAATCTTCTGACTTGAGGATTAGTCTGCACATATCTTGGTGGGCATCCAGAGAAAAGGTTCCTTTTATAGCAATGACTGTAATGGGTCCACCTCAAACATGAGATCTGCTGAGTGTAAAAGTTCCTTCAGCTATGCTATTAACTTCATCATGATGAATGTGAAATTTTGATGATATTTTTTTGAGATTGAGTCCTCAACATTGGCACGTTTACAGTGCTAGAGCCATGACCCCAACCTTCGAATGCAGTCCATGTTGTGAACTCATTAGTGATTGAGGTATGGCATGGATGTTCAAGGCATAAGCGAATGACTTCATATAGTACCAAAGATTGTAGTTGATTCATGCATTCGATCTCTCCCACATATCAAGAATATAATTATGCATTCGATCTCTCCCACATATCAAGAATATAGTTGCCTTCATTGGAGATAATTTGTGGAACAGGAATCGAAATGGCAGACATGTGATGTTCATGGTTGTTGGGAGCACACAGCAAATATCACAAAAGTCGAAAGTCAGGCATGTATCACAGTTCTAAAGCTGTGTGATAATAGGCACCCAATGACAACCATCGCAAATCTATCTATGAAGGAAGGTAGTTTGTTTTGTAGTTATGAGATCCACGGAACCGGGATGCTTCAGATCGCGTTCTTGGTCTCTTTGGAAAGCTCTCGACGAGGAGAGGGGTGCATGGGCTTGGTTTCATGGCGTTTGGACTCGCGGTGGAGAAGTTCTTGAATATTGGATGAGTTCTTCACTGAAAATTAAATTAAATCATAACTGAAAATTTCGGAGGAATTGGAATGTGCCTTTGGTGTTGTTGGAAAGATCTTGATGAGCAGGATTTAATAGATTTTATTTGGTAAGATTTGGATTCAGAATGTGGGAGATATTGATTTTTAAGTGATTTCTGCCGCTGAAAAGTCAAATAAATTCCAAAAAACCAGGTTTTGGAAGGAAAAATCAGTTGAGAACGTGGTAACACTTGAAGGCTTACCATTCAATTCATACGTACATTGCAAAACAATGTTCACATGTTGAGTTTCCCTATTTTGTAATAGGTACACACTTGGGGTACTAACAGAGGTCACACTAGTGGATATGAAAAAACAATTTAACATGTGCCTTTTCATGTCCATGTTTATACATTGAAAGCATTTAATAACCTTTCTCTTTCAAGCCTATCTACTTACCCATTTCTTCTACACATTTACATGGACATAAAAAATCTCACATAAATAATGATGAACTATTTGGAAACCATATGCCAACATACAAAAGACAAAAAAAGGGGGATTTTGCTATTCATTTATGCTAATAATTCTCATCTTTGACTATTGTATAAGGCTTTCAAACAAGACCTTGTAATCAATGTTTATTAGTTGGGATTTTGATTGAAAGACAAATCACCTCATTTTGAGCTCATTTAAAGCAACTAACACCACTGGAAATAAGTTAAGTACTTAGTATAGAAATATGGATTGCATTGCTTTACTTGAAAAGCTCGTCATGACCAAAGGCATCTAGGTTCATAGATTATTCTCTCCCACAGGGGGGTTTGATTGCACATGTAGGAGTAACTATTGACAATGATAACTCCTAAGTTAGACCATCCTAGATTGCAAAGAATTTCCAACCGCAGTTTTTTCTCCAAAGTTCTTTATGTCCAAATACAATGGTGTCAACACTCAACAATGCTAGGATGTAATTTTTGGGTGTTACAAAACAATTTCATAAGAAGTTTGGAACCTTGCTCTTTGGAAAAGGCCACATTTGTTGGATTCAAATTCAATTGAAAATAAATCAGATGAAAATTGATGTAGAAAGTATTGAAAATCTACTTGTGATTATGGTGTTGAAAGAAAGAGAAAATTAGAAAAGATATAAATTCACAAAGATACATTTCCATTCTTTGTAACTTGGGAATTGACTAAATTACGTCTATTTTGGAACTATCTTCCAAAAGAATGACTTATGAAAGTTGAAGTTCATATACCTAAACCAATGTTGATGAATCATTGTCATTAAAATTTTCACCAATGAATAGTGTGTTAGAAATTTCCTCTAAAATTTTAAAAACATGTTCATGTAAAAGTTTATATGCCATGCCTAGGTTGGATGTAATGTTTCAAACAATCTCCAACCTTTCCTATGCGATACATGGGTTATTGATGTCATAGTAGGGTAGGTGACCATGACCACACACCATTAAAGTAACACCCAAAAATATGTGGCATAAGGTTATGGATGTAAGTCTCTAGATTTATTGTTTTCTTTATTTAATAACTAAACATGTGCCTTTTGGTGATATCCTTTAGATTATAAACATGCTTTGGATTGTAAGTGTTAGGATTGGCCATCCACACCAACTTACTTAGCTTTTCTTTCACCTCCTTTGACATCACTTTCACATTGTTATGGATCTCATGGCCCCCATGCACTGCCACATGGATGTCCCTTGCTATTGTATATACCACACAAATTGTTGCTTGTTGAAGTCATCTTCTTTGTCTATATAGGCATAGACTAGGATAATGTCTTCATGTTTCAAATATTGAACAAATTGGTGTCCTCTTTGTAATGTGCACAAATATGCTCTTTCATATGGATGGTCAATTGTTGTGCAAAATAAAGTAGTCCTACTTTCTTGGTTCAAAAAATATGCACTTCTTGAAAATAACTTCCCTCCCAACTTAGACATGCATTCTCATAACTCCAATGATGTTGAATATGTTTTGCCACAAAGGCAAAAATTATAACAATGCATTCTCCTTCATTCCTAATGTTGGCCTCGATCCACAAATCAATTATTTGATCACAAATCTTAGCTTCTTGTCATAATAGGTAATCACTTTTGTGGATGGTTCACTCTACAATATCACATCCAAGTTTTTTTTTGCAACATAAGAAAATCATTATTAAATTACATGAATATGTGTCTAATTATTTTTAATTTACTAATTTCATGTCTAGCAAACCAAGTTGCCATAAATACATAGGTTGTCATTTATAATAGAATTTGTGAACTTATAATTTGGTTAATAGTTATATCAAAATTTGTAGTTTATACTTTTAGTTGTACAACCAATCAATTGATAAAATTGCACATGTTCACATTTTTTTTTTAATGTAGACATGTTTCAATTATGTAGTTATTGTATCATTTTTTATAGTTCTTTGGTTTAGGTTTTAATTATCATTTTGCCTCAAAGCTAAATACATAATGATAGAGACCATAACTTCCACCAATTCCCACCTTCTATTTGTTTTACATATTCATTGTTAGTATTACATGAATGGTAGGGCCATTACATATAACACATCTTGTTAGTTTACAATGTCAATGGGCCTTACTACCTTTATTTCAAATAAGCATTCGATTTGACAAACACATTATGCAACTTAATGTTATGGTAAAATCCAACTTTTTTTTACTAATAAATTTGAGAAATTAAAATGGAAAATGAAAATGAAATTATTCTTGAAAGTTTCAACTACCAAGAGTGAAAAAAAGAAAAGTTGTCAAATTTTTTTATTTAATTTTAATACATAACTAAAAAATTTAGGATAATTAAAGGTTTGTTCTTCATATGTGGTTTATACCAATGTTGGGTGGTTATCTGAATTTGGATCAAACCCTTTTGGTTCTTTGACCAATTACATGTGTGTATAATTAGTAATGCCAATTAATGAAAAATTGTCAATTACTAGTCATAAGTCCCATAATTGTTGTATTCATTTCATCTTTTGATTAATTGAAATGAAAATTTTCATATTCAAGCCCACCTTCACTCTAACACCCACAAATGGCCAAGGGTTCTTTCATTGAAACTTGATATATTAATATTTTGATGAATGTTTGATTCAATAGGGTTTGAGGTTCTTCAAGTCTTTTGAATTTTTGACACAACATAAAAAGCAAGAATGTAATCAATAGGCACATAATCATTTTATTATTGTTTTTTCTTGAATGTGACCTTGGAATTCATATCGTCATGAGGCATGAATCTATTCCATGCCCTCACTTCCCCTTGTATGTTTGATATTCAAGTATGGCAATTGCATCAAAGTTTGATATAAACAAAAATGAAAGTTTTTAGCAAACAAAGTTGTGTTGTTTCTATTGTGTCTTGCGTTTTGTCTTTCTTCATATCATTGATTTCAAAGTACATTATATGCAACTATGACATGTTTTCTTTTTGTTTACTTGTTGTTGACATTTTGCTTTCATTGTTGTTGGTCTCAGACTTGGCTAATTGTAAGGTAGAATCTCACCTTGTTACTTTCCAAGTGCATGAGTTTTCTTTGCTCTCTTGTTTTTCCTTTTCTCAACTTGTTGTTGGTGTGGGTTGTTGCCATTTGTGCGTAATTTTTTCACCTTCATGAATAATGGCTCTTAAGCACAATTCTTACACTTTTTTCACAATTTTGATTCTTGCTTACTTTTATGGAGTCTTTAGTTCTAGATGTTGATGTTAGTATGCACCTTGAACCCAATGTTGATGACTTGCTTGTTGTTATTTGGGGCTTGGCAAGATATGGTAATAACAATGGCATTGTGAACATTGGTGTGTACCAAGAACACCCTTTTATATTAGTGGTCAAAAACTTGTTGTACAAGAGGTATTATTGGAGAAGTTGAAGAATTAACAAGGAAAGGCTTGGAAGCCTCACCACAAGAATTTGGCAATGTGGGTCTTCTTCAAAATGAACAATAACCAACATGTTGATTTGAATGATAATAAAATCATGTGATGCATAGTTTGCCTTTGCCATGGTGAAACACTTGCCCATGAGATTTTGTTGTTTATGACAAGGGTAATTAAATAATAGCCATGAAAAAACATGTGGAATAATTCATTTTTCCTTTTCATTTAAAAGGTTTTTAGTAGAGAATTATTCTTTTATACTAAAATGGTGTTTAGAGGTTGAATTTGAGCTAACAAAAGAGTTGAACATTAAGTTTGAATATGAACTTGAAAAGGAAGAATTTTGAATCTTTTTGGCGTTCCTCACTCCACCAAAGTGGGCAAGATCTTGCATGTATCTAAATTTTCAATATGGATTAAGGCTTAAAACATTTGTAGTTTGTAATCCTTTTGTACATTTGAAGCAATATGAAACCTGTGTAACCAAAAAGAGAGGGTGCTCAAACCAATCGAACACCCTGGCACACACATAGATTCTCTCTGGACAATACTTCCTGATGTGCTGAAACTACATCGTGAAGTCTAATCTTCCTTCTCTTCTCAGACTCTGATCAGGACTCGACCAACGTGCGCGCTGAGATCCTCACACACGCACACACTTGCATTCCTGGAACAATTGGACAGTTCACAATACTTGGTCCTTTCGACCAATGACTCTTGGCACACTTATGCTCAGCAAAACCCCCTACTTATTTCCTCGACAAGATCGCAACAGCAGACTCTGACA
>Ga0116227_10009905_pt1 | contig 16983 bp, 15 predicted proteins | sample S1TSphgellanicum_FD_89693 | JGI IMG/M metagenome (GOLD analysis project Ga0116227, IMG submission 89693) | Host-associated microbial communities from peat moss isolated from Minnesota, USA - S1T2_Fb - Sphagnum magellanicum MG | ecosystem: Host-associated > Plants > Peat moss > Unclassified...
CGTCGACGCCGTCGAAGATCCTTTGGCGATCTCCTATGACGAGCTGCCGGATTTTCCGCCCGTCGGCGTCGCCGGCCACGCCGGCCGCCTCGTCGTCGGAACGCAGGAAGGCACACGCATCGCCTATCTCGAAGGCCGCACGCATTTCTACGAGAATGGCGATGCGGCCGCGATGGCCGTGCCGCTCGAGGCCTTGGCCCTGCTCGGGGTGCATACGCTCATCCTCACCTGCGCGGCAGGATCGGTGCGCGCCGATCTCTATCCCGGCCACATCGCGATGATCACGGATCACATCAATCTCACCGGCCGCAATCCGCTGATCGGCTCGGCCACCGATGGCGGCTTCATCAATCTCGCCGATGCCTATGACAAGAAGCTCGTCCGCCGCCTGAAACATGCTTCGGCGACGGCAGGCATCACCCTTCAGGAAGGCGTCTATATGTGGTTCTCCGGTCCGTCTTTCGAGACGCCGGCAGAGATCAAGATGGCGCGGCTGCTCGGCGCCGATCTCGTCGGCATGTCGATCGTGCCGGAAGCCATCCTGGCGCGGCGTCTCGCCTTGCGGGTCGGCGCGCTCGCCATCATCAGCCATTTCGGTGCCGGCTTCTCCGGCGGCAATCCCTCGCATGCCGAAATCCAGCAGATGACGCTGTCGGGGTCGATCGGCATGAAGCGGCTGCTTCGCAATTTCTTGCGCAGCAAGGAAGAAGCTTGGAGCCTGCGGGCAAAGCCAGAGGATGTGCGCTGAGCCGGCTGAACCGCCGAAAGTTGCAGCTTCTCAATTCAGCAGGCTTGTTCCGCCCCGCCGGATCGGCCGATACCAGAGCATCCCGCTTTCAAATGAGATCATTTGAAAGCGGATAAGATGCTCTAAATTCAAAAAAAGCTAGAGCATCGGATTATCCCAAAACCGGTATCCACTTTTGGATGCGATGCTCTTGGGCCGGAGGGACCCCCATGGCACGCGGGCAGCAGGGCGTCGAGGTAGGCGCCACGCCTGCTTCCGCGGCGGAGGCCGCCTTGCAGCGCGCGACGTTGAAAGCGGCGCTGCGCTTCGTGCCGCTGCTCACCGTCGCCTATCTCTTAAACTATCTCGATCGCACGAGTCTCGGCTTCGCGGCGCTGACCATGAACCAGGCGATCGGCCTGTCTGCGAGCCAATTCGGGCTCGGCGCGGGGATCTTCTTCCTGAGCTACAGCACCTGCGAGGTGCCGAGCAATCTTGCGCTTCACCGTTTCGGCGCGCGCCGCTGGTTCGCCCGCATCATGATAAGCTGGGGCTTCGTTTCCGCCTTAAATGCCTTCGTGACCGGGCCGAACAGCTATTATGCCGTGCGTTTCCTTCTGGGGCTCGCAGAAGCAGGCTTCTTTCCCGGCGTGACCTACTTCCTCGCGGCCTGGTTTCCGGCGCAGTACCGCACCCGGATGCTCGCTTGGTTCCTGATCGGCATTCCCGGCTCCTCGCTCGTCGGCGGCCCGATCTGCGGCCTGCTGCTGCAGATGGACGGCATTCTCGGCCTCGCCGGCTGGCAATGGCTTTTCCTGCTGGTCAGCCTGCCTTGCGTGCCTTTGGGCGTGCTGACGCTCTTCTGGCTCGCCGACAGGCCGGCAACGGCGCGCTGGCTCGCGCCCGACGAGCGCGAAGCGCTCGAGCATGCGCTCGCAAGCGAGGTGCGGGAGCGGCCGCATTCCAACCTCTGGGCCGCTTTGAAGGACACCCGCGTCCTCATCCTGTCCGGCATCCAATTCGGCTTCACCCTCGCCTCCTACGGCATCGGCATATGGCTGCCCTTGATGCTGAAGGAATTCCACCTTTCCAATGGCGCGATCGGCTGGATCGCCGCCATCCCTTATGTTTTCGCGACGCTCGGCATGCTGATCTGGGCACGCTTCGTCGACCGCTATGGACACCGCAACCTCCATCTCGCGATCACCTGCGCGTTGGGCGGCATCGCTCTCCTCGCGCCGATGGCGTCCGATGGGCTCGCCACCGCGCTTATCGGCTTCACTCTGGCGCTGATCGGCGTCTCCGCGGCGCGCGCCGTGTTCTGGACGATTCCGACGCGGTTCCTGACCGGCGTCGCCGCCGCCGGCGGCCTCGCCTTCATCAACAGCATCGGCACGCTCGGCGGTTTCGTCGGGCCCTCGATGATGGGCGTGCTGAGGGAGTTTTCCGGCTCCTACGTCGCGGGTCTCGCCGGCATCGCCGCGATCATGATCGCGGCGATGCTGCTCTCGCTCCTATTGATGCGCTTCGTGAGGAAGGATTGAGCTTATGTCCGTCATCACGCGTCGCCGTTTCGGGCAATTGACCGCCGGCGCGGCATTGATGCTCCCGCAGGGGCGCGCATCCGCCGAAGAAGGGTGGCCCCGAATGGAAAATATATGCGACTGCCACGTCCATATTATCGGGCCGCTTGCCGAATATCCGATGTCGCCGAAGCGGCTCTACACGCCGCCGCAAGCTGCGGTCGTCGATCTTCTCGCTCTACGCGAGACACTCGGCGTCGCCCGCAACATATTGGTCCAGCCTTCCTTCTATGGCACGGACAATAGCTGCATGCTCACGGCACTTGCCGAGCTCGGCGCGAGCGCGCGCGCCATCGCCGTGGTCGCGCCGGATATTTCGGACGAGGAGCTTTCGGCGCTCGACGGCAAGGGCGTTCGCGGCTTGAGATTCAATCTCGAGAGCGGTGCCGATCGCGATCCGACTGCGGCGACGATGATGCTCGATGCGCTCGCTGTGCGGATCGCTCGCCTCGGCTGGCACATTCAGATTTACGCGGCCCTCCCGGTCATCGCCGCGCTTACCGATCGCATCGGCGTTCTGCCGGTGCCGCTCGTCATCGATCATTTCGGCATGCCGAAAGCGGAAGAAGGTATCGGCCAGCCGGGCTTTTCCGCCCTCATTGAACTGCTCCGTGCCGGCAAGGCCTATGTGAAGCTCTCGGCGCCCTATCGCATCGCGCGCGCAGCCCCCTATCCCGATGTCGCGCCTTTGGCGCGGGCCTTGATCGAGGCCGCGCCAGATCGGCTCGTCTGGGCGAGCGATTGGCCGCATACGGATCGCGTCCCCGGCAAGGCGCCCTTCGACATTCATCCGTTCCGCAAGATCGATGATTCCGCGGCGCTCGGCGCCGTGACCAATTGGTGCGGCACGGACAAGGGACTGATGCGCGCGATCCTCGTCGACACGCCGGCCAAGCTCTATCGATTCTGATTACGAATTTCGAGCAACTGCGCTGCCGTTCAGCGGATTGGCGGGGTCCCAGCCATAGCGGATCGTCTCGAAGCGCATCGCGAGCGCATCGACGAGCAGCAGACGCCCGACGAGGCTTTCGCCGAAGCCGACGATCTCGCGCATGACCTCCAGCGCCATCATGGCGCCGAGCATGCCGGTCAGCGCGCCGAGCACGCCCGCCTCGGCGCAAGCCGGCACGCTCCCGGCCGGCGGCGGGTTCGGGAACAGGCAGCGGTACGTCGGGTTGGGCGTGCCGTCGGCGGCAGTCTCGAACGGCCGCAGCGTGGTGAGCGAGCCATCGAAGGCGCCGACCGCCGCGGTGACGAGCGGCCGCTTCGCAAGGAAACATGCATCCGAGACGAGATAGCGCGTCTCGAAGTTGTCCGAGCCGTCGGCGACGACGTCATAGGCCGCGGCGAGCGTCTGCGCATTCGCCTGCGTGAGACGCAGGGTCAGCGGCGTCAGCTTCACATTTGGATTGAGACGCGTCACGGCGTCCGCCGCGCTTTCGGATTTCGGTCGGCCGATGTCGGGCGTGCCGTGCAGGATTTGCCGCTGCAGATTCGAAAGCGACACGCGATCGTCGTCGATCACCGCGATCTCGCCTATGCCGGCCGCGGCGAGATATTGGATCAGCGGCGAGCCGAGGCCGCCAGCGCCGATGACGAAGACGCGCGCCGCTTTCAGCTTTTGCTGGCCGGGCCCGCCGACACCGTGCAGCACGATGTGCCGGGCATAGCGCTCGACCTCCTCGGATGAGAACATGGCGCCTCGCGGATCTCCACCGCTCACGAGATGGCGTGGATCGCGGCAAGGAATTTGTCGAAATTGCTGGCAATCACATAGGCATTGTCATAGCCCGCGGAAAGCCGCGCATCGTCCTTTTCCCAAAAGTAGACGCGGCCTTCGTCGACGCGCCCGAGCGAAAGGCAAATGATATCCTCGGATTGGGTCGCCGCGATGGGAAAGCAATAAGGCGGGAGCTGGCCGACGAGCACCTTGTAATGGAAGTCGATCGTGCGGTCCCGTTGCGGCAAGGCGAGGCCGAAGAAGCAGGCGATGCGGCCGAAGCTCAGGGTTTTATGTTCCTCGATGGGGAAAAAGTCGGGATGCGGCGTGCCGCCATTCGTGCGCAGCAAGAAGCTGCGATAGGCGGCGGGCAGCTTCACATCGAGCTCGCGCTCGGCGCGATCGAGCTGCGCATCTGTGAGCGGCGCGCCGACATCGGTCATTTCGAAGGTCATCTATGATCTCAGGATGCGCGTCGTCGCGCGGACAGGACGCGCCGACATTACCCCAGCCGGGCGCCGCACGGCCACCCAGCCGGTTCGGGAAGGGATTATCGGCAAGCGTGAAAGGCTGGCAACGGCGCAAAGCGCCGCTGACGGATCGCCTCAGTTCTGCGAGAGCGACGGCACCCCTTGCGGTGGCGGCTGCGAGGCCTTCTCATCGCCAGTGATCTGTTCGAGAACGAGGCCCTTGGTCTCGATGCCGATCGCAATCACCGCGAAAGACGCAATGAGAAAGGTCAGTGCGAATGTATGCAGGACGTAGGCACCGAGGCCGGTGGCGAGCATGAAGCCGACGACGGTCGGCGCGAGAAAGGAGCCGATGCGGCCGATGCCGAAGAACCAGCCGACCGCGGTGGCGCGCAGATGCGTCGGATGCAGCTCGCCGACATAAACACCCGTCGGCCCATAGACGCCCGGATTGACCCAGCCGACGAGGGCGATCGCCACATACATCCAGAGGCCTGAAGCCATCGCGAACCAAAGATGGAAGCCCGCGCCGATGAAGAAATACAGAAACAGCACCGGCCGCCGACCGTAACGATCGATCAGGAAGCCGCAAATCGAATAGCCGAAGACGCCGAATATGCCTTGCACGAGCTGAAAGCTGAGCGCCTGCGACAAGGGAATGCCGCGCTGCGTGAGGATCGTCGGCAGCATGAAGAGAATGCCGTTTGACGACCAGAAGAAGCAGAACGAGACGATCCATAGAAGCAGCGTTGTGCGCCGCCGCCCCCGCGCCAAAAGCTCGAAGACGGTGACGCCGCGTGCGGCCGCGAGGTCGGCCTTGAGCGCCGGAATCGCGACGCCCTCGCGCGTATGACCCAGCGCCTTTTCCTCGATCATCCCGACCGTGCGCCCGGCCTCGGCAAGCTTGCCGCGGCTAATCAGATAGCGCACCGATTCCGGCATGTGGCGGCGGACGATGAGAAGCAGAATCGCCGGCACGACACCGACCGCAAATAGTGCGCGCCAGCCGAATCTCGGAATAAGGGCGAGGCTCAGTGCCGCAGCGACCGCGAGGCCGAGCGGAAAGGCGGCGAGCACCGTGCTCGAGACGCGACCTCTGATGCGGCTCGGCATGAATTCCGCCGAGATCGTCAAGGCGACCGGCACCTGGCCGCCCAATCCAAAATTGGAGATGAAGCGGAAAATCCCGAGCGAAATCAGATTCCAGGACAGCGCGGTGAGCCCGGTGAAGACGCTGAATATACCGATCGTCGCGTTGAACGACGTGCGACGCCCGATATAGTCGGAGATCGTGCCCCAGAAGAGGGCGCCCAGGAATGCCCCGATGAGGCCGAGCGTCGCGAGCAAGCCCGATTGCGCCGGCCCCAGTCCGAACTCGCGCGCGATCGGCGGCAGGGCCGCGCCGAAAAGCGCAAAATCCGCGGCATCGAAGAGCACGCCGATGCCGGCGAGGATCGCGAGATTGAGATGCCAGCGGCTGAAAGGAAGGTCTTCGAGCCGGCCCAAGAGCTCCGCCGATTTGGCCGTCGCATCGCTCATGCCTCGCCCCCCGTCGACAATCTGAAGCGTCGTCTGAAGCGCCTTCAATCATAAAATACTTTGTATGACAAGTATGCTTGTCTTTTCGTCGTGACATGCGTAAAGCGCTCCCGATAACGATGAGCCGAGGAGACGTCACGCCCCGATGGATGCGCCTTCACCCGCGACTGATCCACCGCTTCAAAACGTCCGCGTTCTCGAGCTCGCGCGCATTCTCGCAGGTCCTTGGGCAGGGCAACTGCTTGCCGATCTCGGCGCCGACGTCATCAAGGTCGAGCGGCCCGGCAGCGGCGACGACACACGCCAATGGGGGCCGCCTTTCGTCGCCTATGACGGCGATGCGCGCGGCGACGCGGCCTATTTTCATGCGACCAACCGCGGCAAGCGGTCGATCGAGCTCGATTTCGAAACGCCGGAAGGCCAGGAGATCGTCCGCAAGATCGCCGCGCAATCCGACGTGCTCATCGAGAATTTCAAGGCTGGCGGCCTCGCCAAATACGGGCTCGATTATGCGTCTTTGCGGGCGCTCAATCCGCGCCTCATCTACTGCTCGATCACCGGCTTCGGCCAGACCGGACCTTATGCGCGTCGCGCCGGCTACGACTATCTGGTGCAGGCAATGGGCGGGATCATGCACCTGACCGGCGAGCCCGATGGGCAACCGCAGAAAATGGGCGTCGCTTTCGCCGATATATTCACCGGCCTTTATTCCGTCGTCGCGATCGAGGCTGCGCTCATCGAGCGCGAGCGCAGTGGCCTCGGCCAGGCGATCGATTCGAGCCTGCTCGATTCGCAGGTCGGCGTGCTCGCCAACCAAGCGCTGAACTATCTCGTTTCCGGCCGCTCGCCGGCGCGCATGGGCAATGCGCACCCCAATCTCGTGCCTTACCAGGTCTTCGCCGCGGCCGATGGCCATCTCGTCATCGCAACCGGCAACGACACGCAGTTCAAGCGGCTCTGCGCCGTGCTCGGGCTCGATTCTCTGCCCGGCGATCCGCTTTTTGCCAGCAATGCCGACCGCGTCGCGCATCGCGCCGCGCTCACCGAGATTTTGGAGCGCGCGACGCAATCGCGCGCCCGCGCCGATCTCCTGACGGCGCTCGAAAAAGTCGGTGTGCCGGCCGGGCCCATCCACGACATCGAAGAGGTCTTCGCCGACCCGCAGGTGCAGGCACGCGGCTTGCGCCTCGATATACCGGCCTCCTATGCCGAAGGCGGCACCATTCCGGGTGTCCGCACGCCGATCCTCCTGTCACGCAGCGCGCTCGCCGCGTCGCGGCCTTCGCCGCGCCTCGGCGCCGACACCGCCGCGATCCTCGCGGCTTTGTCTGCCGGCCGCTCCCCCTTCGAGGCCTGACCGTGCTCGACATTTTCAACCATTTCACGCCGCGCGCTTTTCTGGACAAGATCGGCACCCTCATTCCGGGCCACCCGATCCTCACCGCCTTTCCGCAATTGCCGACGTTGCTCGATCTCGACGCGCGGTTGCGCCTGCTCGACGAATTTCCCGGGCTGCAACAAGTTCTCTCCCTCGCCAATCCGCCGATCGAGATTCTGGGGCCCCCCGAGAAGACGCCCGATCTCGCCCGCGAGGCCAATGACCGTCTCGCCGAGATCTGCCGGCTTTATCCGGATCGCTTCCCGGGCTTCGTCGCGGCGCTGCCCCTGAACAATGTCGAGGCCTCGGTCGCGGAGGCTAAGCGCGCCATCGAGGATCTCGGCGCGTGCGGCGTGCAGATGTACACGAATGTTAATGGTATCCCGCTCAGCGCGCCCGCCCTGCGGCCGATCTTCGCGGCGATGGAGGCGCACGACCTGCCGATCTGGGTGCATCCGATCCGCGGCCCGAGCATGCCGGATTACGCAACCGAGACGGTCTCCGAAGACGAGGTCTGGTTCATGTTCGGCTGGCCCTACGAGACCACGGCTTGCATGACGCGTCTCATCTTCTCCGGCATTTTCGACGCGCATCCGCGCCTCAAGATCATCACGCATCATTCGGGCGGGATGATCCCGTTCTTCTCCGGCAAGATCAAGCTCGGCTTCGCCCAAATCTTCTTCGGGACGCGGGACGAGAATCCGATCGCCAAGAAGCGCGGGCTGAAACGCCCGCCGCTCGACTATTTCAAGATGCTCTATGCCGATACCGCGGTGAATGGCGAGCTCGACTCGCTCAAATGCGGGCATGCCTTTTTCGGCAACGCGCATATGGTTCTCGCCACCGACGCGCCTTTCGACTCCGAGAAGGGACGCTGGCTCATCCGCGACACGATCGCCGCGGTGAACGCCCTCGATATCAGCGATGAAGACCGCCAGGCGATCTTCACCGGCAATGCGCGCAAACTCCTGAACATGAAGGCCCGAGGATGAAGACCAGCAAGATCAAGGTGCCGTTGCGCGCCGGCACGATGTCGGCCTATCTCGCGATCCCCGACAAGACGCCGGCTGCCGCCGTCATCGCCATCATGGAGATCTGGGGCGTCAACGACACGATGCGCCACCACGCGCATGAATTCGCGGAAGCCGGCTTCATCTGCCTCGTGCCCGATCTCTTCTGGCGACAGGAGCCGGATGTCGAGCTTTCCGACGGCAAGCCGGAGGATATCGCCAAGGCCTTCGACCTTTATTACGATTTCGATTACGACCGCAGCGTCGAGGACATGGAGGATATCCAGGCCTATCTGAAGACCTTGCCCGAATCGAACGGCAAGGTCGGCGCCGTCGGCTATTGTCTCGGCGGCAAGCTTTGCTATCTCATGTGCTGCCGCACGCAGATCGATTGCGCCGTCGCCTATTACGGCACCTATATCGAGCACAATATCAAGGAGGCGCCGAACCTGCATCGGCCCTTCCAACTGCATATGGCGATGAAGGATCGCTGGGTGCAGGCCGAGGTCAATGCGCTGCTCGAGCGTCGGCTTGCGCCGAACCCGCTCGTCGAGATTCATAAATATCCGGACGCCGATCACGCCTTTGCGCGTCATGGCGGCAGGACCTATTCGAAGCCGGAGGCCGATCGCGCCTTGGCGCTGACGCTCGACTTCTTCAAAGCGAAGCTCGGCTGAACGCGATGCCCGTCGACGTCCACGCCCATTACGTGCCGCCGCAGCTCATCGAGGCGCTGGAAAGTCGCGGCAAGGAGTTCGGCGTGAGCCTGCAGCACGGGCCTGCCTGCCAATGCGCCCTGCATTTCGACGGCGGCCCGAAGATCCGGCCGTTCTTTGCCGAGCTGGTCGAGCCGCTCGACCAGCGCCTTGCAACAATGGACGCGATGGGTGTCACCCGGCAGGTGCTTTCGAGCTGGGCCGATATTTTCGGGCCGCATCTCGACGAGACGCGCGCCGTCGCGTGGCATCGCTTCCTCAACGATCAGATGGCGAGGATCTGCGAAGCGACGCCGGAGCGCTTCTCGATGCTCGCCTCGTTGCCTCTGCCGCATGCGCAGGCTGCGGCGGACGAGCTCGAGCGGGCGGTGAAAAGCCGCGGCGCCGTTGGCGCCGTCATTCCCGCCAATGTCGCGGAGATCAATCTCGGCGAGCTGCCGCTCGATGCGCTCTGGCAAAAGGCGCAAGAGCTCGACGTCGGTCTCTTCATCCACCCGGTGCAAGCCTTAGCGCTGCCACGTAGCGCGAAATTCGGGTTGAGCCAGATCGCGCAATATACGTCGGACACGACGATGACGGTCGGCTCGATCATCTCCTCCGGTGTCCTCGATCGCTTTCCGAGCCTGCGGCTCCTGCTGTCGCATGGCGGCGGCGGCGTGCCTTATCTCATCGGGCGATTCGACTGCATGCATGAGCGCATGGATCGCGTCGCGCAGGCCGTTACTGCCAACGACAAGCCTTCCGCTTATCTGCGCCGCTTCTATTACGACACGATCCTGCACGATCCGACAATCCTGCATTGGCTCGCGAGCCGCGTCTCGGTCGCACGCGTGGTGCTCGGCAGCGATTATTCATTTCCACCGGCGGATCGCGATCCGCTCGCTAGCGTCCGGCAAGCCGGCTTCACGCCGGCCGAGGAACGCGCGATCTGCGAAGAGAATGCGCTGACGCTGTTTCCGACGCTGCCGCGGGCGCTCGTATGAGCAGCGCCGTCCCACACAGCCGACGGTCCCAAGCGGCGAAAGCGCCGCGCGGGTCGTATCTCTATAGCGATGTCGCCTGCGAGCTGCGCCGGCGCATCGCGGCCGAGATCCATGCGCCGGGGACGAAGCTGCCGAGCATAGCTGAGCTCTGCGCCGATTTCGGCGTGAGCGTCATGACTGTGCGCAACGCGCTGCGCGAGCTGATTCAGGAAGGCCTGATCAGCGGCCATCAAGGCCTCGGCGTCTTCGTCAAGGAGAAGGGCCATATCCACCGCGTGCTGGCCGGCAGCCCGCAGCGCTCGATCGGCGACGAAATCGCGCGTGCCGGCTACAGCGCGCGCATCGATGAGCTCGCCTACCGCGAACTCAAGGCCGATGCCGAGACGGCGAAGAACCTCGCTGTGCGCCGCGGAACGCGCCTCTTCCAGCACGAGAAGCTCACTTATGCCGATGACGAGCCGGTCGCTTTCCATACGGTAACGCTCCATCCCGAGCTGGCGCGCAAGCTGCGCTCCGGATTCGGCACGACCTTTTTATTCCGGCTTCTCGCCGAGCAGGGCATCGACATCGCGACGTTGCGCTGCGAATTCGGAGCCGTGTCGCTGAGCGAGGCGCAGGCGCGCCTCTTCAACCTGCCGGCGGGGTTCGCCATGCTGCGCGTGCGTTACGTGCCGCTCGATGCTGCCGGCGTGCCCCTTCTGCTCGGCATGACGCTCGCACGCTCGGACCGCTTCCTCTTCGAAGTCGACCTGCCGCAGAAAAGCAACGGATAATCCCATGAGCCACGATCAATGGCATAAGATCGAAGAGCGCGACGGCATGCTGGTCGAATGGGACGTGCCGATCGAAGCCGATGACGGGATCGTCTTGCGCGCCGACATTTTTCGCCCGCATGGAAACGGCCAATATCCGGCTCTCATGAGCTATGGTCCTTACGGCAAGGGCCTTGCGTTCCAGGACGGCAATGCCAGCGCCTGGGAACGCATGGTCACGGCGTTTCCCGAGACGGCAGCGGGCTCGTCGAATCTCTATCAAAACTGGGAAGTCGCGGATCCGGAGAAATGGGTGCCGGATGGCTACGTGCTGATCCGTGTCGATTCGCGCGGCGCGGGCCGTTCGCCCGGCTTTCTCGATCCTTTTTCGCCGCGCGAGACGCAGGATCTCTATCAATGCATCGAATGGGCAGCGGGCCAGCCCTGGTGCAGCGGCAAGGTCGGCTTGAACGGCATCTCCTATTACGCGATGAACCAATGGTATGTCGCGGCTTTGAAGCCGCCGCATCTTTCCGCCATCTGCGTCTGGGAGGGCGCCGCGGACTATTATCGCGACGTCTGCCGGCACGGCGGAATCTACAGCCAGTTCCTCGAAAATCTCTATCCGCGCGCGCTGCTGCGCGTGCAGCACGGGCTCGGCACGCGCGGCTTGCAGAGCCGCGTCACCGGCGATCTCGTCTCGGGGCCCGAGACGCTGAGCGAGGAAGAGCTCGCCGCCAATCGCGTCGACGTCGCCGATTGGATCTTGCGGCGCCGGCTCGACGGGCCGGATTATCGCGCCCGCTCACCCGATTGGACGCAGATCGACATTCCGGTGCTCAGCGCTGCGAATTGGGGCGGCCAAGGCCTCCACACACGCGGCAATTTCGAGGGCTTTCTCGCCTGCGCCTCGAGCGAGAAATGGCTCGAGGTTCATGGCGAGGCGCATTGGGTGCATTTCTATACCGATTACGGGCTCGCCTTGCAGAAGCGCTTTCTCGGGCATTTCCTCAAAGGCGAGGCGAACGGATGGGAGCGGCAGGCCAAAGTCCATCTTCAGGTGCGCCATGTCGATCGCTTCATCGCGCGCGACGAGACCGAATGGCCGCTGGCGCGCACGCAATGGACGAAATTCTTCCTGCACCCGCAGCCGCTGCGTTTGGCCCGCGACGAACCGGTCGAAGCGACGCAACTGACCTATGAGGCGATGGGCGAGAATCCGTTGTTTCTATCGGAGCCGTTCACCGAGGAGATCGAGATCACCGGCCCGGTCGCAGCCAAGATCTTCCTCTCGTCCTCGACACGCGACGCCGATCTTTTTCTCGTGCTGCGCGTCTTCGATCCGAGCGGCACGGAAATCACCTTTCACGGCTCGAACGATCCGCGCACGCCGGTCGGCATCGGCTGGCTGCGCGCGTCGCAGCGCAAGCTCGATCCGGCCCGCAGCTTGCCCTATCGGCCTTTCCACACGCATGACGCAGAGGAGCCGCTGACGCCCGGCGTCGCGGTCGAGCTCGATGTCGAGATCTGGCCGACCTCGATCGTCGTGCCGGCCGGCTATCGCATCGGGCTTGCGGTGCGCGGCCATGATTACCATTGCGATGGGGCTCCGCTCGCCATTCCAGGCGTCAAATATACGCTGACCGGCGTCGGTCCGTTTCTGCACGAACACGCCGAAGACCGGCCGCCGGAGGTTTTTGCCGGCCGGCACACGCTGCATTTCGAGCCGGGCCGCATGCCTTATCTTCTGTTGCCGATCATCCCCGCGCTGGAGCCTGCTTGATGAACGATCCCCTTCCGCCGCCGACAAAGCTCGGCCTAGGCGCCCATTGGCAGGACCTTTCCGTCGGCCAGCGCTTCGAGACTCTGCGGCGCACGATCACCGAGACGGATCTCATCAATTTCATCTCCGTCACCGGGATGCTCGAAGCGATCTTCATCGACGCCACGTTCGAAGGCGCCGCCATGGCCGGGCGCCCCGTGCCCGCCGCCTTGACGCAAGGCTTGATCGAAGGCCTGCTCTTCCAGACGATGATCCAGGGGACAGGCCTCGCCTTGCTGGAGCTCTCGCTCAAAGCGGTGAAACCGGTTCTGGTCGGCGATACGATTCACGCGCTCGTCACGGTGACCGGCATCAAGCCGACCTCGAAGAACAACCGCGCCGTGATCGATAGCCGGGTCGAGGTGTTCAACGCGAGGTCCGAGATGGTTCTGACCTATGACGTGAAGCGGCTTCTCGCCGGACGATGAGGCTTACCCCGCGAGAAAAGCCCGCGCGGCTTCCTGGAAGGCGACCGGCTGCTCGAGGATCGCGGCGTGGCGCGCCGGCGCGAGCCAGAGAAGCTCGGCGCCTTTGATCGCGGCGCGCATCTCTTCGGCGGCGTCGATGAAGCTCGGCAGGTCCTGACGTCCGCAGACGACGAGCGTCGGGGCCGTAATCGCTGGCAGCAACGGCCGGAGATCGGCGGCAGCCAGCGCCTCGCAGGCCTGCGCATAGCCCTCGCCATTCGCCGCGGCGAAGCATCCGCGCACGTAGGAGACGGCGCGGCCATTCGCGGCAACGAAGTCCGGCGTGAACCAGACCTCGAGCAGGTGCTCGCTCATAGAGGCGACGCCTTTGCTGCGGGCGGTGGCTGCGCGTTCATGCCAGAGCGTGCGCATCGCATCGACGTAACGCGGTGTCGTGTCGATCAAGAGAAGCTTGCCGACCTTGTCGGGATAGGTCGCGGCAAAATGCTGAGCGACGAGACCGCCGAGCGAAATGCCGGCGAGATGGACGCGGGGCAGGGCTTCTTCGGCAAGCAGCGCCGCGAGCGCATGCGAGAGATCCTCGATGCCGTAAGGCTTGGCAGCAAGCGGCTCTGCCCCGTGGCCGGGAAAATCATAGGCGATCAGCTCGTGGTCGTCGGCGAGCGAGGGCGCTGCGATGCTCCATAGCTCGTGATCGACGCCGAGGCAGTGGAGAAGCACGAGCGGCGTGCCGGCACCGGTCCGATAGAGCTTTATGCCGCTCGCCATGCTTCATCTCCAATGGCTTTGTGGCCGCCGATCAATATTCGACGACGGTACGGATCGACTTGCCTTCATGCATCAAATCGAAGCCTTCGTTGATGCGTTCGAGCGGCAGCTTTTGGGTGATGAGATCGTCGATATTGAGCTTGCCGTCCATGTACCAGTCGACGATGCGCGGCACGTCCGTGCGTCCGCGCGCGCCGCCGAAAGCCGTGCCCTTCCAGACGCGTCCGGTGACGAGCTGGAAAGGCCGCGTCTGGATCTCGGCGCCGGCAGGTGCTACGCCGATGATGATGCTTTGTCCCCACCCCTTGTGGCAGCATTCGAGCGCCTGACGCATCACCGTGACATTGCCGGTGCAGTCGAACGTGTAGTCGGCGCCGCCTTTGGTGAGATCGACGAGATAAGGCACGAGGTCGCCTTCGACCTCTTTCGGATTGACGAAATGCGTCATGCCGAATTTCTCGGCGATCGCTTTGCGGCCTGGATTGATGTCGACGCCGACGATCTGCTCGGCGCCGATGAGCCGCAGGCCTTGGATGACGTTGAGGCCGATGCCGCCGAGGCCGAAGACCACGGCGCGGCAGCCGGCTTCCGCGCGTGCGGTGAAGATCACCGCGCCGACGCCCGTCGTGACGCCGCAGCCGATATAGCAGACCTTGTCGAAGGGTGCGTCCTCGCGGATCTTGGCCACCGCGATCTCGGGCACGACGATATAGTTCGAGAAGGTGGAGGTGCCCATATAGTGAAAGACCGGCTTGCCGTCATAGCTGAAACGCGGCGTGCCGTCCGGCATCAGGCCTTTGCCTTGCGTGACGCGGATCTTCTGGCAGAGATTGGTTTTGCGCGAGAGGCAATAGTCGCATTCGCGGCATTCGGGCGTGTAGAGCGGGATGACGTGGTCGCCCTTTTTGACCGAGGTCACGCCGGCTCCGATATCGACGACGATGCCGGCGCCCTCATGTCCAAGAATGCTGGGGAAGATGCCCTCCGAGTCCTGACCCGAAAGCGTATAGGCATCGGTATGGCAGATGCCGGTCGCCTTGACCTCGATCAGCACCTCGCCCTCGCGCGGTCCGTCGAGATCGAGCTCGACGATCTCGAGAGGCTTCTGCGCCGCGAAGGCAACCGCTGCACGTGTCTTCATTGAGGGCTCCCAGGACAATTCGCGGCAGCGCGCGCCTGCCGCGGTGACGAGCTTGCTAGTCGATCCGCCTCGGCGGAACCAGCGATATTTTATGGAGAATCCTTGGCGCCGTGCTTGACGATCGCGACAAGGTGCTGTGCTGTCGGGAGTCCGATCGGGAGGGTCGAATGAGAAGAGCACTAGCCTCGTATTGTATGATCGCGTTCGCGGTTTTCTTCGTTTCATGCGCGCAGGCCGCGGCGCAGACGCTGGAAAAGCCGAAGCTCACGATCGGGGTTGGCGGCAAGGCGCTGCTCTATTATCTGCCGCTGACGATTGCCGAGCGGCTCGGCTATTTCAAGGAGGCAGGGCTCGACGTCACGATCAACGATTTCGGCGGCGGCTCGCAATCGCTTCAGGCGTTGGTCGGCGGCTCGGTCGATGTCGTCACCGGCGCCTACGAGCACACGATACGCATGCAGCTCAAGGGTCAGGACATCCGCGCCGTCATCGAGCTCGGGCGTTTCCCCGGCATCGTGCTCGCGGTCAAGAAGGAGCTGGCCGACAAGGTGAAGACCGCGGCCGATCTCAAAGGTTTCAGGATCGGTGTCACCGCGCCCGGCTCGTCGACCTATTTCTATGCCAACTATCTCATCGCCAAGGCAGGCGGCAACCCGAAGGACTCGTCCTTCATCGGCGTCGGCGCCGGCCTGTCGGCCGTGGCGGCGATGGAAAAAGGCGAGATGCAGGCCATCTCCAATCTCGATCCCGTCATCACCAAGCTCGAGACCGATGGGGCGATCACCATCATCGCCGATTCGCGCACCGAAGCGGCCAATCAGGAGATTTTCGGCGGCTCCAACCCCGCCGCCGTTGTCTATCTGCGCAAGGCGTTCATCGATGCAAATCCGGCAACCACGCAGGCCATCGTGAACGTGTTCCTGAAGGCGCTCAAATGGATCGATAAAGCGAGCCCGGAAGATATCGCGAAGACGGTGCCCGAGGCCTATTATCTCGGCGACAAGGCGCTCTATTTGCGGGCCGTCGCCGCATCGAAAGAGACCTATTCGAAGACCGGCATCCTTCCGCAAAAAGGCATGCAGAGCGCCTATGACATGCTGAAGGGCTTCGACGCGGAGCTCGCGGCGAGCCATGTCGATCTGTCGAAGACCTTCGATTCAAGCTTCATCGAAAAGGCCGCCGCCGCCAATCCCTGAACGGGCCTGTCGAGCCTTATCGTGCTCGCTTCACTTGACGCCGAGGACCGCCATCATGCCGTGCTTGGCCATGATCGCCTGACCGGCGCCCGACACGAGAAAGAGCGCGAGCCGCTGTGCGTCCGGCCGGTCGGAGAGAACGGCCATGCCGTAGACGGCCTCGATATCGAGCTCGGGTGGAAGATGGTGCATCACGAGCCCGGGCACATCGCGCAAAGTCTGCTCCTGTCCGCTGCAATAATAGAGCATGGCGTCGGCATGATCGCCGATAAAGATCGATTCGATCGGCGACTTGCCGGCGATGGGCGCCATGGCATTGGGTGAGCCGATCAAGGTCATCGCCTTGCCCGCCAAAATCTTCTCTGCACCGGGATGGAGCTTCTCCGCCCGCTTGAAGATCGTGAAGGCATAATCGCCACCCGGATCGGCATTGGGTGTCGAGGTGGCTAGGCGCACATTCGGATCGAGCATTTTCTCCAACGCATTTTTCTCGGTCAGGCCGAGCGCTTCACGCGAGAGCAGACAGAGCCTGTTGCGCGCGAAGGGAATGACGAACGAAGCTTTGCCGAGTGCCTTCAACCGTTCCGGATGAGCGACATCGGCCGAAAGATAAAGATCGGCCGCCTCGCCTTTTTCGAGGCGCTGCTCGAGCAGGCCCGCGGGTCCGAAGGTCGGCGACGCAACGCTGTCCGTCGCTAGGCCGGAGGCAGCGATCACCTCTTTCAAAGGCTCGACGAGACTGCCGGCCGC
>Ga0116227_10009907_pt1 | contig 16982 bp, 12 predicted proteins | sample S1TSphgellanicum_FD_89693 | JGI IMG/M metagenome (GOLD analysis project Ga0116227, IMG submission 89693) | Host-associated microbial communities from peat moss isolated from Minnesota, USA - S1T2_Fb - Sphagnum magellanicum MG | ecosystem: Host-associated > Plants > Peat moss > Unclassified...
GGGGGGGCCTTGTGAGGAATTAAATCCCCAAAAGAAGAAAAAAAAAAAAAGGGGGGGGGGGGGGGGGGGGGGGGGAGAGGGGGGGGGGGGGGGGGGGGGGGGAGGGCTGTACACGAAGAAGAAGGGAATGGGTGTGTAGATCTAACGCCCAAGGTGCCATTGCCGTCGATGATGGAAAAATCAAGAGGAAGAACAACAACAAGAACAACAAGCAAGGATTAACAAGTTCCCCCACTGTTGAAAGGAGAAGTAGCAGGGAAATGCCAATGAAAAATCGATTTGGAGTGTGAATTCTTCTTCTTCTTCTTCTTCTTCTTCTGCTGATTCTCGGCTTCAAAATGTTGGGTCACCATAGTTGGGCGAAGAACAGGGAGCCTTATGCCAACGGCATGAAGGTAGGTTTGTCTGCTTTTTCTTTTCTTTTTTCTTTAATTTTTTAAATAATATTATCAATCTGTTGATGTCGGACTTCGAGGGATGGTTTGGAACACGGATTGTACAAACGCATCTATCTAGTCTCAGATTTTCTGTTGCATCATAAATGGCACTAGGTTCTGATATGTCGTAGTCTATCGAAATTGGGTACTGAGTTAGGGTTTGAGACGCTTGTGGAATGCTGTTGTATTAAGTGGTGAGATCTCATTCTCTTTTCATGTCCTGGTGGTGGAATTTGATGTCAATCTTATGTTTCTTGAGAAGAGGTTTTTTTTTTACATACCTATAGCAGCAGATCATGAACTGTGATTTGTTTCTCATGCAGGCTATTTTCACTGCAGCATGGATTCTCTTCTGCTTGAAGGTACTGCTGCAGTTTCATTTTCAGGTCCTCCATGCTTCATGGCATCACAATTCAATAAAGATGCAATCTTTTGTCTTGCTAAGTAATCCTTGATGTCAGGGAATATTGGCATCACTTGCACTAAACCCTAATGATCTGCAGATGGCAATCTCAGTGTGCTACTATCACTAGGAAATGTGATCACATCTTGGGTGTGTACTACATACTATCGTGGTTCTAGTAACAGCATTGACATTGCCCCCTTGAAGCAGGTAGCCCATGAGTCAATGGTTTTGATGAATGTGAGTACAAGGGACAAATTCTTCCTAGAAGTGTATCTGTACTACAATCCCGTGTGTCTGATGGTCAGTATCTCCTTCACCGATACTTCTCATTGTGATTCTTCCATAGCTTCTGCAAGCATAGAAAGGGTGTAATAGTCAGTTGATCACTTAATGAAGAGCATTTGGATAGGATTGATTCTTTGCTGGAGTACAACTAATTCTTTGCTGGGGTGATGAATGATTCTTCTTGCAAATGTAGAAATGGCCACAAATCTGGACTCTTATATGTCAGAACAGCTTACATTGTAGTTTGCAGAATGTTGAACAGCTCTCTAAAATGCTTCAGTTGGATCACATAGCAAGAGCCAGATAAAGAAAGTAATTGGCATCGCTTTTGCAGTGGACAACACAGGGTTTCTGAATTTAGACCTAATCCATGCCGGTTTTATTAGTGTTTGTGCAGGCTTTGATGGTGTGGCTCTGGGGAGTAAATGTGTATGTGTTTCTGAATACAAGAATACCGTATGCTAAGGTGTTTGAGCTTGAACACAACCACCTCACACACCATGAGATATGGAAGGTAGTCCCCAACAATCTTTTTGCCCTCCAGCATCTTACTTCATGCAAGGCAAATGCATGGAAGGAAAAGCAGTAAATAATAAGTTCAGCAGTATTCCATTGAAAACAATACCACCTTAAATGGTTGACAATGTTTCACTCTTATCATTGCTCACTCAATGAATTTCCTGCTCTGTTTATGAAGTTAACTTCATAATCTGAGCCCATGCTTCTCAAAACTTGCAGATTGCTTCCTGGATGACAGTGGCTTGGATAACCAGCATGACTGCATACCTCTATCTCTACTCCCATGGCATGGTCTTCCATGCTGCCTCACAGCCTGTAAGTACAGCGCCACTTTCCAAAAATCTTGTAACAGTTTATTCAGTAATTGTGGCTTCACAAGTGGGCTATATGTTGGATCACAGATGTGTATTTTTCTGTGTCACAGATGTAGCCCACTAGATGGGCACCAGCATTGTGTTTGGTCAGGTTCACTGTTAGGGTAGCCCATGGCTATTTTGGGCCCCAGCTAGAAAAAATCGTCTTACATCTAGGATCTGAGCCTGTGCTAGGATCCCTATTCTTGGGGAACATACATGGGGATGCTATGTGAAGCCTTATTCTTCAAAGCATGTATATCTCAAGAATATCTAGCTTGTTGGCAATATGTTTGTAGTCCTGTACCATGTTCTTGTCAATTTCTCCATTTGCATTTGGTCATTTGGATAATCCGAGCTTATTGAGCTGACATGACAGATTCTTCTCTATATATTGGTGCCATTGGTACTGGGTTTGCCCCTGGATATATTTCACATGCAAACCCGTTTCTACTTCTTGAGAACTCTTCTGCGACTTACTCTCCCCATTCAGGTGCCTTTTCACTCCATGAGCAGAACACAAGAGTGAGGGGGAACTGTACAATATATTACTGACTGGAGCAATGATGATAAGAAATGTATAAAGGGGTAAATTAGAAAATGCTAAAACACCTTGAGCCTCACACCTAACTCACCATGTGAATGCTGGAAATGTCATTTGCATGTATCTAGATTTGCACATTTTCTGTGTGGAATTGTGCTTACTGTAATGTCAAAATGTTGGAAAACATCAACAGATTCAAACAATAAACATGAAAAGGAATGAAAAAGACAAGGCAAAGAAAGGCATGATACTTTCAAAGAATGAACCTCTACATTCCCCAAGGACTTGGAACTTGAGAACATGCAACCAATTCAATGGTCAGGAGCATTGACAGAAATTTTGAGAGGGTCCGTATAACAATTGACAATCCTTGTCAAATGTTTCTCAATGTTCTTGACTCAGTTGGAAGGAAGATGTAGCCTAGAAATCCACAACAAGAAAGAAGTAACAGGATGTACCTGTTAGGAGATGCCATTGCACACACTTTGACAGTTGATTTGTTATAAGACTAGGAGATGCATCCCATGGCATCTTTACTTGTCCTGCTTGATACACACACAGTACACAGAAAGCACCACCAGGAATTCAGAGGGGAGAGACTGAGGAGCAAATAAGTTCTAATTAAGTACTTATAGGGCTTATCAGTTTTACTGAAAGTTTCCCTGGTGTGCAGCCTATATCATTTGCCGACTTTTTTCTGGCAGATGTGCTGACATCCATGGCCAAAGTATGTGAGCATTCATCTTTGTTTGCAGCCTGTGTTAGGTCTTGAGTTCTTTGTTGGTAATTTGCAGAGGTATAAGAGTGAAATATTGTAAAGCTGATGCCAACTCTCTGATAGTGTTTGAAATTCTAGGGGATTGATCAAAACAAATGCCAGAGATTGTAACCCATATGCCTTCATGTTTGAGGTCTCAGTATGTGTCCATATTCCATGTTCTTTGAACTCAGGAGCTTCCTTGTGTCTTATCCCAATTCACACAAGAAATGGTAACCTAAGTTTGTGGCACTACAGCATCCAGCATGATTTCATAGTTTCTGGTCATTTTCACCTCTACTTAAGCCATTCTGTTGTCACTGGGTTTTTCATATTTGAATCACAGTACCGCAAGATATGTATTTGGCAGGTTGATTCTGGAGGTTCTCACAAGTAGGTTTCTGATTGTGCAGGTCCTCTCAGACTTGGAGCGTTCTGTTTGCAGAATGTATCATCGACAGGCAAGTTTCACAACACATGGATTTGTGTAGTTTGCCCATTGTCCTGTATCTTTGTGAAACTAGCTCTATGTGATGCTATCAGTTTCCATTCTTGGGCTTTGCTCACAAGTTGGGACTTAACATCCTGTTGCATTTGTCAACTGATTTTTGTTTGAGAGCAGACATCTTAGTTGGGGACTGTTTCTCTGTATCCCTGTTTAGTCAGGGCATTCTGCCCTTCTTATCTATCACCCTACGGGAGGGATCTTGTTTCCTTGGACACTCTGAGCCTGTGGAACCCCATTCTTAGTGGTTACTCAATTTCTGTTGTTATCAAAAGTTCGAAGGAATAAATGTCATGCAATATTAGACCTCCAGGCCCTTCTAAATTGGTGAGTCTGTGTGGGGCAGGTGGCAACTGTTGCTTGGTTGGAACCTGGTGATACATGCGGCAGCCATTCTATCCATATACCAATTGTCTTGGCCATCCCTTATGTGATCCGCTTTTTACAGTGCATACGACAGTACCATGACACAAAAGACAAGACCTGCCTTGCCAATGGTATATCTTATGTGCACACTTTTGGGATTAGTGTAAGAGGATAGTCTAGAGAATATCCATAAGATAAACACTTCTGGGGTCACTTTTCATGGGTTACACAAATAGGTATGGCTGTTAGACACCCATTCTTGCCAGGAGGTCAGGACAAGAAGTCCAGAGACATGACTCACAGGCATCATTCAGTCCTTATAGATCCTTCAAAATAATTCATTGAGGATTGAGACATGAACACATCTTGTGACCCTAGCTGTTGTCATGCTGCTTTTTTCTGATTTTATGTTATTAATGATGGCAATGGGTGAGGGTGGGTGTAGCATTGAAGTACTTTTCAACTTTTCCTGTCATATTATTGTCAGCAATGAAATATCATGTGCTGCAAGAGCTTTGGGAGGGCCAGCTGCGCCCATTATGGCTATTTTTTGCTGTCCTCAATTCATGTTACTGCTTCTATTGGGATATCCGGAAAGATTGGGACATTGGGTTTGTCTCTCCCTCCAATATTTACATCTATGATTACATGTTTCATGGTTGCAAGTTTTTCCCCCTTCTGTAGCAGTTTGGACCTTGAGGTTCACTCTGAAAGAGAAATTGATTATTTTGTTTCTGATAAGTAGTAGAGAGGAAGTGTAAGGATTGCATTTGATTTACTAAGGGACTGATAGTTCTGATCATCTATTGGGGTATTGATTTCTTTGTTTTTTACTGAGTGAAATATGTAGTTTGATTGGTACACACACATGCTCTTGATCATGTAGTTTTCTATGTTAACCCATGTGTCTTTTTTTGGCATGTAGGTGCTTATCTGGTCCCTGCAGATCAAGGAAGCAGTGTCTTCGTCCAACCTTGCTATACAACCGACCTGAGGTATGCCTCTCTTGTCACCCTACATTGCAGCTCCCACATTTTGTCTTTGGGTGGTTTCTTGTTGTTTTTCTTTTCCAGAAGCATGCATGAACAGTGCACTGAAGGTTGCAACCTTCATTGAGGCAGGTTTATTATTGGGCAATAGGTGGCAACCTGGTGCTGAGAGGTGCATGGACATATAAGCTATCAGCCCACTTGCGACATAACTTCAAGACTGTGTTCTTTTTCTCACTTCTTGAGATGTGCCGCCGTTTTCAATGGATTTTCTTTAGGGTAGAGATTGCAGCTATAAAGTTGTCAAATTCCAGCCCCACTCTCCCAAAGGTGAATTCACCAATTCCACTGAAGGATTTGTCTGCTGAGGCAGAGCGTTTGCTTACTGCCTCAGAGTAAGATGTGTGGAATTAATTATTTGTCTCAAATGATTTTTATGTTTGGGCAATTGAAAAAGCTTTCTTTCAGAGTTACATGCAGCAGGTGACATTATTTTTGCCCTCAGTAGAGCCTAGATAACACCATTGTTTCGGAAGAGATGGAATTTTTGTGGAAAGTTTGTATCATGGTTCGTGTTCCAGGACCCAGAATACACCATTTGGTGACAATTAGAACTGGCAAATAAGCAATGACCTATTTATCAGAGCTTGGCTGCATGTACTTATGAAGACTTGATGTCCAATCAGAGCTCTAATAGAAATCACCCTCTGTTAGGGTGGTATACTAACCTTAAGTTGATCATTTGTGCCTGAACTGTTTGCAATACCAAAAATAGTGATGGAAACAAAGTAGACAAGTGTTTTGGTGCAAGAATAGCTTTTTGTTTCCCTCCCTGCAGACCTTCTTTACTTTGTCTGAGTATGGGGTTCAAGACAGCAGATGAGGAGATTAGTGGAACAGTGCATAGTGGGCCCTAAGAAGTATTGTTGTGTTTGTACCATATATCTGGAAATCAAGGTTCTTCAATTTTGGTGGCTTGCAGATTCCTACAGTGTCGGGTTGCTTACTCATTCAAAGTTTCATTTTGCTGATGATATAGCAGTACAATTTGTGCAGGGGCAGTACAATTTGCACACCAGTGACATGAGGTCTGGACCTCAAGTCTGGACTGATATTTGAATGAAACAGAGTGTAATCTACTTCTTTAGCAAAGATTACCATGACACTGCTAAAGGGTAGAAGAAACCTCAGAAGTCTATCTTGTCACAGATCTCTCAATTTTTTGGGCCCAAAACAATAAAGAAGGACTAACATCCAGAACACAGGAATTGAGAAGCTTCACAGTTTTTTCTGCACCTCTATCAAATATCTGTTGAGGTCTGCTTGTGGTGCACCAGAAATTGGTGATGGTGCAAAGGCACATGAAATCCCACAAATTTCAATTTCAAGCTCACAGATGCAAACAATGTTTGTTAGTTGGCCATGAAGCCTTACGGCAATTTCACAAGCATCCCAGAAAAGAAGGTTATTGCTGGCTGCAAAGTGTTAAGATGGTTTCCCATCCAGAATTGAAGGTTCTTATTTGACATTTGCTAACAGGAGCCTACACCACCTTAGAATTGCATAGAAGATTTAATCAAGTGGCCAACTTAGGGTTATGAAGCATCTGAAGGTTGAACTTTCAACATGGTTGACTTCCCACCAAGGACGTGATGCACGGGCATATCTTCCAATTTGTTGGAGCTTTTTATTTGTACCTTCTCACCAAAGTCCTAGAATGAAAACAAACCAGAACTATTGGATGAGGAAAAGTCAAAACATGCTCGTTTGACTCACCAAAACTATTGGATGAAGAAAAGTCAAAACATGCTGGTTCAACTTACCAAAATGGTTTTGGCCCAGCATTTTTGCACAAGAGGCAAAGGCTGGTGAAAGGCACAGCAAAGCCTAACACATGCTGTCAATTGGCTACATAGTTTGGCTGGTACGGGTGGGTTGCTGTTAGTAGTCTCCCACCTATTTGGAGTCTCCCACCTACTTGCAGTCCCAGTTTTAGTTTTATGGCTGGGGTTGGGAAAAAGTAGATAACTAAACTTGGATATGAGAAATAGTTTTGCAGGGTCACATACTAAGTACCACTGAAGATGCTCTTGGCCCAAGCCTGGAAATCATACAACTGTGATTGGGGCAAAGGCCCTACTGCCTGTGAACCTTGAAGAATACAGAAAATACATCATCTATTCAATTAGCAACATATGAGAGGTTTCCACACCACACTTTGACAGCAGATGAGAATCTGTACTAAACAATCGTTGAAAGAAGGTAGGAAGGAACTTGACTGTGGAAAGACTGAGCTCTTAACGCATGTGCACACTGCAGAACTCTACCATATGCTCTAGAAAACCTTATCTTGGTGTAAAATGCAAAGCCAGAGATGCGGGTCTAGTTCACAACAAAAAAGGGCTGTCAACGACTAAAGGAAATTCGTTACACGTTCTTTAGAGAGTATTGAACTAGACCATTCTTAATGCTTTAATTAATCACACATGGGCATAGTGCTAGGATGTTGACTTGCCCATAAGTCCTTGTGTTTCACCCATCCACTTGACGCATGCGGGTGTGCTTGTTACCATGAAAAAGTATGCTGAAGGAATAAAAGAAAGAAGCAAAAAAAAAAAGCATGTATGCTTGTTAGATTCGGCCAGCTTCTCAAGAGGTCAATGGATTAAAAGAACCAACACAAATCTTTTTGGCAAAAGAGTTGACATTGTGCCCAACTGAGAATTGTAGGTAAACTAGTTTCCTCTGCCATAGTTGACTCCCTCCTCCTCTCCTCTTTGTAAGGAGTGCTCTACATGACGACACTACTTGGCTTCATAGTTGGTCACCACCCATCACCACAGTCTTCCCAGCCCAAGTGAAAATTTCACCTTCTGAATTTTTTCATCCTAAACAAAGCCCAGAGAATGCATGCTTTCTTGTACCGTACTAAAGATGTGTAAATGCCATGTAAGTATGCATTACGATCCAACAACCCAACTTTCATTTGAAACCTTCAGTACTCGCATTTTACAACTCTGTGTTTTGTAATTCAATTGTTTGCAGTCCATAGGTTTGAGCAAAGTTAGATGAAAATGCCATATTTTGTGTAAGGGATATAAGCACAATGACAGACTTATCAGGGGAAACTTAAATAATTACTTTCACAAAAGTTTAGAGCTGTTGAAGCAACTTTTCACTACAAATGTAGAGATGATACACTTATGAGGGAAACCGGCTGGTGCAAACTCCAAGATCATATTTTTCTTGCACACACTTTAAATCCATTCTACCCACGTTGTATAAAAATATTTCTGAAGAGAACCCATGAACATTCAGGATTTCAATGGCACCTCTAGGCTGCTACACAAGAGCCTACAGAGCTGAAAATTTGCTTGGAGACTCAGCATCCTTGGACTTCCCCTGTTCAGTGTTCCTTCATGTTCTGCCTATATATCCAAATTGCATATATCTGTGCACATGGATGATGGTAGTTTCCAACCAGTGTTGGCTGGTTCCAGTTCCAGTTCTTGGTCCAGTTACTGGGTACTCAGACCACCAGTTCTAAATTTTGAAAAAAAAAAAATCAAAACTAGAACTGGAAGCAGAAACCAACCTCTGGCTAACACGAGTGCCCAGACCCAGCCCCAAACCCATTTTATAATGGTTTTAGTTTGAATCTGATAAACTTCTCTTGGGGTTCTCTCTCTCTCTCTCCATATTAAATCTCCAAGAAGAAGAAATTGATCTGCCAAGATCTTCATATTGCAGTTTGTGGATTTGCAGAAGCCCAACACACGAGGGGTTTGGCAATGTACACTGGTGTTCCTTTTAATGTATGGCATTCTCACCATCTTCATGGCAAATCGACCAAAACCATCAAGCTATTACATTTGTCTACTGTACAGATCTGATGGTCATGTAGCACCAGAGGACTCAGCCTTCCATGTTCTCAAATTCCTTTTCCCCAAATTATTTCGTATCTTTGAGGAGAACAGAAAACAAATGGGAATTGCTTGATATGGCCACTTCCTATTCCAAATAGTTGCAAAGAAGTTCTCACAACTGAAGCATTAGAAAACAGAACAGAAAACAAAACCTCCTTGCAAAAACTCAAGTTGTGGAATTCAAGTTGGTAACAGACACAAAGGCACATGATAGACAAACAACAAAAATCTTCAGATGAATTGCAATCAGTTGTTTACTCAAAATCCATGATTTGATACAATAATCAACTCCCAGAAAGCCTTGAAATGGCCTCATGTGATTGCACAAAGAAAACCACTGCCGATATTTCTCTAAACTGACTGGAAATCTTCTTGATAAATGCTTGTGAATTACACCCATCAAGACCCCATCAGCACGGAAGTACTTGAAGCAAGCTCTCTGGATCTCAACTAATGACCAGAAGAAAATTTGACTGCAATCAGTAGTGTGATCAAATCTCTGAGATTGCTGCAATGGATCCTCAACTGCTGAACTATGCAGAAAATTTGCTACTACTACTGCCTCAGGCTCCTTAATCTGCACCAGATTAGGGTACAAATTCTTGAGCAAGATATCAAGACCTATAGCTCTAAATTTGCTGATGGAAGATGAAGCTTCAAGTGATAGCTTTTCAGCAGCCACTGCACAATCATTCCTTGCTGCTCTTGGAATGTAAGAGATAGAAGATGAGGAAGCAATGAAACAAGATGATGATGATGATGATGATGATGTTGGGGTTGATGCAGTGCTGATAGAATCGATCATCACCGGTGCAACTCTTGGAGATTTGCACGGCTCATGGATGTGGGGGCACTCTGTCGTCACTTCATCAGCATCTGGGACTGCGGAAGAACTCCTGAATATGACCTCAGAGGAGATGGCAACCTCAAGCTCCTCCTTGGGTGCAGAATCCACAAACTTCGTGTGAGGCGTAGAAGAATTACTAGCCTTTGGAGATCGAACCACAATCCATTCTCCTTCGCCTGGCGGACTGAGAGGGGAAGAAGTGCCCCACCACCAATCCTTACTGTTCTTGCTGCTGCTGCTGCCTGTTCCTTCGCCAGCTTCATCTGAGTGGACCCTAGCCTTTGGAGATTGGAGAGCTGCAAGCTTCCAGAACCTAGGCGACGACAGAGGTGGAATGGAGGAGGAGAGCACATCGCTGCTGCTGGATGACCCATGATCCAAAACACTGGTAGGAGAAACAGGGGTGCTTGGAAATTGCATTCCGGGGGGAGAAAGATCCTCGCAAGCTCGAGGAGCTCCTCCACCTGTGAGAAAGGGATGCTCTAGTAGCTGAGAGCTGGTCCAGCGCAACCGAGGATTACGCTCAAAACAGCGAGCAAGAAAATCATGCGCATCCGGCGACAGAGAATCCGGCACAGCCGGCATCTCGTTAGTACACCCAATACGGTAGAGCGCAACAAAAGGATCTGCAATCTGTGCCCAGGGAGCACGACCTGTTGCCATCTCCACTACGGTACATCCCAAAGACCAGATATCCGAGGGCAAACCCTGTTCCTTTTGCAACACAACTTCCGGCGCCATCCAGAGAGGAGTCCCATTCACCTTCCGCACTGCAGCATCACAATCCTGTACATTTCCTTCCCGCAATTCCACAACCTCGTCATCATCATCATCGACGACGACGACGCGCTTGGCGGATCCGAAATCCGCCAGCTTCACAGAGCCTGCATTCCCAACCAGGACATTCTTGCCCTTAATATCGCAGTGGACAATTCCGCGGGAATGGAGGTAATCGATCCCTTGCAGAATACTCCGCGTATAAGAGCGAATGAGTTGCTCATCCAGAGACTGGAACTGCTTCAACAAATCCGAGAGACTACCACCAGGCATGTATTCCAGGAACACGTTCCGCATCTTTTGCCCTGCTTCCTCACTCCAATCACTCCCTAGACAACGTATCACAAACTCCGATTCCAAGCCCTGCAATATCTGGATCTCATTCTCCAAAGCCGCTACCGAATTCTGAGAACCCATAACGTCCACCACTACCGATTTCACTGCAAAGAAGGAGCCTGTCACTCTGTTCATTCCCAAGTTCACTTGCCCGAAAGCTCCTGCTCCTAGCAAACTCCCACGAATCCATGAACCGCCGCCGCCGCTGCCACCACCGCCCATTTTGAAGTTCGAAAATCTCTTCCTCTCAACTCCACGCCTTCTTCAAACCTACCAACAAAACTCTGGTCTCAAAAAAACCATTCCTGCTTTCCAAAACCCACTAAAAACATAATCAACAAAGGAAAACACTAAGTACCAAGCCAATGCTTCCCTTCTCCACACTCTTCTCTCTCTCTCTCTCTCTCTCTCTCTCTCTCTCTCTCTCTCGTCCTCAACACAAAACACTTGGGAGCTAGATACCAACACTCAAGAGCACTACTTGTAATCTTAGAAAGCTAAAGAAAACATGAGAAAAATCACAAGACTTTGTTCTGCTACAAATCAGGAATAGGAATCCGGAACTGCTTGAGCTTCTTCTTCCTCTGGATTAAACCCAAGAGAATGGAGAAGAGAGAGAAGAGCAACAGAGATGTATATGCGCGAGTGAACGAGGGGCCCCTTTTGAGAGGCCACTTGCATCTTGGCCACTTTATTGGCCATTTGGCTACCGACCCAAGCAGCCTCCTCCGCCTTCTTCTGCGCTTTTGTCACCTCGATTGATCACATTCAGAAAGCGCGGCTGTTTTTGCGGAGAGGCGGCGGTTGGCGGTGGTAAAAACAAGGGGGCTAGATAGGTAAAATCGCCTTTTAACTTTCTTACCTCAGATTATCTTACTTTACCGCGCCCCCTACGGCCTAGCCTAGCCTAGTGGGCCGATTTGGGGGGGGGGGGCTGGGGGTTGCCTAGGTAGTAAAAGTAAGTAAATAGCATTTACTACCTAGTTTTTACCGCCAGTCAAATCATTTCTGGGTTTTTCACCCTTTGTGTTCAGGGTAATAAAAATAGGTCAGGTGACAATTAGACTCCTCCTTCCCCCCTCTCTGTTTTAACTTTTTAACCCACCCCTTGGCGCCAAATTTCTATCGGCTCAGATTTGACCCACGTTACATCTGACGCTTGAGAAGACGCAGCAGGAATCCAAAGGAGGAGGCGGCGGCGGTTCGAATCGCGCGTGTGCTTCGCCCGTTTCTTCGACTTGCCCCCCAACCTACGGTAACCTAACCCCACCCAATCCTAACCTACCCTACCCTACCCTAACCTACCCTACCCTACCCTATCTTACCCTGGTTTGCTTGCCTAGGATGAAAGGTCAAGGACATGATGCCTTTGTGCGTGCACCCGCCACTAAGCGTCATTGCAAACGAAAAGATTCGGGACTCCAGTTTTTTCTCCTTACCACACTTGTTTTTTCTTTTCTTTTTTAATAATTTTTTTATAATAATTTTTTTGAAAACAAATTACGTTGTTGAATTTGACTAGCTATGTAGTTTTTCTATTGTGTGTGTGTGTGTGTGTGTGTGTGTGTGTGTGTGTGTTTTTTAAACAAAATTTTGTGGGAAAAAATGGGCCAGAAAATTGGGGCGCTTCATTCAGTCCTTCATCATATTATGTTGACTCTCTAAGCACATGATTGAGGGTGCCATCAGATTTCCTTTGCAGTTAGCCTACTCGGACTTGACTTTGATTATATAATAAAAAAATTATCAACCTATATTTTTTTATTTTTTTATTTTTATTCTTTTTTTTTTTAATTTTTTAAAAAACTTGATGGGTAGATAAAAAGATTTAAAACCATGTGAAAGGATTGACATTAATAAGAAAGATCTTTTTTGAATGAAGTCGTGTAATAGTTGGTTCATCTAGTGAAAGCAAGGGCATTATTGCCAGAATAAGGGCTGAATTGTGCATATTTCATGATCGCTTGTTGAGGCCAGCAATGATTTATTAAACTACTTGTCAAGCATAGTTTAATAAATACTACTAAAACATGAAGTGGCCTTTTGCCTCACGGGTTTGTTGGTCCAAAGGCCGCTAGTTAGAACCCTAAACCATGACCTAACAATGACTTCATAGTCATTTGAGAGCAACCTTGACTTTGGGGGAACAAAGGAGGGAGCTGATTCTTGCACACCGCAATGACTTGAGCTGATTTAACACAATGCAATGACCATCATCCTTGTCGTCCAATAATATAGACCAACCATATTGCACACCTTTGATAGCTCTTTGGGCAACCTACACTACACGACCAAAAACTAGTGACAAATTGGTTGGTAGTTGGGACAACCGTGAAATAGTAGTAGTAGCTCGCCCAACTTCTTCTACATTGTCCATTATCTTTTACACCACCAAACCATCCATCATCAGGCTCCCATCATATATACTTGGAGAAATTTTCTTTACGGGAAATATTTTTTTAATTAATTAGTTAATTAATTAAAAAATACCTTTGCAAAGAAGCTGAGCACAAAACTTCAGACTAATTAGGCATGGGGTTGTTAATTAATTAACTTGACCACATGGCTATGGTGAGATGACGGAATACCTATCAATTGCATGAAAAAGGGTGAAGAATGAGAAGAAAACCTTTGGCCGATCCAATGCCTTAAGTAGAAGGTAGGAGGATGTATATAACCTTATTGCCCATGCATGTTCACACCCAAACTAACCAAGTGCAATAATAATAGTATTATGTCAAATTGTGCTTAAGATGTAAGGGCAAAAAACAAGTACCTACTCATCAAGACCTCCTTTGGATTTTACTAGAGTATTAAGAAGGCATGTTACCAAGCTGTAATTTTGCCTAAACAAAAGGTGAGCATTTCCAAAAAACACGTAATGCCAAGAACAAATAGTAGTGCCTACAAGAGTGGCCATTGCATTTTTTCAAACACCCAATTTTTAAAAATATTTTTTCCCATGATACCCACCACATATCATACAAGAAGTTCATGAAAAACAAAAATCCAACAAGGCCTGTGACCTTGAGCTTTCCACCTACTTACTACCACTTAAGGATTTTGGTCTCTAGTCTTAAGCCATCCTTGGGGGTTTTGCCTTGAGTGCAATAATACACCAGAGGTTAGTCCCCATTACTGTGCAAAGAAACCAAGCAATCCTATAATTATTAGACACATAAAACTAGCAATGGTGCAGCTTACAAGTACCTTTTAGGGTAGTAGATACAAAATCACAATCTGCATGCAAAAGTTGCCCTTTCATGCAAAGCATCATTAGGGCATATAAAGTTGGTAATCAATACACCCACCCCCTCCTCCTCCTCCTCCTCCTCCTCCTCCAAATCTACAATTATTGACTCTCAAGTACAAGGGCATGAGTTATTGATATGGCTAAGTAATAATTGCCCTAAGCTTAAGGCTTCCACACTCCTGAAGGCTCATGATTCCCAACTCAAAAGGCTTCCACACTCCAGATACCTAGCCTTTCAAGGCATCCACACTCCAGTTTTTTAAACTAAGGTAGTCTGGAGTGTGGAAGCCTCAATCAAGTCTGGCCACTTATTGTTGGGCTTGCCTACTACCAAGGCAAGGATATTGTGTTTAGAATCATTATAGAGTATAGTAGCTTAATGAATTTTGGCCCCTACTAGGTAATAATAATAATAGGGTCTATTTTTATAGGAGGATTTTTTGAAAGATGATATTTTGGCTTGTGTTCAACCTTGAGATTAGTTATAGAGTTATAATATCTTGAAGGATTTTTGGGTTTTTTTTTTTTAGAGGATATTTTTTGAACATTATATTTTTGCATGGTGAAATATTTGAGTTTCCATAATTCTTCTTTTGCCTTAAGATAGTTTTTAATGTACCACACCCCTTGTTTAATATGACTACCCAATCTTGAATGGGAGATTCACTGGGTGGGAGATTTTGTATGTACTCCCCCATAACCCCAGGTTGAGGTAATGGAGAACCCACTAGTTTATACTTTAATTACTTCCATCACCCATTTCATGCTTTGGGCATGGATGGATCCTGACATCCATCCATCCATTCATCCATCCATCCTTTAAGGAGAGCCAACCAGTGTTATGCACGCATGATAACGTTCTAGGGATTGGGTTTACTTGACCATACTAGTTACATACATCCACTTGGAGCAACCCTCAACAAACCCAAGTTGGGTACAATCTTTTCTGACCCCAAGTTGGGTCCTTCTTCATAACCCCTGACCCATAGTTATATGAGCATTTACATCCCACTAGAACCAATTAAGTCCTTCTTCCCTTCCCAAACAAACTGGGGACTTACATAATTCTATCATTATGGGAATGGTGGGGAAAAGTTAGGGTACTTTGTGTGGCTCCCGCCAAATTAGCTCTCAAATTTCATTTAACACACATTTGTAACTCACCCATTCTTATTAAACAGTTGTGAGAGTGTTTGACTCTAGATGTTATGAATGTGGGAAGTAAAAGGTTGAGTTTGTAAGTCCTTTGTAATTTATTAAAGCTCAACATCTCTACTTGTAGAGACCCAAAACCTAATCAATCTTATGATTTCAATGTGTATCGGTATATCTTTACTTGCCCCCTAGTAAGTTGTTGGCATAATTATTAGGGTTTAGAGTTGGCAAAGGGTTTAGGGTTTAGATTTTACAAAACCCTACCTATATTGTAATGGCAAAGGAGAGTTTTCCAGGTTTTAGGGTTTTCAATCATCAATCCACAACACAAACAAGTGAGATCAGTTGTATCAATATAGAAATCCAATCCTCTTTGAGACCCTTTTGCCACTTGTTGATTTGGGAGTAGGAATGTGAGGGATGGCCATTGGCCATGGAATTGAATACCAAGAGCATGTGAGCAAAAAGTGTTGTGTGAAAACAACCCTAAACATGATGATGATGATGATGATAGAAGGGAATTTGGATTCCTTTCAATTTTGAACTAACAAGGAAACTATGATTATATTTAATACAAGTGAAGATCACTCCCAATAGCTCCATTTTTTTTAGCATATGCCACATTAGGCTACTAAAGGTGCATTCACACTTGGTGTTAGGGACTCTCTAGTGTTGAGTTCCCTAACACCATGCTAGTCAATTAGGACTTACACCTACTTTAATGTAAACATTTTATGTTAAGCTAACATTCACTTTACCATTAAGCTATCACCCATTTAACGTTGGGTGACACCTAGGATGCCACATAGATTTTCATTTAACAATGACTTAACATCAAGTGTGAATGCACCATTATAATTCTAATATATGAAGTTGATTTCAAAGTGACTCTTGGTTAATTGTGTGGGTGAACCAGAGTACCCACACTGGAACCATGGTAAAAATCTGTGTTTGTTTTGGGTTACATCTAAACATCATAAGATATAAATTTATTCCCCCTTATTAGACTTTTTAAAAACCAGGGTCTAACTAGAGTTAGTCCAAAAAAATTCACATTTACCCCCCTCAAATAACTTACTACAAGTTTTTCATTGACGAAATGGGGTTTTTGAAAAAAAAACACAATTTCAGCTTTTTTACCATACATTACTATTAACCCGGTTAAAAGTAAAAAAACACTTAGAAGTTAGCATATCTTGTTCCGGTGGGAAAAGGGAGTGAATCTCTGACAGATGGCGGCTGGGCATTGGACCAACAACTTTGGCCTTTCGACCCTAAAAGTCGGTGTAAGAAGTGCGTGTGGTGTGTAAGTGTCCTGCCGCAATTTCTGGGGCTCAATTGTCGGCGATACTACTGGTCCTGAGTTTTCCGTCCCCTAATTGGGCCGCGAAAACACCGTCTTTTCCCCCCCCACCCCCCTCCCTCCCCCCCCCCACCCCCCCCCCACCCCACAACAACAAACAAAAACCCACCACCCCCACACCACCACAGACAAACACGAAGCCAAATCAACCACCACCACCATCA
>Ga0116227_10009908_pt1 | contig 16980 bp, 7 predicted proteins | sample S1TSphgellanicum_FD_89693 | JGI IMG/M metagenome (GOLD analysis project Ga0116227, IMG submission 89693) | Host-associated microbial communities from peat moss isolated from Minnesota, USA - S1T2_Fb - Sphagnum magellanicum MG | ecosystem: Host-associated > Plants > Peat moss > Unclassified...
TGGGTGTGTGGGTGGGGGGGGGAGGGGGGGTGGGGAGGGGATGGCTTTGGGGAACCAATAGCAAGTGCAAAATTAGGGTTCTTAGTTTTTACCAATGTTGGTTGGTTGCTGAGAAAAGAACTCGGGTATCAATACGGTTATCAATATTTTATCAAATGATTTTTAAGAAAATGAGAGAGAGAGAACCTTGGTGGTTGGGGTTTGAATTTTTAAATTTTAATAATAATTTGCATTGCTTGACAAAAAATTTGTAATTTGGGATATTATTTTGATACTAGTGAAATTGATAATTAGTGGACTTATTTTTGTTTGATAATTTTGATAATGAGGCCTTTGAGGTTCACTTTCTTTTTCTTTTTTTTAAAACCTACCCAACTAGTCATTAAAAATAATAATAATGAGTTAACATGGGTTTTTACCCATATTGACAAAATTTTGATATTTTTCAATGTCCTAGGATTTTTTTAATAATATCACATAAGATATCCAAAAATTGGATTTTGAAAAATTAATGAATTCACCTATTATCAACTTGGGTAGTGCAGACTCATGTGCACTACCAATGATGATCAAATGATGGGAAAAACGAATTGATTTTGTGAAAATTAAGTTCTATTTAAATGAAAACATTGAATGACATTGAATGTAAATGGGAATTCAATTCAAAATTTTAATTCAATTCAATTCAAATTCAATTGAAGAAAAATGAGATACAAATTGATACAAAAGATATTAAAAAATCTACTCATGACTATGGTGTTTTTTTTTTTTTCTTAATTTTTTAAATATTTATTTTATGTAGGAATCAACTAAAAAAATTCCAATTTTGAATTGTCATCTAAAAGGACCACTTATGAAACCTAAAGTTAATATATCTAGACGAGGTCCAATGAATTATCATCACTAGAATTCGCACCTATGAACAATACCCTCGGTTACCAATTTGCCTAGGTATTATTTTTCACAATGCCGACTTCTTATTATGCATGTGGGCCAAGCTTTCGAAATTTTCACACCATAGGCTATCAATTGCACATAATTCACAATTTAATTCTTTCCGACTAAGACTTTCTACTAGTTTCTGGGCGGAAAACAAGGTGGGCATGTTTGAATAAATTGCAATTGTTGAGCTACCAAAGTCAGGCCTTGAGATTGGTTCCTCACTCAATGTATACTAGACCTCAATTTCAGGCTTTGACTCCCAAATGAAAACAATGGCAATGGACCAAAGGTGGTTGTGGTGGTGGTGGTGGTGGTTGCCACTTGAAAGTGAAGAGCCTTGTGAAAATGCCTATTGAGGGGGAAAAGCTTGAGTGTTGAATGCAAAAACAAAAGGAGTTTAGGGTTTTTAAAGAATCTAATCAATTGCAAACTGTGTCTTAACACTGGACATAACTAGTGTATTAAATCTTTTCCCAAGGTCATGCTAAGGGTCAGGTCACATGGAGCTTGGTAGCCAAAAACTATGGGAGAATAGTCCCCCAAAAAAAATTACTGGAGTAGGGTTCATATGTGCAATGAACACTAGATTTTGGAAACTTGGTGGGGTTGTGATTAGGGAGATCCCAATGCAAACAAAAACAAAAAAAAACTACCTTCCTTAATATTAGGGTTACTCCTAATTTGGTGGGGAAAAGGGAAAAAAACCAACCCAACCATCCCAAGTCCATGATTCTCTCATAATGTGCTTTCTTTGACCAAACATTTGTTTAATGAAATTATTTTCTACAAACTCCAGAGGGTAAGAGCAAGCCCAACAACGACTCTTCCTCATGAGCCAACTCCAATGATTGACCCAGGTGGTGAGAGTTAAGTAGTCTCTCTCATTGTGTACTACTTGTCCATCTTTTCAGGTTCATGGCTGGGGATGGGGGGAGAAACTAAACAGTGCATACTGGATGTGCTAAATACTGAATAGAGAGGGCTACTATCCTAGGGAATGTTCTAATAGCTTCTTAGTTAAGGGAGCCAGTTCCAGAGCATAACCAGTGTTCCCCCATCATTGATGGACTCCGATTGAAGTCGAAGAACCAAAAGTGGAACCAACAGATAACTAACTACCCATCTCACCTGGGAAAATCCATAACAAATTACTTGAATAAGAAGACACCCATATATACAAGTCAGTTAACCTGAAAAGTTTAACACCTTCCATCCATCCACAAGTTCCTCAAAGTGATTCCATCACGGAACCAGCTCCAGTGCTGATGTGCTGACATGTTTCTTTCTGGTTGGACCAAAGTTATATGGCATAAAGTTAAAGGCTACCTCAATTTCCAAGCCAAGTGCAAGACAAAAGGTGAAAGGAAGTGCCTGAACCTGCGTTTGGACAGAAAATAATGATTCACATCCACCTTGCTGCAAAGGTTATGGATGTAAAAGTTGCTAGTTATGTCTAGTAACCGATAAGTGGGTGCTAATTACAGGAAATAGTCTCGACATTCCCTCCCCTTGACTATTGAGTAACTAGCGAGAGTGCACTGGTTGTTGACGACAACCCGGGCCCTCTCGTGGTTACCTACCTAGTCAAAAATGTGGATGACCCGTCACATTTTCTCCAAAGTGGGTAGTACAATAATATGCCACAAAGTTCATCTCCATCCATCCAAACCCCCCCCCCACCCCCAAATACTAGGCTATAGCAGAGAGGAAAACATGTCCTCCAATGATACTAAAACAAAGTGGGGAGCAAGTCTTTGGCATAGTAAGAGTGTTTTTTGACTTGGGGGTGCCAAGGGCTTGTGAGTCCAGTCTGCTAAAAGAAGCACAACACTTGTGTGTGTGTATAGGGATAGGGTGTCATCTCTCTTGCCGAGATGGTGTCAGAAATTTTTTAATGTTTAATAATAAAAATTTTAAGTTTAGTTATTTATTTATTTATTTATAAATAATGACTTGTTTGTTGGTGTGTAAGCCTCTGTAAGGTGAAATCATAAATCTCTCTTTGTTAGAGTGTCAGAAAATATTTAATGAAAAAAAAATTTCTAAATTTTTTGATGACTTGTGTAGTGTTGTTTTACTTACTTATTGTCCGACAAGTGAATAGATACTGCTTCTTTGTCTAGTACTCTGCCAAACTGACCAATTAGTCAAAAAGCTTGGTCCCACTTACCACTCTTTAAGAAACCAGTTGAAAGTAAAGCCTTTCCAAACTTTAATGCAAAGGAGCAAACCAGACAACACCGAAACGGTGAATAGATGAGAATAAGGGCAACTGTAAGACGAGAGTCCAAGTACCAATGGGATTCAAGCAATCTTATTGGTTGAAAGCTTTAAGCTGGTCCCAAGGTTTTTTAGACGAGTGTCCAAGACCAAAAAGTGGCAAATTGAGGCTAAACCTACATGGCACCTGTTTTGAAGGCAAAATGAATTGGTTTGGACCAAAAAATGGTGCTAAAAGGAGAGCTCCTGATTTGGAGAACCAAGAGAGTCCAAGTACCAATGGGATTCAAGCAATCTCATTGGTTGAAAGCTTTAAACTGGTCCCAAGGCTTTTTAGACAGAGTGTGCAAGACCAGAAAGTGGCAAATTGAGGCTAAACCTACATGGCACCTATTTTGAAGGGAAAATGAATTGGTTCAGACCAAAAAAAAACAGTGCTAAAAGGAGAAGCTCCTGATTTGGAGAACCAAGAATAATCAGGCTAGTGACCAAGGTACAGTTCAACTCAAGGTTTCAATTTGCTTCAAATCAGTCCAAATTGTTTCTTAGGAAATTGGACCCTGGACCCTCATCTAAAGTGGGCTTTGTCATGCCAGCCAAAAATCAATCTTAGACCCAATACCAGGACCAAGAGTAACCAAAAAATGGGGCTTTAGCTGAAAATAGTAACTATGAGGCTAACAACAAATAGGCAGAATACACGCATAGGAAAAGTATTGACAAATATATCACCAACTCTCCCCCCCAAAACTGACTCTTCTCACAAATACATCATCAGGAATTGAATCCAAAAGACATAATGTGACTTCCTAGGAACAAAGAGTCTACATTCGGAGCTGCCATCTCAATAGGTACTCTCTTTCCATATCCAGTTACATTTCCTCACTCCCCTTGAACAAAGCCAGATTATATAAAACCTGAAATTATAATGGCATGAACAAATCAGCCTTTTAATTCCCTAAAGCCTATCATCAACTCCACTTCATACCCCTAAAAATCTATGTAACTCTAGTTCTCTAGCTACAGAACTCATTACATAGTGAAGAAATTGAAGATCCACTACCTAATAACTTAGAACTTTGCATCTTGGGCATTCTTCCTTTCAATGCATCCATAGTAGAAAACCATCCTAACTCCAAAAGAGCAAGAACAAAACAAACATACGATGCAAAAAGGGTACTTAGCTTTCAAAAGGTTGTCTTCTTTTATCCTTGACCTCCACAACTTCACTCTATCTCTTGGTGCCAACAACATCCACACACAAGTTAAACAAAACCACAACCAAGCACATCCCAAAATTTTCACACCTCCATGAACTAACTCTATCTCCATCGTTCCTTCACAAATCAACCATCACTCCGTTGAATGATAAAAATAAACAAATGGCAATTTTCGTTGCTTGGACACTAACAAGACCTTGCTTGTTCACACCTTAAACCCTAACAATAAAATACCAAGTACATTTTTGGCTTACACAAGCTAGGATAAAAAATTTCTTAAGTACCCAAATACCAAGATGATGGATTAGTAGGTATGTTCAAAAGTTCATAGTCCATGCCAAACAAACACTCAAAACTAGTGTTGGGCAATTCCTTACTTGTATAAAGAAACTCCAATTTTGTTTCAAATAATTAAATTAAAACTACTTGGTTTGGGTTTTAAGAAATAAATTTAAAAATATTTCAATTTTGGTTCCACACAAAAATGGGAATCTAATTTTGGGTCTAGTTCCTCAAAAAGATAAGATTTAGTTCCAATTTCAACTTTGGTTTCAGTTTTGAAAATCATATTTGTGTCTAATCTCGTCCTTAGTAACCAAGACCAGAACCAATGGTTTTAGTCTCTATTTTTTTCAATTTCAATTTCAATTTCAATTTGACACCTAAATAGAACTAGGAACTTAGTTCCTAATTTGATGTTGTAAGAAAATAAAATCAAGTTCCAATTCATGTTTTGGTTCTAAAAATGTTGTCACCAAAAGGAGAGGGACCCAGACAACAACCAGACCCCTCTGACTCTACTACATTGCTTGTGACTAATCTAGCATTCAGCATTCATACATCAACAGAGCATGCACAACAACTTGCACCGATCCAGACTCCTCTGAGCCTCCTACAAACACAATCCCTGCATAGGGCTTCCAGGATGGAATTTCACAATTCAGATTTGCACAAAAAGTCTCCGCCAACACAAGCGTCCAACCTCCTAGAACATCGAATAAAGGCCTGACATCTACTTGACTACTATCACACTCTCCTCCAGAAGCAGACCCCTCCAAACTGTTGATCTCCTGCACTTCTCCCCAAACTGCTCTGTTCTACAACCTCATTCCTTACTGGATCCGATCCTTCCCCAAACTCAAGAGCCAGCTCTTTCTTAATTACTAACGCAGCGGAAGAAAATCAGTAAAACTAGCCACCAAGCTCTGAGCTCCTCTGCCGAAATTCCTCTCTCTCCCCAAAATTATATCCTGCCAAAAATCCTCCCCCTCGTTTTCTTCTCCTCCTACCTTTTCCATCCTCCTGCCTTCCTCCCAAAGCACCCGTCTTACCATGTCCAACTCCCAAGATCTCACCTTCAATTGCCACTCACCTCCATCACGAATGCCCATTCAGGCGCCGCTATGCCGCCTCAAAACCATAAAGGCCAGTACCTCTGTTGCCGTGATCCCATGCCGTCCTCCTCAAGTGGTGAGTTTCCATGATCAAACCAAAGCAGCCGCCATGCATTGCCTTAGTGATGAGAAGTAATGCGTCGCCAGCCAAGTGCTGGTGCAAACAAAATCAGGATCTAGATCAGAACGGCAACGTTGTCCGGTCACCCCATGTTCGGTTACAATGTAACCTCATTTTATTTCAATTTTTTTGTAAACATAATTGATGGTTCTTGCCAATGTTGACTAGTTCTTACTTTTCAAAATAACCTTTGGTCTCGATTCTAACATTCTTTTTTTTTTAAATTGAAAAAACTTTTGATTCCAGTTCAAAGAATTTTTTTTAAAAAATTGTTAGAACCTCTAGTCCAGTTCTTTATATTTGAATACTCTCAATTCTCAATTCTTCAAAAAAAATAAAATTCTAAGCATGTTTGATTCGAAATCGAATCTAGTTCTACCTAACCTACACATATCCAAAACTAAAATTTGTCTAGTTATTAGAACTATGCAACTCACAAAAAAATGACCACTTATATCAATTACATCTCTAAACAAGAGAGAAAAAAACAAATAAATAAATAAAAAGCATATTTGAGACATGTTTAAAAAATAACAGAATGTCCAACCCTAGTCAGAAAAAATAAATATTAAAAAAAAATTAAATCAAGAACCAGAACTTGTAAAATGCAAGTTGTATTTAAAACTAGTGTTCTGAGTAACCCAATAACTGGCCCAAGAACCAAAACCAGCCAACAAATAGAACTAGACAACATTGGTTCTTAGTTCTTCTTACCCACCACCAAAACAAGTACTCACCCAACATTGGTTAGAAGTTAAAAGCTTAAGCTTGGAACCCAACATCACCACCTACCAACAATTTGTGACAAACAAGTAATGAGAAATGGGAGAGTACAAAAGGAGGGATTACATGACCAACCAAATCTCCAACTAGTGAACCATAGTTGATTGGACTCCATTATTATTCATTCATCCACAACTAAGTTACCAAGGTTCCACCTTCATAACCTATCTTGTAAACTCTTTGGATTCCCCCTTTCCCCTACCTAGAGGTAAATTATCAGGGTTGTGTGATTATTTGAATTTTCAAAGAATTATTGATTTTGATTTTTTTTAATATTTCAGAATCAAAGAATCATTAATTTTGATTCTTTGAAAACAAAAATAAATAAAAATCAATTAACCGCCAATCTTGGGTTTTTTGAAAAATCTTAAAATGTGGTTTTCATGAAAAAAAACTGGTGAACTATCAACAATTTTATGGCTAGTTATTTGATTTTTTTTCAAATTTTTGAGAATTGTGGTTATATTTCAAAATTGGGTCTTTGATTTTTTGAGAACCATGGTTATTGATTCTAAGAATTCCCCTAATAACCAAGAAAGGCACATTCCTATTTCTAATAACCGGCCCAACATCGGTAATTGCTTATGTAAGTGGGCATGTAAGGAATGTACATGGTTACTATGTAAGTAGGTCATGCACTCGGTGGCTACTAGGTAGGTAGATGCTATTTAGTAGAAAGCCATGATCTTTCATCCATTGAACTTGATTTACTACAAAAGTTGGAACCAAACCAAGGATCCTTGCGCTCTAACTTCTTCATTACACCACAAGGATCCCAAAACAATTAGGTTGCCCAATATCAAGTAAGGAACCCAATTGGTATTTATAGCCAAATTAGAGCTCTATTATAAAATACACCTTCATGCTTGCCCCTTGCTACTAAGCATTAGTGGTTTTTAATCATGCAAAGCCTTTTCTCTTTCTTGAATCTTATCTTGATTGTCTAAATTTTTTAATTTTTTTTAAAAGTCATATAATTCCACCTACAAACCAACATTGGCAAATTTGCCAATGAAATGTACATCCAACATGAAATGCTAATTATTTCCCCTTCCCCACCAGCCCTTTTTTTTAAAAACTGGTGAAGTGTTGTAGCCAAAAAGTGAATAAAAAATAAAATTTTTGAAAATGAATTGATTTTGGAGGGTTTCCATTGCCAGAAATGGAAAAATAAAATAAAAATTTGTGAAAGTCACTACATTTCTATATTTTGTTTTTTCAGTGTTTAGCCATGAATAGAAGGTTGATTAAATAAATTGTACTCCCCATCTAGTTTATAGCCAGATTTGGTTAAATCTTCCGGAGGAAAATCGCCATTTCTTTATACATCTTCTTATCAACTTCACCATTTAGGCTACATAAAGAAATTCCTAATAAAAATCATGTTAACCATCCATAAAGGAAAAAGAAAAGTAGCATACACCAGAAAGAATTCCAAGTACTAATTATATGGCAAGTTAAACATTTCAGTGCCGAATAATTATTTTATTTTGAAGATTCCATTTCGAAAAATTGAAATATTCCTCTCTTTTTTTTAATATTCTACATTATTTTCCTTCAAATAATTTGGTTTTTGGAAAAAAAAAATTTTGAAATTTTCAACAACATTTCTGAAAATAATATAATTAGTGTTGAACTTGCCAGAGTCCAAAAATTTTATGGACTCTGCCCACAGAGAAAGAAACTTGGAATGAATGTGTGGATGAAAGCTAGACACCTAGTGGTACGATCTAGTTGACAGTTTTCATCAAATTCATTTTGCAGTCATATTTCCTAACCATTTTGTAGCCTATGTAGGTAGCAATGATTTTGTTTTGTGGCAATTTTTTGGCAAAATTTTGAGTTCAAAATTTTAATGGGAATATTTTGTTGCGAATTCCTTATTTATAAAGGAAAATTTCAATAATGTTTTGAGAAAGTGTGGGAATCTGGCAAAGTTTTGAGTGTTGCAAGTGAAGGGTAGTGACAATTAGAGGGAATTTGATACATGTCATTAATGGCTACAATCAACATTTAGAAGTAAACTTAAGGCTACTATCTAGTTTGAGAAGGTGCTACTACCTTCGCATGTATGACCTTGTGACTAGGAAGCAAAATGGCTATCACATAATGTTCATGAAAAAAAATCTCATTCAACAAAAGGTCTCAAATTCATAGTGCAAATTTTCATATCCTCAAATGCAACAATTTCACTAGGCTTACTAAGATGATGGAAACAAAAATATTTCAAATAACAACAAATAACATCAACTAACTGGTAGATGGGCAAAATCATATATGAGTATGCAAAGGCAACAATTGGGTTATTTTATGAAAATGTCTACAAAAATCTCAACCACGCAAGAACACCATAACGGTCAACTAGTCCAATCCAAGCATCAAATGTGGCAACATATGGAAAACTCTGTAAAATGAAGAACTTTTGATTATACATACCAACCATGAAAGCAAGATGAAGGTCTAAGGTAATTTGGGGTTGACTCTTGAAAAATGCTAAAGATGAGAAAAATCATTCATGTTTCACATTCTCTAAAACATGAACTATGGCCATCTTTGTTAACTCAAGATACTCATGGAAGGAATGAGTGAAAACCTAAAATGCATAAATTGTCCTCCAAATGTGAATCAAAAGATTTAGATCAAACAATGATTCCATGGTAGCCTTGGAATTGTTTTTCATACACAACTTGAACATCTTTTGTTGTGCATCAAGCCCCCAACAATCAAGCAAAGTGGAACCAATGAACTAAATTCACTAGACCTTATAATTTTTGGCTCGCAATACCAAGCTTTCAATACCTCCAAATGTTTAACAAAATCATCCTTAGAATCAACCTACAACCAATATTGTGGATATACAAATGCCCATGGCATCAAGTAAGGCACATTAAGAAAAGCAATTGTCCAACTCCATTATCAATTAATTAGGCAATTACAATTTGTTAATATGATTTTTTTTTATGCCCATTAGTTTCTTACTTTTCAACTTTTTCAACTACAAAATTTTGAAACAACAACATATACATCCAAGAAAACAAAAATCTATGTACAATCTTATAACAAACACTTGTTTTGCTATAGTTTCAAGAAATTGGATTTGACCAAGAATAATCACTTCATTTTTCCAAGTAAAAGAAAAACAAAGATGATATCAAAGTTTGAAAGTATAAAAAGTAGTATGAATAAAATGGTAATCGAGTCCTCCATGTGTCCATCTTATTATACAACTAATTCAAAAGTTAAACAGTCATATTAGACCATTTAAACAATCATTAACCAACATAATCAATAACAATCCAAAATTAGTTAGTGTAAACATTAATAGTTTAATTTTTTTATAAATATGGCCATTTATAACATTCTCCCAAAAACTACCTATTTTGTCCACTACAAGTTTTGTAGACTATTGATTACTTGTCAACATGTTTACAAACCTATTGTAATACTACTTGTTAGTTTTTGTAGCTGGTTTTGGTACATGTTAAAGGTCACCGGCTAGGTTATAGGTTAGGTTTTCTTATAGGTTAAATCACATATAATCTATTACTTTTCACAACTTGTTAAGTCACATGTTACAAATTCCTAGGTAACATTGTCCCCTTTTTAAACCAAATTTCATCCTTGAAATGCTTGCTTTAAGTCTAAACATCTTCAACATGTTGATTTAAAGTTCTTCAACAGGTACAACTTGTCATCTTCACAAGTTCAATTTAATCCTGAGTACTTATTCCTTTTGCAACTTTTTGTTGGTAAAGTGTTTCATCAAAAGTCACTATTGGCATTATGAATACCTTTGATGCATGAGGTGTGTTAAAAATAAAATGATTTCTAGTTACACCTATCCATGGTGGTGTCAAAGGTAAAGTACTAGATAAAAACTCAAATGGTTTTGTTTTACTATTGGTAGTTAAAGTATCAACAAGTTCAATGTTATCTTTAATAGTTTCAATAGTGGTAACCTGAATAGGTATAGTAGAAATCTTAATAGGCAGAGGTACAATTTCTAAACATGTTCCATCTCTAACTGGGTTATTTGGTTTTGTAAAATCAACAAGTTGTTATTTATGTTTAGAAATAGAAATGTGAAAAATAGCACCTATGGTTTTGGTACCAATTCCAATTTCAATTGAAACAATATCAGTTTATACATACTTGAATTCTAAAAAAGCAATGTGATAAGCATGTAGCTCCAGTTCGTAAACCTATTCATTAGACTAAACTAGTTCCAAACTTTTTGAATTTGATTTTCCATGAACTCTTGAATTGTCTACCACCACTCCTTCCATTTTGGACTTTATTTCCAAAAATTTGGTTTTGTACCTTGAGCAAAGTGTTATCAAACAACAATTCCCCAAATTCCTTTAACCTATTTTGCATTCAGACAAGTAGTTGAGTTGTGTTGCTCATTTGTACCTTAATCATTTTTAGTTTGTTTTTCAACTCCTAGATTTGAACACTCAAATCTTGAGCCTTCTTCTTTGCTTCCAATGTTAATAAGTTCAAGTTGTTTCCTCAATTCTTAATAGGTCTACTCCAAGCTTGTTATGGTGTTTCCCTATTGTATATTGGATTACTTCATATTGGTGTAATCATGAACCATCTTCTTGTGCTCATTTTTTAGTTTCTTCAAATCATTGTAGGTATTTTGGTTGAATTGGCTGAGTTCATCATACTCAATCTATAAATTTTTCGCCTTCTTAATAGCTTGTTTTGTTTGCAATACCCATATGGACAAGTTGTCATTGTTAAACAAAGCCTTCATCAATTGCCATTAAATTGTAATCAACTCCCTATCACATTTCTCTAAGGTTTGTTGTATAGTTGTCAACTTAAAATTACAGGTCTAGAACTGATGGTTAGTCTCTAACAGGTTTTGTTTGGTTGACTCGCTTTTTAAACTTAAAATAATGAATTCCTTTAAATTTTTTCACCAAATGTTAGCTTATTGAACAATTTGTTCATGAAATGTGCTAATCTCCCTTAGATGTTTTACAATATTAAAAGAAACAAGGGCTTCCTAGGGCAAAAGCATGGTAAAGCAGACCAAAAAAAAAAAGTTTTTAGATTTGCCTTGCATCATGCATATAAAACCAAAAAAGTAGCATAAAAATGGGTAGAAATATAATTATAAATCACCCCACACCTCTATCATTACTATAAGTATTCATTTCCAAAAAATTAGGACCAATTTTTTCTTAAAAGTAAACCATAAGTATCCCCATTTGATACATGGTAAATTTGTAAATGGGGATATTTTTAGTCTTTTTAAAAAAATTCATTGTTCTATTACTTTTAGGTATATAGATATATCATTATAGTTTTCAAGTGTGGCCATAATAAAAATTAAAAAATCTATCTATTATCACCTTCTTACCACATACTTTACAAGAGTCCTGCATTGCGTAAAATAGAATTTGAACCTACTTGCATTTCAAACAAGTAGACAAAAAACTAATTGAAACAATTTGAAAGTTGAAAATCAATGCACAACAATGAATAATTATGGTTATACATGTAATAATAATAATATTCAATGTAAACCAAATTTTTCATGGGTTTTAAAATGTTATTTTATGTTTACTTTCATTTAACCTTGACAAGGTAAAAATTATGTACAAAATACCATGCTTTCACCCCCTAATTAATTGAAGTCTGTAGGTTGGTAGCATGTTCAACTATAAAATCAATTGGTTGATCGTTTTCTATAGCTAAAACCTCAACCTTTATTCCCCCTGCAACTTTTTCTACAAGCACATCAATGGTAATAGTGTCTATTACCTTGTCAATAATCAGTCTAGGTTCTTCTTCAAAGCTTACTTGTTTTTCTTCTATGTCTATCTCCACTTCCTATATCCTCAAACTTTAGGTTGAAAGATAGTCTTTGGTAGATGCTACTTAAAAGCATCATGGGGTATAAATATTTGAACATGTAGTATAAATATTGGCTCAACAAGTAGAGAGAATAAGTAATACAAATAGTAGTTCAACAAATTCAAACATGTTGATGGAATCAAATTAATAGGTTTTAACATGACTAGTGTAGGGACAACTATGGTTCATATTGAAAACAATCCTAGTTATGTACCAAACATTAAGTCTTCTTCTTTATCAAATATTCCTATATGGAAATCATAACAAACTAACACCTCAAGTCACTTAGTTTGTGCTCCAAGTTCCTTAGTAACAAATATAGTTTTATATGCATTAGTTCCTTGTATGGTGATAGTGTTATATATTACCCCAATTATGAAATACTTTGACATCTTTTGGCCAAGGACAACGTAACAACATAGAGTAGTTAGAGTTTAATACACTACTTTGTATCACAATAAGAGTACTTGTATAAAAAATTCCATGGACAAGAATCTTAAGATCTTTGATTAAACCTAAAGTTTTAACAATGGTTTGATCAGCCATGTGTAAATTATAAAGTGCTGGGTTTGGTTTTGATAGACCTAACTGCACTCTTAATTTCTTAATGATGATATTAACTCCAAAACCACCATCTGTAAGTACATATTCTACAAAGTTATTTTCTACTTGAACCTATATCACTATCATTTGATGATCAATGGCAATTGATGCAACTATGGTTTTGATAAAAACAAGTTTTGATTTGGTATCGGATTAAGTATGTAACGTTTAATATCAAGTGTTGCATGTAATAATTATCCCAAATTCAATGTATAATTAGTCTCCAAGACTTGTTTATTGATATTTTTCATAATTTTTTCTAAAGTCTTTTCTGTTGTAATTTGTTCTGAGATCACATGTTACTGAATTACTTCATTGGTTCAATTATTTTCAACTAGTTGAATTGTAGTAATAATATTAGATAGTCTAGCCCAATTACTCTGCAATGACTCCTTAGTGGTTATAGTGGGTTTTTTTGTCATTTTCCACACATAGTTTTCTAGTTTTAATGAATGAATCCCATAAACGATCCTTGTTGCCATCTTTGGCTCCTTTGGTTTTAACCAATTCCCTTTCTTTCAACACATGTGTTCTAATTGTTGACTACAAGTAGTGAAAACAAGTTCACATTGATTAGTACATTGTCAGTTTTAGGTGGTTTAGGTGATGTTACCGTAGTAGAACTAACAATTAGTTCTAAACATGTTATGCACTTTAGTCTTCCTTGGACAATCTAGTGTTCAATGATCAATATTGGAACATATTATACAAGGGTATCGAATAGATATTTTAACCAATTTCACAAATTATGTTTTGTCTTTGCTATAAGTTTTGTAGACTTGATTATGGTGGTTGGTACTACTAAACCTTTTTTTTCCAATTATGACAGGTCTTCAAAAGTAACATGCATTGGAATGTTGGATGGATTTCTACACATTAATGGATTGTTGTATGCCCTTAAATGTGACACACCATCCCCCATAACCAAACTATACATTATGTGTTGATGCTTTGTTTTGAACAAGGTTACCCAAACCAAAATGCTGAGTTTTTTCTTTTCCCCATGCCACTTTTAAAAACATTAGATTAAAAGTCCCCTATAACCACATGGTGCCTTGGCGCTTACCTTCAAAGTTTATTCAAGATTGGACCAACACCACTTTATAACCAAACGTTGCCATTCTTGAATTGGCCAAAAAAATTCCTATGATCAAACACTTGCTTGGCCTCTTCTTTGAACGATATTTTAAAATGGTCCAAAAGCATCCTATAACCAAACACCCAAAACTCCATTCCCTTCAACTTGCCTACCCTACCTTTCAGTCATGTGCACTAGAGGGAACTAGTTAACACCCATGACCAAACATAACACATGCAATAATAGGACAACAATCTCTTATTTGGGTTGTCATTCACACCCATCACCAAACACATAAAGCCAAGTTTTCCAAACACAAAACCCCAAGACTGAACGTTTGGTCATTAGGTATTTGTGTCGTTCCTTAAAGTCACTTCATTGTACTGAAAGTGAAACTAGCACAAAGACTTTAAAATCAGCAAGGGTCTCAATTGCAAACAATACAAAACTACTGCCCGATTTCTTTTTTCATTGTCTGCCCTTTGCCCCATCCATCTTTTTCTCAAAAAAGATAAAGATGGATGCTGCCCAGACACATTTTGACTCCATATTATGCATGTTTTGAGCCTGTAAAGGACATTAGGTGTCCATTACAGGCAATAATAAACCTACATAATAGGACCTAAAACATATCTGGGCAGCTCTAAAATGTGTCTGGTCACTACCAGACACATCTTAAATTGGGAAATTGGGCAGCCAAGGAAAATAAGATTACTACCCTTGGCTGATTTAACATGTTCAGAGACTAGCATGTGGATGCTTGTCCCACCTAGCAAAACGGCTGAACAACACAACTATTTAAGTAAAATTGAACTTCATCTTTCAAAACTTTCCACAAAGATGAAAGTTAGGGTGTCTAGAGATTATCAATATTTTTAATTAATAACCAGAGATTTAAAATACCTGGTTGATAATCACTAGTTCTACATTGGTTATAATTTTTTTACATTTTAATAATTTTCTTTTTCTTTTTTCTTAATTTTCCTATCATTAGCTGATGGAGTACTTTGGTACATATCACTAAAAGAAAAATGTTCCTCCAACAACAACAAATCTTTGTTCACACTAGGGTCTGGGGTAACAGATTACATCATTTTCTTGATCACTCTGAAATTATCTGCAAAGTCACGCTCTCTTTCACACCCTTTCCCCTCTCTCAGTGGTATCTGCAAAGTAAGGAAATTTTATTAAATCTCAGTATGAAATGCTGAAACTTAACATTTAATGCATAAGGTTCGAGAATAATTATAGTAGGTATACAAGTAGGAGCAGTGAAAATAAACGTAGCAGCAGTGGAGGTGCTCAGAAAAAGAGGAGACGAAACTCAGTTTACCGCCAAAATTGGTGGAAAAACTAGTTCGGGTCCCAGTTATTTCATTCTGTAAAATTTAATTCCCAGTTACGCATTTGATGGCCTAATAAGGCGAAACTGGCCGTTCTCGCCCCCCAACCGCCTGACTTCGTGTATAACTTTATTATATGACATAATCCTGTGGTAATGGTCATCCACTTACAATAGTGACCAAAAAACTCTCTCTCTTCAACATGATTTTTCCAAAAAAATTGTTGAATCTGCCACCCCCAGACCTCAACCCTAAACGTCAGGGAAAGGCAAAAATGAATTGAAAAGGGGACCAATTTAGTCCATTGTGGTGATGTTTAGGGTTTAATGTCATGGACCGGTCTACCGTCTCATGCTTGCCCATTATGTTAAGTTGCATCTCCTTAACCACCATAATGGGCACGGGCTTGACCATTCCATAGTAAAGTTGCTTCTCCTTAACCACCATAATGGGCACGGGCTTGACCATTCCATAGTAAAGTTGCTTCTCCTTAACCACCATAATGGGCACAGGCTTGACCGTTCCATAGTAAAGTTGCATCTGTGTATTTTCTAAAATTATTTTGTGGAGAATTTTCACATCTCAGTGACCTCAAAAAGTTAAACAAGAAATAATCTGTTGTAAATTTCAAGTGTTTTTTAAAAAATCAAACTTTTTTTTGAGGATAAATGTTTTAAAGAAAAATTTCATCACATTTCAACTGAGCTTCTAGTTTTGCCAAATTTCTACTGTTTTGACAGTTTTCTGTAAACTTGTCGCCAACTAATGCTAAATATTTATTGTGATGCTTGCTAAAAATGCAACATTAAAAAATTTGAAAAAAAAAATAAATTCACAGATTTGCATCATAGAGAAACTTTTTAAACCGCGCCATCAAGTTTTTCAATCAAAAGCTATCATAGGATTACTCCATCTGGACTCAGTTTCATTTGAGATTAAGAATTTTGGGATGTTTACACACCAAAAAAAGTAGAATAAATATATAATTAAAAATAAAACCAATTTTCCTCTAATTTTTAATTTTTAAACCAAATTTTCGAATAATTTTTTTTTTAATTTTGAAAAAAAATTTAAAATCTGGAAGAACATCTAGTAAATTGAATAGATGGTTTTGGGAGATAAATTTTCAAGATTTTTATGCTTTGAATTACTGGTGGATTCACTGGAGCCTTTATGGTAGCTAGTGGTGATGCAACATGTTTAAGACATTTGGGGGTTTTATTATGCCACTAGTTGGGGAGAGTCTGAAGCCACTTTTGGTGGTTCAAAGATTTTAATTAGCCACTTAAAAGGTTAAATAAAGTCTCTGGCAAAGAAAAGAAAAGGAGGGGGGGGGGGGGGGCTCATTAAAAAATGGATAGGAAGGTTTCCTTTTTTTTTGGGAAGAAAAGTGGAACTTTTTTAA
>Ga0116227_10009909_pt1 | contig 16979 bp, 17 predicted proteins | sample S1TSphgellanicum_FD_89693 | JGI IMG/M metagenome (GOLD analysis project Ga0116227, IMG submission 89693) | Host-associated microbial communities from peat moss isolated from Minnesota, USA - S1T2_Fb - Sphagnum magellanicum MG | ecosystem: Host-associated > Plants > Peat moss > Unclassified...
CCAGGTATCCCTAAAACGGGGTGGAAACCTTCACCACGGGTTCGTACACCTAGTTTTTTAAAGTGGGTTTTCTTCCCCTACCCCTTAACAAAAAAGGAATTTACCCCTATGAGTAAGTGTAAAACTTCCCCCACCCCCCCCCCCCGCCCACTTTTAAGGAGTAGACATTAGATTCCTTCTCATTTCTATGAGGGAGTTTCACAATTACAAAGTACCTTTCAAGTCCATTTAAGAAATTTCTGCAGTGTGTGTTAGCAGTGCCAAACTTTGCTTTTGGGATCAAAGCTGAAATTTTCAAAATCTTCAAACAGATGGCATCTTCCTTCCAGTGTGTGTGCATTTCAATTGGTTCGCACAGTACGCTCCCTTTTGACTATTATCACAAGAGGGTCAAGATTTTTTAAAAATTTGTTTGTATCTGGCAATTTGGTCTGCTTATAGTTTACCCTGCTGAAATATGCCATGTTTCTCCCCTGTTCTGTGGGGCCATGAACCTTACATCTTAGTACTTACATGACAAACATTTTGAGCAACATGGGTGATGGGTTACAACTACAAATTGATGGCTCCATTCAAATTCTAATCTACAGTTTATTTTGTCTTAAGCACTGAAAAAATCCTTGTATAGATGCTGTCCAGTGTTCTCAAGTCTAGACTCTTGTGTAACTACCAGTCTTCTTCTTCAAATGCAGGTTCAACAACTGAACAAATGCTAATGACCATTCAACAGAGTTATTTCACTGGCCATGCAACGGTAGCTACTTTCAGTCCAGTAGAAGGCCCTATGATGATGAGACCATTACCAGCACAAGGGCCTGCAAGAGGTGAACCCAATCCACGTGTCCTGATCCTAGTAATGCCCCTCATCCCAGGACCTTACTTGTTTTACAAGAAAGAGGCCAATACACGAGATCAAACAAGCCAGATGTTGTAGAATAAGTTCGTGAGATAATCCCGGATGACTTTATGAACCCATCTAGAGCCCACATTGCAAAAAGTAAGAACTTTCACAAAGTCTCAGAACTCTTGAAATGAAATATACCCTCCCTACAATGGAGGTAGATAGACATGCATCCACTTTACACTACAAATTTGGTGCATAAAATGTGAGAACCCTCTTTAAATTGAAGTGTTAAGGACCTGCAGTAAGAAGCATATACCAATTGGTATTGCAAAAGAGAGTTCATTTTTAGATAAAGGATTTGCAAAAAAATCTAATGTAGAGAGTCATGACAAGCTCTTATTCATGGTATCCTCTGGATCAAATTTTAAGATGCCAATACCAACAGCACTTCATTCTCTTTCATAGAGTAGGAAAGCTTCTAGTGTCCATAGTTGCTCTTATTAGAAGAAATTTCACAAAAATGTGGGATTTTTTTTTTGAGGTTGCAACCCATTCAAAGGTTTTCTTCAAAAAATTCTTAGAGGACCCCAGCCACATGGAAACCAACAAAATTCACAGAGAAGGACATCAGCTAAGGCTTGGCTTAATTGACATGGGCTGCTTCCTAAGTGCATTAGCAAGTTACTAGTTGTTAGTAATGTGCATGGTACTAGCTCTCTTTCCTGAATTCAGATCTCCAAGCTTCTGGAGGGGAGGAGGGTACATTATCTATGAAAGGCTTCTTCCTCAAATCAGATTGGAGATTTTTCCAATTTTGTGTTGTTCGGAGTTTGGACCTTGTTTTCATACCATGCACCAGATCAGCTGCATCCTTGGATCATTGGAATCTAGGGCTGGTACAATGACTAATCTTATGTGATCTTATAGTATTGAACACTGTGTTCTAAAATGTGATGTGGTCATGGTGCTGTAATAAAATCATGTGGACTAACTAATTTTACGGCTTCACTGAATCTACTTACTCTCAAACTGAGAGAGTCGGATTACTAGTGTTTCTGTTGGCTTGTCTTTCATCTGTAGTTCACAATAGTATTATTTTTTAGTGTGCATCCTGTACAGATTGAAGAGGAAATCCACATAGCAACAACTTTACTTGAAGGCTGAATTGAATTGACAGATGGTGTGATGGTCGCTCTAATAATGAGTTGTAGTAGATAGGTGGTAGTTGATCCATCATCTCTTTTCTAGATAGACAAAATGTTCACAAGCTGTTTGTGAGAAGGCTCAACTTCCCCTCCTTACGATCGCATGCCATGACACCATTTATGAGAATTCAACAATGTCTCTTTCATTCAGCCACCCTTGTGTCATGTGCTGCCAGGTGCTACCCATGATCCTTCTTCTTCTGACATCATGGGGATTCCCTTGTGAGTGTGGGGCCATGTATGCTCATTCATATTTGCCTTTTCTCTTGAATCATTCATTCAATGGGTCGACCAAGACTATGCTAATTTTTTCTCTAAATTTATTTTTAAAATAGTAACACAAATCCATGCAACCCAAGGCAGCCACCAAAAACAAAAGTGCATTTGCAAATCTCAAATTCATGGTTTGAATTATGTGAGTTGGGTTAGTGTTAGATATATTCTTGTGGAAGCATTTTACCTGCCTAAAGAACCACAAAGTGCTTCCCTACCTACATAAGAATCACTTACATTCCCTAGTTTTTACTTACCTATAATACTTAACCACTTAAGGTGCTTTCAAACCTAATCTTAAGTCAGTGTTAAGTGAAAATCTAGGTGGCACACAATGTTAAATGGGTGATTGTTTAATGTTAAGTGAATATTAACTTAAACATAAAATCTTCATGGCAAATAGGTTTAGGTCCGAAATGACTAGCTTGGTGTTAGGGGACTTAATACTAGAGTCCTTCACACCAAGTGTGAATGCACCACACTTGTGTTTGGCAACACTAGAAGAGCAGGAGTTCCCCAAAATAACCATCCCTTGATGCCATATCAGGGACTCATTTAGGAGTTGAGGTTTGGAGCTTCTTTCAGGAACACCCCCACACTAAGGGAAATTTACCCCCAGGTAAAGCATTGGCAGAATTCTTTTTCAATTTTTTCCTTGTGATACCCAATGGACATCCACCGGGTATCATGAGAAATTGATCTTGAACTCTAATCTCTGGCCATTGAATGAAACCATCCCCAAATCACTTCATTTTCTCATTTTTTAATTTTTAATTTTAGGCGAAATTTCTCCAGTAAAAAAGAAAAGGCCGCCAGTTTCAGGATTCAAACAAGAGAGAGAGAGAGAGAGGAGTCCCAAGAAACCCTAAACCCACAAAACTGGGCGCAGTTCACTACTAGCTAATAGAGTTATCCGTAAAGTAACCCTGTCTTCACCCTGTCTTTGGGCCTCCTTTCACCCCCTATCCCCTCTTTCAGTGGTATCCGCAAAGTAAAGACTACTGCAAACTCTTAAGTAGCCATAGATGCTGCTGCTGTGTCAGAGCCGACGGCATCTCCTCATCATTTTACCTTTGAATGCATTTAGCATGCACAACTTGATTATGTTTTGCCCTGATTTAATGTTTGCTGGATTTTGTTGTTGTTGTTGTTGAGAACAGGAATTCGGTGACTGAATATTGGAAAGCATTTATTGGCTCTGCTTTCTTGTAATGGGGGAGAGAGAGAGAGAGAGAGACACTCTCTAGAGAACAATGTAGTTAGTTTTCATTTGGGCTTACATTTTGAGGAATGTTCATTAGGTGTTAACACTTTGAAATGTGAGTTTCATTTTCTGGGAACATCATTGAACATTTCTTATTATTCTGACCTTTTGCTGGTTTGAAGTTTGAACCTGCCATAAGGGGGGACTGATGATACATTTTAGGCTGAATGATGATATTCAGCTGATGATAGGGTTTCCTTAGGGTTTAGGGTTTAACCATGAGGGGGTTTATGATAAGCCTATTCCTGAGCCACCTGGTAAGTAGTTGATAGAATAAAAAGGGTCATTTGGACAAAAACAAGATTTTTTTTTTGGGGTGGGCGAGATGGGCAGGATAAATTTATTGTCAACATACAAGATATGTGAAGAAACAAATTTTTTATCCCATATTCATTTTTTTAAATGCCTCACCTCTTTCTGTTTTTTTCCCATGATTCGTGCCCTGCCTCATCTTTTTCATTTCTTCATGTCATACGAGCTGGGTATCACAAAAACAATTGACAAAATTGTTCCCTTGTGCTTTACATTGGGTACCACCCAAAGAGTGAGGTGTTCCCAAAATAAGCACTACCACTGGTTCTGCATTGGGTGGGCGCTTATGTCAGGAATGCCCCATCACTTAGGCCATATCCTACAGTTTGTGCTGTGAGGGAGACATGGTCATGACACATGACTCATCATCCATAAGAATATTTAACCAAACATGGAATCTGCACTCAACTCATCCATCTACATTTTTCCACTAAGTGAAAGATATATTTGTTGATGTTTCTCACCAGTTATATATGTTAAGTTATAATGATTTAGCATTAAAACAAGCTTCCTTAATCTTCTTTTAAATCCACATATAATCAATTTTCCCCTAAGATTTTAATTGCCATTAACACCATGCATCAAGGCTGATCCCAAAAGGGCAACCGGATGGTTGTTACTTAACTACCCTTCTTGTTTGGGGAAAAGAAGCATACTTTGAAACAAGTATATTCAATTCCCCTTTATGGAAGCCCACTTTGATAGCGTCAAAACCCAAAAAAACAGGCAGGAGGAGGACATTGCAGGAACAGTAAATCTTTAGCCACCACTAAATATATCCCAATCTCCTTTTGCGAAATCATCCTTTATAAATCTCTTCTTGATTAGTTTAGATTATTAAGTGGCATTTAAGGAGCCTATTAGTTACTGTGGTTCCCTGACAACCTAACTTACTTAACGGCAACACGCCGGCCCATTCAAACTAGAGATGAATGAATGTACCACATCGTTTTAAGTAGAGTACATTTAATAGAGATATCCTGAAATTTACCCACTTTTCACCCTATCTTTGAGCCTCCTTTCACCCCCAAACCCCTCTTTCAGTGGTATGCGCACACTTAGTAAGGAAATTTTATTGAATCTGGATACGAAATGCTGACACTCAGCATTTAATAAACAAGGATCGAGCGTAATTATAGTAGCTGGACAGGTAGGAGCAGTGAAAATATATGTAGCAGCAGTGGAGGCGCTCAGGAAAAAAAGGAAAGATGGGATGAAACTCAATTACCACCAAAATTGATGGTATTTTGAGTTTGAACACCCCGCCCCCCGCCCGCCCTTCCCTTGAATGCTAACGTACATTTTTGCTAGTGGCTTTTTTAATATCACCCTGTTTATGACCAAACTCAGGGTTCTGGTGCTGTGTTTCCCTTACTTTACAGATATCTCTATTATATTAACAAAATTAAGCACTGATTATGCTCCCCTGTCTGAATTGAAATACAAAATTGTTGAAAATTCCTAATACGAAATCAATGAATTCTAATACAAAAACATGGCCCCTTATAACAATTGGGTTATGAGTACTTTTGGTGTTGTGTACAACTTTGACTCATGTAGGATGGTCATTACTTTTGGTTTTTCTGCACTCAATTGAGTCTTGTAGGATTCAATTTTGCATAAGTCATTTCAGCGATTGATTGAGTTGGTCCTTCGACACATTATTACTGAAGAAACAAGTTCAATGACAAATAGCATGCATACAAATTTATGCTTTAGCAAAGTATTGTGCATGCTATGTACAATTCAACATTAGATCACCCAATCAGTTTGTTCTTCCTCTTTGAAGAAGTCGTGGTAATAAACACTTTCAAGTGGAAAGAGTTAATGGTTTTGTTGAGTTGGAGCAAAACATTGTCAGTTATGATCAGCTTCGCTGGGGTGCTTGCTGCTCTTGGGGACTTTGATTACACCCAATCTTGCCATTTTTCAAGTTAAATTTTTTAAGTGCAAGATTCGTCTTTGTGTATTTTTGCAGACAACAAAGTTATCCCTAAAGTCATCCTCTGTCTGCCACCCAGTCTGAATCCTCTGTACAATCCCTTGTTTTTGTTATCTGTAAAGTCACTAGATCTAGAGATGAAAATTAAAAACTGGGGATCAGTCCAGAAGAGCAGGGTCCAAGTAAATTTTTTTTGAATTTATTTTTTGAAACACATCTGTTTGTTTGTTTATGGATCTGAACAAAATCTACAAAAACTTGTCTTCTGTGCACTTTCAGCACTTTTTTTTTATGGATTCCGCTACAAACCTTGTTGTAGAGTTCGTTTTTTTTTTTTTCAATTTAATTATGGGCTTACTCAGGATGACTTTTAGGGTTTCTTTTATATCGAACTATTTAACTGAGATTCTTTCCACTTAGATTTTCATTTTCATTTGAATGAGCTTTTCTCTCTTTTTTCCTCACCTTTTCATGTGACTCATTTTTTCTTATTTTCACTTTTGGGAACTCTTTTCTTTGTCACTATGGGGTTTCTCTCTTCTTCTTTTTTGGGTTTTTTATTTAGAGTTTTTCAATTTTTCTTACTTTCTTGTTTATAGGGTTTTTCATTTTTGCTTATGTCTGACACCATGTGCATGCAACATCGTATTGTGCTTGTAATTATAATTATAATTGTTAACACAAAAGATCTATTCAATGCAAATGAACTAGAAAACAATGTTGGGCAATCAATTACTTGAGGTGTTTGTCCAAATTGACGACAAGCAAAAACTAATCAACTTCATTCTATGGATGAAACATGACAATGTTACAATGTATGATCTTTTCATGTGAAATCTTATATATTAATTCACTACGTCCGTTTGTTTGTCTCACGAGGGTTTTGGGGGGTGGGGGAGGGAAAGGCCGGTGAAGCAACGGGCGACCGGTGTTAATCTATGACGGGGGTTGGACCACCACGGTTTCTGTGTACAAACCATCTCCACAAAGCATTGCAGCCATTCGAAGGGTAGGAATGACGGTTAGATCGCATCCCTCTCCCATCGCACCAGAAGCAGATATAAAAACCTTCCCTTCCCCCCCCCCACTACCGAAAGAACCGGCGGTTATATAGAGGAGCGTGTTTTTGAAAATTTTCAAAACTTTCGGGAACCAAGGTTCAAAATGTTAGAACTGGGGTTTTGGGTTTTTTCACGTCGGGTAAGGAAGTAAATACCCGGATTGATAACCTGAGGGTACACACGGCTGGTTTTGATACCCGCACAACGTCGGTCGGGACCACTGCGTGTTCGGGGTGGCTGGAGTGGCGTAGCCACGAGTGTCCGAAGGTCATGGGTACCACTAGTTGGAAGAAAAGTGTAATATGTAATGATGTAATTTCATTCCATTCTACATTAATGAGCCTATAAGTGATGAAATTTGATGGCCTACTAGCGAAGAGCAGGCTACCCTTTATACACATATCCCAAAGTATTGATTATATTAGGTTCCTTGATGGGATTTTCATCACAATCTACAAGCCCTAGAACAATAAAAATTGTACAAAAAACCATTTAACAAACATGAAGATGTATTGTATGAACAATAATATAATTGTTTAACCAATGTGGATTTTTTTGTACATACTTAAACATCAAGTACCTTAGCTCCTACCATGATGTGACCATCCTACATTAATCAAAGTTGTACATAAATTGGCATTAATTTTGTACATGGGGATGAATATTTTGAATGTTTCTTAAGGGTCCAAGGTATATGGGTGAAGAGATGTTTGTGATGCAATGACTTGGGAGGCATGAGTTTCCATTTGGACATGATTTCGATGTAACATACAATAAAATTAAAGTATAGGTGGAATGGGGAATTGTTAATTTGAAGTAGAAATGGAAAACACTCATGAAATGGTTTGCTTCAACAAAACTCAATTATAATCATTTGTTTGGACATTAATTTGAAGTAGAAATGGAAAACACTTGTGAAATGACTTGCTTCAACAAAAATTCAATTATAGTCATTTGTTTAGACCTACAACTCTCTTGACTAATTTCATGCACAAACATTGTAGAGACTTCACATATGAAATCATTGAGGACCACAAAATGACCTATCTTAATACAATTCAAATCAAGGCTTCTAATTATAAATCCAACATTTTTTTTCACCTTTGTTTTAAATTTTACATTCGTCAAAATTTCAAGGTCCTTAGTTGCCTTGAAATTGTTAACATTAAATTATTTCTTCTTATTTATGTTAACTTCAATTTTACCCTTGCTAAAGTTGTATGGTTTTCATTATTGAACTACATCTCTTGCACTATGATAATAATTTCTTGGATTGCACTTATAACAATATCACCTTCATCATTGTTTTGTCAGTTGGAATAATCGAAAAGCTTGGGCTTAAGATAATTCATGGGGTTGAAGCAAACTTCATCTATTAAGTCAAATGTATAAATAATTAAGAGGGGTTGGTACAATGGGTGGGCTAAATGTACCATCAATCAAAATTTACCACATTTTGACAACATTTGGGTGTATGTCCATATTTTATCTTTAATCATGCTAATGCATCATCACACTCCAACACCACCTTTTCCCAAAATTAGTTATTCAATTTGTCCTTTTGAAACAAATTATCAAGATATGCACAAAATTAGGTATGAGCTATGTCATTTATTTCTTGTCTCTTGAATATAAAGCAAAATGACTATTGTAATTTGTGGCCATGGTGTTCAAATGGAAAAATTCCATAATCATTCGTGAAGCTTTTCCTTACGTGTCACCTTCACCTTCAATTGATTAACCACAAATTTACGTTTTGCATCCAAATCGAATGAGCTCCCTTGCACCATCATCTTCATCTTTCCATGATCATATGCCATGCCTAAAGTCATTTCCACACAATCGTTTTTTGCAAAATGCACAAAATAGCCTAAAAAAAACTTTACGGATTCATTTACCTAGATGCATAATTCTTTTAAAACATTGTCCCCTAAAACCTTAATTTCTAAAAACATGGCTTTCTAAAAACATAAGTTTTTGAAATTTTGCTCTTTGGAAACATAATCAAGATACATAGCAAAAAACTTCTAGCTTACAAATGAGGCCTACAAACCTCACAACTTCATTACATAGCCCAATGCAAGTCTATCCAAACAAAAGGGTCTATCCACATTCTAAAGAATTAGAATTCAATCATAAAAAAAGTTTGCAAACCTCATAATTGTATTACCCAGTTATGAATGTTTAAGCAATACGGTCAAGGTACGTAACAAAGAATCTAAATTCAATCACAAATTTAAGGTTTCCATACCTCAATACTTAATTACATAGCCCAATTACAATCTATTTACACATCAAAAAGTCAAGATTTAATCACAAAGAGGAGCTACATATCACCAATTAAAAGAAAAAAAAGTCTATCCATTCAACAACACCTTCTACAAACATATCCAAAACTCCATTGCCTCTAGGTGCATTCACATTATTAGGAACCAAAAGCAACACAAAGACAATGTCTTTATAAAGAATGGATTAAGAAATCAAGTTGACATGGTATAATGCAATTGGTCATCCATGGACAATATTTTTAATTTCATGATAAATATAATATAATGGCAAAAATTAATTACTATGACCTAAAAATATGCTACATTATATTATTATGTAAAGGTTTATTAAAAAAAATTCTTATAATATGTCATTTTCAAATAAATTCAAGACCTTTTTAAAATATTTTAATCGTCAAAAATACTAGTTATAAACAAATATTGTGTTTTTGCATCCCATGTATTTGTTATTATCATCTTTTGTTTTGGATTTTAACAACATTATACACAAATAAAGGACCTATGCAAAAAAATTACAAGATTTTATAAATGCATCAAATTTCAAACCATATTTCCCAAAAAACAAAACAAAACAAAACACAAATGGTTTTTTTTTAATTTAATAATGTGAATACGCCCCATTTAGAAAACTTCAATTCAAAAGAAAAATTGTATGTCCAAGTTATTACACCCTAAAATGTATTATCTAAGACTCTTAAAGGTTTATAAAGTTCCAATTCACAAGCAACAAGGTTTTTCCAAATTGGTACATTGTAAAAAATATTATTGAAAATTCATCAACCTTTACATAGTTCCCATTCACAACGAAAAGGGTCTATCCAAGCTATTTAATATACCCTAAAAAATATCCAAAACTCCTCAACCTTTACAAAGTTCCCATTCATAAGCAAGAGGATTTGTCCAAGTTACTACACCCTAATAAGCATTATCCAATATTTTTCAACTTCAAGAAAAGGTCCAATTCACAAGCAAAAAAGTTTGACACATCACAAAAAAATGGGTATTTTCGCCACTCTTGACATATTGCAAACTACCAATTTGACAATTGAAAGTGTTGTCCAAGCTACTACATCCTAAAATACTTATCCAACATTCCTAAGCATATATAAATGACCAATTTCAACAATGAAGGTGTTGTCCAAGATATTAGTGCTTGAAATGTCATATCCAACATTCTTGACCAATTGTAGTTTCCAATTTGACAAGTGAGGGTGTTGTCCAAGTTATTAAAGCCTAAGATGTCATATGCAACACTCTTAACCCTTTATAGATGGCTAATTTGACAAGTAAAGGTGTTACCTAAATTATTACACCTTATCTAAAATGTTATATGCAACATTAATTTGAACTATCTACAAACCACCAACTTGACAAATGAAGGTGATGCCCAAGCTTTACACCCTAAGATGTCATATGCAACACTTTAAACCTTAAGTACACCAATTTAACAAGTGAAGGTGCTATCAACCTTAAACTATCATACCCAACATTCTTAACCTTCTACAAATGACCAATTTGAAAAATGGGGGTGTTGTCCAAACTAATACAACTTAAGATTTCCTTTTCACCACTTTAGATCTTGACTTTTTGTAAAACACCAATTCTACCCTAAAATATATATGTCCAAGCTACTACACCCTACAACCACCTTTCCACCATTCCACTATTTGTAGATAAGGCCCATCCTCGTGCATATATTTTATTTAATTATTAAAGATGAAATCAAACAACAAACAAATAATTTATCCTCACACCTTGGAATAATACCTTGTGTAATACTCGCAATTCACATGAAGGCCAAATTTTACAAAATTGAAGGTTCATAGTGCTTTAAATATACACAAACAACATTAGTGTGCATAGGGATGCCATTCTTTTGGATGGTTTGGGGTTCATTTGACTCATTTGGAATATTAAAAATTATTTTTTAATAAATTGACTTGAAATTTCAAATTTTAAATGACTTGGGTAATCTTTTGATATAAAATTTGAAATGAAAAATCTTTTTTAAATGAGTCCTAAGTTGTCTTAAAGTTGAATGCATCTCATAATTTTGGTGTGTATGTCGTAACCCTAGCCTTGAACTTGCGACCAAGGCAAGGGTTTGCAAAGGTGCGAACCAAGATTAAGCTCGGGAATCACATTTCATGTTCCCGGAGTGCAAAAGAGTGTGAGGGAATGAACACTCACACTCCCAAGTGAACTCCCATTTTGGGAGTTGGAGTCCCAATGGACTCTTAAATTTTCAGAGGGCGATTGCAAAGATCAAAATTCATTGGATTGAAACATTCCTTATATTATTAAAAAGCTCTTGGAACATAAATGTATAAAATGGGCTTGCATGACCCATTTGGACACCTAAAACATAAGTTATAGCCAAAAAAGGGCAGGAGTCATATTGGCAATTTGATTCTTGACCACTAAAAATTAAGAATCACCCTAATTTCCTTGCGTGCAGTGGGCGTGAGACATAATGTTGAATTTTTTTTTACGAGGGTTACAACTGTGCTTTAGACTTCATCTCAATCGAAGGTTTTCAAACAAAGTTATGGGCCCCCAAACTCATGGGAATCCTAACTTTGGGAATTTCAAGACTCCCACTTGGGAGTCCCGAAACAAAATGCCATTTGGATGTTAGTTCCGTGGCCAAGCATAGAATATACTATAAGGGGGAAGGTGGTGGCTTCTTACAAGTCTGGGCCGTGGTGAGTTTTGTGAGTCCGAGTTTGCCCATGGTTCATCCTAGCACCAAAAGTGTTCTAGCTGTCATGCTCGTACATGGCTCCGTACATGGCCTCATACATGATGGCCAGTTCGGGCATGCCCATGTGCACTTTTAAGGTTGATGTACAGTCTTACGCGACTGTACGTTATTAGGTACTTAGGGTTTCAGTTGGTTGGCAGTAGTATAAAAAACAAAGCCCTTCCTTTCTTTCTTTAGTTTTTTTAGAATTCCTTTGTTAAGAGAATTTCCTCCATAATAAGCTAGGATTTCTAGATGTTCATGGCAGCCATTGCATGGCCACTGTCTACATACATTTCATTTTCTTCTTTCTTTACAATTCAATTCTAGAAAAACTCCATTTTCTATGCTTCATGTTGAAAGCCACATATTTCTTTTGCTTGTAAGTTTTTGAGTTATCGTTGTTGTTGTTACTATGAGTGTTATTATTGTCGGAGGGTGTTGGTGTTGCTGCTACTCGAAAGAACTTGCGTTGGTATTAGAGGGAGTTTGCATGTTACATTCCTACCAACCAACAAAGTCGAGTCTTTGAACAAGTTTCAAAACTCCCCCTCCCTTTCTTTTTTTTTCTCTCATGTGGCAGCTAAGAAGTAAAAAAAACAAAAATTTAGGCGGCAGCGGCTGCCATCGCTGCAGAATAATTAAGCACCATTTGCCATCGCTACCGCATTCCCGCGACGTGAACTTTAGCGCCACAGCGCGTAGCATCGTGTTATAGTGTCGCAGTGTTGCAAGTTGTGGCAGTGCTACAGCTTGTAACATTGCGATGCTGTGGCATTGTCGCAACGCCGTAACAAATTTCAGTAGTGTTGCAACACCATTGTTGTGTTGCAGCGTTGTGAATTGCAGCACCATTGTTGCATTGTGAGCAGCAATGCCACCATCGCAATAGTAACGACCGACCTTAGTTCGTCGGACGTCCATCCGACTTCCATCGGATGTCCTTTCGACTCCTGTCCGATTTTCGTCGGACGTCCTTTCGACTCCTGTCCAACTTTCTTCAAATGTCCTTTCGACTGTTGTCCGACTTCCGACTTCCATCGAACGTCCATTCGACTTTTGTCCGATTTTCATTGGACTTTCATCGAATGTCCGTCCAACTTTTGTCCGACTTTCGTTAGAATGCCGTCATGCATCTTGCCGTCTGACACTTTGTCGTCCTACCACATTAACGTCTTGCACTTAGCTGTCCTGCGCTTTGCCATCCTGCATCCTATTGTTCTGTCATCCTACCTTTTCATCCGATGTCTGTTTGACTTCCGTCCGACCTTCGTCTAATCTTCATCCAACTTTCATTGGACATTCATTTGACCTTTATATGACGTTTGTTTGTCACGGGTCATTCCGAACAATGCACTGTATTCTTCAAACTATACGTTGTGTTAGAATTTTGTAGTTAATGTTTTGTGCTATCACAAGATTTTGGGGCATGGGACAACACCATGTTTTCGGATGACAAGAGCACTACCGCTCAGCCAGAGCCCAGGTATCAACTACGAAATAACACATAATCCTTTGATTCAATTTCTTTAAGTTGACGATTTTCATGACAGTACCATCAAGTGTTTATAGCAGCACAATCATCTAGTACAACTCCTACCAGGAATTTAGGTTGAGGTTACACTACATCAACGATACATCAAAATCCATTAGGAAAGGTTCATCAGTGGGGTACACCTGTTGCCGCACCTATTTTCACACCATCACCGTATATTCCGTTAGAAGTTGTGACGTCAACACCCATATACACCATGGAGGTCAGCAGTTCCTCTAGGAGAATTGAGAAGTTCAACGGAAGGCCACGTACTATTTCTTTGAGGGAATTCAAGGCATCTTTCTCAACTGTGGTTTGTGAATTAAAGTTCAAATATGGCGTTAATTACACTAAGGCGTTTGCATTCAAACAATTTGCCCGTTATGTGCACTATGAGGCATTGGATGTTTACGAGTAGCATTCTGTAAGGATTTTGGGCGTCACCCAAATTTTCAATCCAGCTTACGCCATAGCCATTGCCACCGCCTCTCAAGCCGCATTGTAAGTTGCAATTGCACATCATGGCATTCTGCCTAATAATGCAGACCCAATACCTACCTTAGTAAACCTTTTTCCTCAACAACTCATTGTTGCTACCGCAAACATTCCTCCCACCACTGATGCGCCAGCTTTTGCTAATCCAGTGGGGGAATTCTTTCGAATTTTTGACCTAGAATTTCTAGTTAAAAGTTTTGAAAAAATTCTGCAGCTCGCCACCTTCTCTCGGCAGAAAGATGAAACCCTCAAGATGCTCTAAAGGAGGCTTCTCAAACTCAAAAAGGATACCCAGAGCATCACAGACCTGGAAGCTGCCCACTGGTATCTTCATTCGTTGGAAGGTACTCTAACACTCCACGCGTAGGTTTTGCAACGGGTTTTTGCAAAATTTGGAAACTCGTACATTTTGCTGGATGTGTACAACATTTCCGAAAAGCTGGAACTAACTCATGCACACTATGAGGCCAGTACTATGAGGCCAGCATCATGTTCAAGGCTTCAACCTACACCAGCTACGCCAACTAGATCATCACATTCTTCTTCAAGGACTAAAACGATGCACTCGGCTACATCCATCTTACTTTCTTGCAACTACTATGGCAATCCTGCCCACAAAGCTAGTGAGTGCAACATTCCTTTCGAGGATCTCTTTTGTGATTATTGTGGGAAAGAGGGACATCAGGAATTTGTTTATTTTGCCAAGTTTGGAAAGCGGAAGCAATTCTGATTACAACGGCAAAATCTACCAACATCTTCCGTTGTCCCTCAACCAAAAGCCAAGGCACCTTAGCCTTCCACTCATGTTTTGCCCACCAAAGGTAATTCTAATAAGAATGTTAAGAAGAAGGAGCATAATGCTAACAAGAGGGAGGTGCTTCAAGCCCATGCAATTCAAGTTCAGACTTTACAAAATGAACTCGAATCATTGAGGGCCCAACTTGCTAATTTAAAAAGTAAGTCCTCCCAACCAACTAGTCATGCCCAACCTGTGTAAGGTTCAGGATCACGAGAAGGACCTCCTAGGTCGTTCTATAGCCTTCCACACGATGCCATGGTTGGGGAGTATGTTATTTCCACTCCACATAATTTTAGTCTCACACCAGAATTTGCTACTTCTTTTTGCCCTTCCTATGTCGCGGCACAAGAAGCTAGTGTGGCACCCAGAGTTTCTACCACTAAGCAAGTAATTCAAACTGATGGACTCACATCTAGTTCAAGTCCTATTACTAAGGTTAGAGGAGTTCGAGCAGTCATGCCATAATCTTTTCGTCCTCTCAACGTGGAAGAAGAACGCACCTTGTTGGCGAGGGGGGAGGACACTACTACACCACAAGCTGTTAGGCCATCAAATTCTCATGTCCCAGAAGTACATGTACATCAGGAAAACACACAATTTTCCACTGATCAGCTTATGGAATGCCAATTTCAAATGCATGAAGTGGCGCAAAAACTTGTGAATACACCATTGTTTAGTTTTCAAGATTTGAAGCTAAGCATCAGGGACATAATTGCAATATTAGAGGGTACCTTGAACACCACATCAGGTCTTCTACCAATCCCTGATCCACATGCTACAGAGGTCCCATCCAACACCTTAAAGAAACATTCAATTAGCTCACATGTTGCAGATGGCGTTCGTAATCTGGTCGCTAGTTTTAGCATGGTTAAACTAATGGGCTTTCCTACCTCTGATTCTACATTCACATATCAAAAGGGAGTTCAGAACACCTCACTTGTGGATTTGTTACTCAGCAAAGGTGTTGTGGATAGCCATTCTTTCCATAAAGTCTTTCACTCATTTCCGAAGGTGGTGCTTAGTGAGAGAACTTCCATTGCCACCGTAGTTGCCATTATCGACAATACTGGGTCAGCAATCCAAGTGGGAGGACATACACCCAGAGTGGTACTTCTTGAGACAGATGCCCGACTAGTGATTCTTGGAGTTTAATTCGCTAAGAAGATGGGCATGCTGGACTCCAAATTACGGAAATCTATGTGGCAGATTTGCACCGCTAGTGGGAGCGTAGAGGAGATACTTGGGGAAAGCTCGGACTTGATTGCACTTAAGTTCAATGAAGGTATAAATCAGGAGTTTTGCTTACAGGTCAGATCTTTAGTCACCAATGCCACTAGTTATGATCTGCTCATTGGGCAAGAGGCCCTATTTCCACCAGGTTTCACAATTGACAACTGGTTCGAACATGCGTACTACCAAGTGGATTAGGAAACTAATGGCCACCACCTAGGATACATACTCCTTGATTTTACATGGGAACCATAGTCCTATGGCTCACCATTGTATGCTCAAGGAAGCACACACCATTTCCTACATCCAACAAGCTTGTCATGAATGGATAGAGGGAGATGAGGAGGACATAGCTTACGCTCAAGCTACTGAAAGCTTGAGGGTGGTTCCTACTGACATTCAACATGGACCAGAGGTTTTACAGAGGTTCAAAATAGCCCACAAGCCCTTGGTCAAAGCTTTGTTTAGTTTTGAGAGCATGGAGAGCCATGGTGAACCAATTAAACCATTATTTCGTCAGCTAGTCACTTGGACACCACCTAAGGAAGGGAGTACATTACTAGAGCTCTTTGGTGGTATTGGTACAAGTCTCGAAGCCTTACTATAGTCAGGGATGGTGGTTCGGAGGTATTCTTACGTAGACATTGATCCTATTGCAAAGTAAGTGGCGGCATCAAGAATGAAGGAATTCACAACAAGATTTCCATAACAGTTTGCAACCACCGCATGGAAAGCTAGTTTCACATTTTTGCCCTCTGACATATAACTAATTCAGAAAAAACATATGGAATTACTTAGCCCTGTCAACCTCATCATTTTAGGTTGGGAGTGTCAAGGATTTTTAGCGGCTAGATTTGGAGAAGGCTTGAGTGACACAAGATCTAGTCTTTTCACGAACATGATACGATTGATCACCTGGGATCAACCCATTTCTCCTACACTTAGTTATGTAATTGAGAACACCCTTTTTTAGTTTGACCAGAAGGAAA
>Ga0116227_10009910_pt1 | contig 16978 bp, 9 predicted proteins | sample S1TSphgellanicum_FD_89693 | JGI IMG/M metagenome (GOLD analysis project Ga0116227, IMG submission 89693) | Host-associated microbial communities from peat moss isolated from Minnesota, USA - S1T2_Fb - Sphagnum magellanicum MG | ecosystem: Host-associated > Plants > Peat moss > Unclassified...
CTGACATGATGGGGCTGATGTTAGCCTTTCAATTCACAATAATATTAAGGGTTAAAGTCAGCATCACTCAAGGCAAAAAAAATCCTCATTTTCCATTCAATTTGGCCCAACACCTCTTTTCCATCCACCAAAATCAACTATAGGATATCCTGCCCTATCACCATACATTGTAGAACAATAAAAAATTGGTGCCACGTGGCGCCCTGAAAATTTAGATTGCGTTTTGAGGCCTCAGGCCTACCTCCACTCATGAAAAAATAAAACATAAAAAATATTTAAATCTCTGCCATCTACTTCGATTTACCAGACCAAAACAGCTCAGTTTTGGCTTATCAGGCAGTTAAGGGTTAAGTAAAAAAGCTGGTAGCTTACATGGGCATTGGCCATCTTCAAGATTTTTCTCCATTTAAATTCACACACTTCTTTTTTGATAAGTAGATCTAGCTATGGCAATATACATTAAAAATTTCATATGTGATGTATCTTCATACCTCAACTTGATTTATTTTTTTAATAAATATATTATATTCAAACTTAGACCTGATTATGCTCCTAAATACAAAGAGCACACTTGTCCCTCCATTCCCAAAAGATGAAACGTACCAAGACCAGTGTGGTATGTCAAAAGCCTAATACTAGTGCAACACTGGTTACAACATGAACAACTGCAAAGGCTCAAAAGGGTGAGATCCAACAGAACAAAAGTTGCATGTGAGTACATAGAAGATAAATTCCTAGTTTTAGATTATATACAGTGTCTTTTTGTTTTTCTGCAGAACCAGGAAAAAACGTTGTAAAACCATATGCCAAACATCAAGGTCTGGGTGGTAGATTATGTCATTTTTCTATCACATTATATGACATAATCTTCCAGAGATGATCATACATTGGTACCAGTAAACAAAATCTCTGCTGAACATGAAACTTTAAAAAAATTGTTGAATTTGCCACTCCAGACCTTCATGTCATGTAATGGACTCATCCTTGCCCATTATGTTGAGTGGGTCACTAAACTTGCCCTAGCTAGTGGGTTCACCTGGTGCCTTACCCAACATAATGGGCATGAGTTTGACTTAGTAACCAGGCCAGTTCAACACTAATTATATTATTTTCAGAAATGTTGAAATTTTCAAAAAATATTTTATTTTCAGTAATATTTATTCTGAAGGAATATATCATTTGTTGAAATGAAATCTCAGAATTTACTAATTAATGGACAAACGAATGGCCAAGGTACTTCCCTTTTCCATAGTACACTATAAGTTGACAATGTCAATTTGGCATTCAATGTAAACCCAACGAATTTTTAACAATGGGATTAATTGACAATATTGTTGATCTTGAAACCTTCTGGATTGTTGTGCATGGACCAATTCTTCTACCACCGACCTTTGTGTAAGATGCTATAACACAAAGGTACTTGGAAACACTTAGGTCTTCCAAATTTTTGAATGTTGCATTTTTTAACGTTGATACTTTCATGTCAAAGATCTTGTTATGTTGCATGCAGGAATCTTAAATGCATAATTTTGTAAAATTCAATGATAATAGAATTTGTTGTTGTGTTATATGCATCTTTATGCCTTTACCAAGGTTATTGTAAAAAATCATTCGCAATTTTGTTTCATCCATGTTTTATGACCACATGGGACTCCAATGACAGTTTTCAAAGTTCATGTAATTTATAAGAAAATGTAATCCCTTTAATCTTCTTGCTTCCTTGTTGCTTGCAATCCGTGGAATAATGTCTTTCAAGGCGATCCAAACTTTAATCTAATTCAAGGTTCCATATAGGTAGCATATATTGCATGTTGATTTTCATCATTTGCCTAAAGAGGCTATGATTGTGTTTGTACATATTGCACATTGTAGATCATTAAACAATAGGATGTCTAATTTTTTATTTTTTACATGACGTCTTTCAATAGTTTTTCATATTCACAATTATCAATTATTATATTCTACAAAAAATATAAAGGAATTTAACCAATAGTTATGTTCACAAGTGTTTGTGTATCCATTTTCCTAAAAAATAAATATTCAAAATGATGTAATTCCTTTAGTTGGAAATTTGATTTATAGTATACATATTTTGCTAATGCCTTGAAAATGTATGTGAAATGTTAACAAGGTTCATGCAAGAAGGAAATTTATAAAGTCCAATGTTCTACAAAACATGGGAAAACCTATTATTGAGCATTGATGAAATCAAAGAGGAAATGTTGGAAAATGGTGACACCCTTGATTATGACATGATCCATGTATGAAAATAAATTTGTAATGTTGTGTAAAACATTGTGAATAGGTAAAGTCATCCCCAATTCTATTGTTTTTTACCATCCTCATGAGCTTAGGTTTGCTTGTCCATGCTTGATTAGAAACACATCTATGGTACTTCTAACATTCATGTTTGTAAGTTGTTCATATTGTTTCTATTAACATTTTTAATAAAATGTTTATTTGTTCTTGTATGTGTTCAAAATAGTTCCAATTAATGTTATAATAGTTTTTTGAGCATAAAACTTCCAATTATGTCCCAACAAGGCCAAGCACTTTTTACATGGAATTTGCAAGGAAAAAAACTGTTGACCAAATTTGTAACCTTTGGGTACTATAAACTTGCAAGATAGCACAATGACATCAAATCCATGAAGGATCACCTTTCCACATGCACACAAATATTTTGCAAGGAAATTAGGACTTGGTAGTAGATATCTACTACCAAGTTACACAACCAACATATAAACTTTCAAGATATTTCACTGATTTCAAGGCTTTTGTACTTGCAATGGATTATCCCTTGTTGTTCACACAAATCTTATACATAAGAAAATTTGGGAGTGAGAGGACTAAAAGAAGGTTTGAAATGCAATGTTATACAACAAGTGTTCAAGCGCTCAAGGTATTTCAATGATTTTGTAATTGTTAACCATGACAATCCTTCATCATCAAACAAATTGTATGTAACAAAATTTGGGAATGAAAAGGAAAAGAAGGCTTCAAATATAAAGTACACACTAAACATTAAATATGGGATGATAAGTGATTTTAGGGTTTCGGGTTACATGGATATATTGAATTGAATTTCACTTAAAATAATTGAAACTTAATCATTAATTTTTCAATTATATTTTGGTTGTAATGGACACATGCAACTAAAAATGCCTATAGTTGCCTTGGACAAGTGCCATATCTCCCAACTTTTAAACTAATATTTAATTAAAAATATATCATTAAATTTTAATACTTATAATATTTCAACTTTAACATTTCATATCTTATTGATATTTTGTCTAAACAACAAAATTAAAAGTTCACTTTAAAATTCTTTTCAATAATGCACACAATTGATAATTTTTTTCAAAAAACAATCATTTCAACAAAAAAAAACTCTTGAATTTCCTTGTTTAATAAGATTTCAATGACCATACTTTTGAAGAAAAAATTCAAGCACATGATTTATTAATGGAAAAGATTATTCAGTTAACACAACAATAAATTAATGATATATTCTCTCCCAAAATTTTAACCAATATTAATTTTAAAATATATTATAAAATTATGATGTAAAATATATCATAATTTTATTTATAAAATGTTAATCTAAATGTAATAGTATATAATTTATTGAAATATAATAGTCAACAATAAATTGTAGATATTTTATAATTAAAAATATTTTCTATTTTTTATAATTAATTTTATTATAAGTGATGTATATTAATTTGGAAATATTAGATTTCAAACTAAAAGATAATAAATAATTTTATATAAATAATAAATTTTTGGAATTTTTTATGCATATAATATTCTAATGTTAATTTAATATTGTGATAATTTAATCTAATATATATTAAATAAATGTAAATATAATTTATGTTATGTATGATGCCATTACTTCTATATCTAGTCTACCTAACCTAACTACTAATTAATGCAATATATTACTTATATATAGGTAATAATAGGTAGCCTATCCTAACTTAACTTAACTATTAATTAGCATGGACTACTAATTATTAATTATAAGTAATAATATTTTATCCTTGTGTAACTTTAAATCCTAATCTAGTTATTAGTTTATAATAACCTATATATCATAACCTACCTACTAGATCTAATAAGTACGCTTGGATAAGCTAAATCATTACCCAATAGATAAATTTAAGTTAGGCTAACTATTATTGTTTAATAAGTATGTTAGTGTAGGCTAGGATAATGTAGAATTATATTACCACCAATGTTAAGATTAAATATAATTTTATAAACTTTGACAATCAATTGCAATGACAAATTTGATGCAACATGTGGTCTAATCATCTATGTATCATTCACAAAATATGTTTAAGCAATTACAAAATTGATTCAGTTTGCATCTAGCAATAGAATCTAACAATAATTGATAACATATGTTGACTTTTCATCAATTTTTTATCTAAACCAATACCCCATATAATCACAAATTATAGTTGCATTTATGACTATAATTTAAATCCATTTGTTTTATAATCACATATGTAACTGTTAACATTTGCAACTTAGTGACATGTAGGACTACTACATATTTTGTCACAAAATGAATTGATTTGGACAATAGTCACACCCTTATTGCAAACACATGGTTCGAACATGAAGAAAATTTCTTCTAGTGTTTTAGTGATGATGATTCATCAAAATTGGATTAGATAGAATATCAATAAGGTCCCATATGTTACATCCTACCAAATCCCAACCTATAATCTTAAGTAAAAAGGCATGGAAAGGTATTTCTTCAGATTTTTCTGTTTTTTTTATAAAATTCAACACTATCACTATGGGTGAAAACATGGTCAAAAGAGCTAGGGGTGCCGAGGTAAAAGTCATTTCCAAGGACTACACATGACACGTGTCATTTTTGTGTTGGTTTATAACTTTAAAATTTGTATTTAAGGTACCCCTTTAACACTACATTTTAGATATAAATACATTTTGATTACAAATTGATTTTATATCATGTATATTATGCATTCATGCCATCTATCACATAAACATGAACAACTTTTGTTAAAGGCACATTTTCAAAATCCATAATTTTCAAGTTCAAAATCACTTTTGAGCCAAATGTGCTCAAATTCATTATTAAAAAAAAAAATCATCAATTCAAGCCTTTTGCCCTTCTAACCATCAATGTTAAAATCCTCTCCAGTTTTAAAAAGGAATGTTGCACATTTGGTAGAAAAAAAGACGTTTGAAAAAAAACAAGGATTGTCCACTTTTGAGGCTTGAGTGCTTTGAACATGCAAAACCATTTTTTATTTGTGTCAAACTTTAAGCATGTAAATTTTGTTATTAATGGAAAATAATTCCAAAAAAAAAAAAAATTCCAAACTATTATGCTTCACTTGTGATCTTTCAAATATACACAAATGTAGTTTTAAGGAGCGTCCACCCACTTGTGTGGCTCCTTTGACTATGATTTTATGCCTATGAAAAACCATTTCTGTGAAAATTTCACTACCCTACAACTAGGTGTCCAAAAAAACTAATGTGTAATTATTTTATAATTATTCCAAGGAAATACATGGAATTAAAAAATAAAATGCAACATTAGAATTTCCTTAAATTCTACTACAATCGCATGTTAAATGCAAGATAGACCCCAATATAAATGTAATACACGTGCCATATATACGGTTGTGGTCAACTATATATTGACTTTGTGGGCAAGTTGTATGAGAGTTGTGATTGACAACCACCATACAACTAGCAAAAATGTAGCAGTAAATCAACAATTATTGTGCAATTATAGCATTGATGTGTACAATAATGCCTCATGTATGCATTGCCATTGTTTATTATATTTAAAAATTTCAACTCCTTTGTAGTTAGTTATCAATTGCCGTGCAACTAAATTTCTATTACAACTAGTGTATAATTAAATTTCAACTACATGTGTAAATTTGAAATTTGAAATTTACATGAGATATGCAAGGCCATGTGACACATGGTTATAGGTCTTTATAGATCTTGCGATTTATACCTATGCTTATTATGCACTTGTGCCTAGTGTCCAAAATATCTAAAGGATGAATAAAGAAATGATTATTCTTTTTAATTTTAAGTTTGTTTGTTTCTTATGAAGCAACTAGGAAAGTTCATATTATATTATAATCTTCTACATTTCAACTTTTACTTTAGAGAATGAAACATTCAAAAATAAAATAAAATAAATTCAATTTCATTTTAATAACACGAAGTAAAAATGTCTTTTTTTATTGTTCATTTCTTTGTTTGAGGATTCTTTTTTAAAAACATTTGCTTGAAACCATCAAAATCTTGTTTTTCATGAAATTTTTTATTTTCGGGTCTAATGAATAGGAATATTAAAATTGAACACCCATGGTGTTTTGTGCATTTGCAATATCATTCACTATTCTTGCACACATAAGAATATTATGTTGCTAGGTCATTAATTCTTATATTATTAAAATTGATTACCATAATACATGAGCAGTTTTGGCATAAATTAAGTATTTTTTATTTTGCCAAGTTTTTGAAAAAAAATTTACTACTTGTGCTAAAATTTTAATAATTATTATAAAATTAAATTGTAAAGTATTTCGACTATTGGGTTTGAACTTCAGTCCTGCCACTTTTAGAAGTTAAGAATGTGATACTTTAGACACACAAAAACAACAAAATCATTGTTATTATTTTATATAAACATTACCTATTAAAAATTTCAAAATAAAAAAAACCAACTATTGAAGTTAAGATTTGAAATTTAATTAATTATTCACAATTTGTTGCTGAATCCATTCAAGTACTATAATATGAACTTTTTACATCTACATGTGAAAAAATTCAAAACCAATTTACTTCAATTTTTCTTATAACTTATTTTGAATTTGAATGGTTGTTTGCAAATGAAACTGAAACATTGTATATTTTACATTACCAATGTCAAATAAAATCATGGTAAAATAGACCAAAGAATCAACTTGCAACATATATGGAAAGTGGTCATCAAGTAGGCCTTGGTATATAGAATTTTAAACTACTATTTACTTCAATGTTAAATTATGTAAAGTTCTTTAACTTTGCTATAACTATATTTTAAAACCACATGTTTATAATATATTTATATATATTCATCAAAATTCAAGCAAATGTCACAACCTATAAAGTAGATTAAAATTCAAGCACAAGTAGATTAAATATTGGATTTATTTTATTTTTAAGTCAATCACATGTTAAATATATTGGTGAACTTTTAAATTTTCATAGTAAAATCAAAATATATTTAATGTCTAATGTAAAAGTAAGAATGAACATAATATTAACATGTTAGTTTCATTTTTATTTGTTATTTACTTTTATTTTACTAAATTTTTCAAATTTTGTATTCAACTCATCAAAATTTAATGGAAGCATGGAGGTTTCCATAAGGAAACTTTTAAAAAGTCTTGAATATACTTTCTTATGTTTATGTTGAAAAACTACCATATATTAAAATTTGGATTTTGTGGACATACTTTTTGGTCCACTTTACCATGCTTGGACCTTGTCATTGTCTTCATGTACTTGTCTAAATCCTCCATAATAAACTTTAACTTCTTTAACTTGAATTATGAAAAATAATGATTTCCAAGACTAGATTACCATGCAACTAGATGTCCATTGCATCTAATGTATAATTAAATTTCAACTACTTGCACAAATATCAAATGTTCTTGTGCATAGGAATATTATATTGTTAAGTTGTTAAGTTTTATACAACTAAAATGAATTATTGATTATAAACTTTGATGTAGGTTTTAAAAGATTCAAATTCAATAGATTTTTACACTAAAATAATGAAAGTGAAGGTAAGTTTACACACCTACATGTGAAAAGTTTAAGACCAATCTACTCCAATTTTTATTATTATGCTTTACTTTGAATTTAAATGGTTGTTTGTGAATGTGAAGCTTGTAGCTTAATCATTTTATTGCTATGATGTGTTGATATGAACTTTAAAATATGAACATAAAATTATTTTTCACATGCAATAATGTTATTCTTACATTGATGTGCATGCATCATTTCACATTTGGTAGTTATCAAATTATAGCCCAACTTTTGAATAATAATAAGATGAACCTCTTAGCATTATATAACAATATATGTTTGATAGGATATTTGATAACAATAGTTTTAGCAAGTTTTAATTTACCATTGGAAGGGACCATGGACAACAAAACATATTCATATAAGTTTTATTTTTCAAGATTGAATATTAATATATACAATCGTATTATTAGAGTAAATGTTTGCCATTATTTATCTAATGAACTTATGTAATGTGTTTCACGATACAAAATTATCATTGCCAATTCCAATAGACACAAAATAATAATATCCATAAATGGACATTAATTACAAAATGATTCCATGAACAAATTGATAAGTTGCAATTTAAAACCATATTAATTAAATTCAAATTGTAACATAATGTTATTGGCAATATCCAATAGTGCAACATACTACAATTTGGTAATGCATTATTTGCAAGTTAGTTCCAATGGTGATACTTGTAACTAAAAAGGGAACTCAATGTGCAACAAGTGCATACAATTATCCTTCATTGCAAACTTGTCCATGTAACTTTGAACTCCACATGAATGAAAAAAACTTGATGCAAAACAAGTTCAATAATTTAAAGGTGACAATGTATTTAGGTTTTAAGTACCTAAGTTTCCATTAGCAAGTGTGTAGGCTTCTCATCATACACTCCAACATCCAAGCACTTTCTTTTCACATCATATTTGTTAAGACTAATTCGAGTCTCAAATGCCCACCAAGCAATTGCAGCTTTCTTCACAACATTTGTGCATTTGTTAATTCTTTTCTTCTTAATGGAAAGTGACTATGAGGGGATGCCTACATCATTGACTAATCTCTGTCTATCATATGAAGGATGAAAACACATTAAGGGTGAACTAATTTTCACAAAAAAATGTATAATAAGTATTGTGATACATAATAAGCTAAAATCTTGATGATGTCCTTTAATCCTAAACACAAGAAAAAAACTTTAGAATTTGCATGATAACATTTTGAAACTCAAAGTTCATTTTGAATCAAAATTAATCTTAATCCAATAACGAGTTGAAAAGGTGGATAAAATAATATATATCACTTACATTTTTTCAATGGCCATATGGCTTCATGTTTGTGGTTCATGAAACATTACCAAATAAAGAAAATTGAAAAAATAATGCAAATTTCATTTATAAAATCTTCTCCTCTTCCATATAGTAGTGGGGTTTTCCTAAAAAAAGGCATTATTATGTATTTATTGTTAAACGAATGTAAAAAACACATTTTTTGAATGGATTTTCAACCAAAAATTTAAAAATTTTAAATGGTTTTACATTTAATCGGTGTATATCAATTCCATTCACCATTAAAAAATTCAACAAAAAATTACACTCACAACCCTGGTTTTGAAATATATATGTAATCTTTCATAGTTTGTAACATCATCACATATATACTACATAAGTTCAAGTTCTTCAAGGTTTTTTTTTAATTCTATTTATTTAAATAAATAAAATCAAGTATTCTTAGAACAAACAAAAATAATCCAATATGTGATCTCCATATGTACCAAAAAACTAAATGCATAATTATTATATTTGTGACAACAAATTTTTGGGTGTTTAGTGTGCTTATGTCTTGCATGAACAATGCTTATAGGGTGTATACTTAAAACTCTTAGAATCATAATCATGAAGGAAGATGGTCTTGCATTAATGCTTGTAGAAATGAGATAATATTTATTAGCGAATTCAACATTAAAGTTTAATCTTTTGACCTCCTTTATGGACTTGTTTACTTTTGCAAGAACTTCTTGTTGTACAATAACAATTTTGCTAGCAAAAATGTAGTTAGATATTAAAATTAAGAACTATATTTTGGGATTTGAAATGACCTTTTGATGCACAAGTTTCTTGTTTTGTGGTCCTTGATTAACAACAAGGGTTAAAGAAATATAATCCACTACAACAAAAGGTGTCCCTGTATGCCAAATGATTTCACTGGATTTTGAATAAATTCACTAGTTATAATGAACAAGGACCGATGGAGAAGCAATGAATTCATTGGTTTAATGAACGGGGACTAGTAACTGTACCCACATTTTGTAGTAGTGATATGAAATGCTTGATACTAATATTGTGATAGATGCCAATGCTATGGAATTCATTCATTTGAATGTTCATCCATGACTTGTAATAAATTTATACCTAACCTTTAATTTAATTTCAGTTCACTTTTAATTAACTTCCAATTAAATTTTAGTTGACTTTTAGTTAAGTTTTAATTCACTTTTAATTAATTCTTGTTTCATTTTAAATTCACTTTTAGCTAACTTTTAGTTCACCTCTAATTGATTCTTAGTTAACTACTAATTCACTTTTAGTTGAGTTTTAATTCACTCATAGTTCACACATGGGCACACATGGGTGAACATGGGCCACATGGAGGTTGGAAGTTTCCTTGAGTTCAGTGCCCAATAGGTATAAATAGAATTAAAATTCCCCATTACTTTTAATCTGTTCAACATTAGTTTTAAGTACGTTTTCTTGTCATAACCTTTTTTTTCTTTTTTTTTCCTTTTAATAAAATATTATTGGATTTTTATTTCGTAAGTGTCATGTTTTTATTCTCGTTCTTCTTGTTTCACAATTTGGATTTTGAATTAGGCTTACCCTTGTTTTTGTCTTAATTAAGAAATCTTATAAACTTGGTTGTTTTCATGTTCATGATAATTTGAACAAACTCACATTAAGCCCATTTTTGTTATTTCTTTCGAAATCATGTCTATATCAATAGAAGAAGTCCTTGCTAACTTTAAGAATTTTGAACAAGAAAATCAAACACTTTGTGGATCTATTTTTCATTTACAAACCAATCAAATTTCGACTTCTTTGGGATGTGTTTATGTAACACAACCCTAATCAAAGGAACCACAAATCAGCCTACCAACCAAGTTTGATAACACACATTCAAAATTTCGAGGTTTTGTCAACCAAATGCATTTGGCCATCTAACTTCATCTTCATCGGTATCTAATTAGCCTAGCCCAAGTTGGACTCATTGACACTTTATTATCAAGCATGGCCTTTGTTTGGTTCACACCTTTGTTGAAGCATCAATCACATTTGTTCAACAACTTTGAAATGTTTTTTGAAAAGTTCAATGCTACCTTTGGAAATTCAAATAAAAAACGCACATCTAACATCAAGATACGATCTCTTTGTCAAGGATCACGTTTAGCTGCAATATATGGATTAAAGTTTAAATAGTTAATTTGCAATATTTCATGGGGTGAAACAACACTCATAAACTAGTTTTAATTTGGGTTACAAGGTGATGTGAAGGATTTGCTACTCACATTGCCAAACCTTTCAACATTAAATCAAGCCATTGCATAAGTTGTTCAATGTGACAACAAGTTTTTTGAATGTTGACAAGAGAGGTGTCATCAATCAACATGGATAACACAAAGGAAATTTGCACCACTAGCAACACAAAGGAGTTTTCAACTTCCAATGCCAATCCAACCTTTGGTAACTTCACCAAAGGACGACCCCATGCAAATCGATAAAACAAGCCCCTCATGGAGTAGGAGAAACAACATCGATGTACAAACAATCTTTGTTTGTATTGTGGAGACCCAAGTCATGTTGCTTGCAAATGTCCAAAGAAATGTGGTCCACATGCAACACATGCCATTTCTATTACTAATCCATAAGTAAAGGAGTTGGAAAATGAACATGTTTAGTCTTGGTAGGGACTATGAGGTTGGACCTTAATGCATCATGTAATGAAAATGGTCCTAGCCTATCTACAAATCTAGCACCATGTTTTTTGGTGCTAATCATTGTCAAATGTAATAAGCTTGTGATAATGGAAACCCAAACACTTTCTTGATTTTGGTGCATTAACATGTTTCATTGACAAACAACTAGTGTGACAATACAAGTTGGCTTTAGAAGAAAAGAACACACCAATGTTGGTTGAAGTCATTGATGGTTGAAACCTTTCATTAAGACTAGTCACATATGAAACCAAGGCATTAGATGTTACCATTAGTTTTCACACTAGCAAGGTGGTCTTCAATGTCACCAAGAAATGTTGTCATCATTGTTCAATTAAAATATTTAATTAACACTTACATAACTCCCCCACTTAAAAATTGCATTTCAACCTTTTAATGATAATTTGAAAAACATTATATTTTAAGATCCTGCAAAAACCACACATTAAAAATTAATTAGTATTCACAACATAAACAAAATTCACACATTTTTTTTGTGAATTAAAATCAGACATAACACAATTTCAAATCAAAGGTCATTTTATCATGATTCACAACCTTAAACCCTAGATATGAATATTCACCAAAATAATGTGCATCTAAAACATGTTGTTGAAATATGCAAAGATTTAGTAACTACATTTATAAACAAATGTAATTGAAAATGCAAGGAAAATTTGTGACCATAAACATTTGATCCAACAAAGAATTGAAAGAGAAAAAACATGAACAACCCAAGGTGTGATTGTTAACACAATTGCATTTTCTGTGCAAGAAAAAAACGTGGGTTGAGTCCAAGCATGAGACATTTTAAACATGTTTGTAAATGCAACATGATGTTATTTCTATGAACATGAAAATAGATAGGTCTCACATTTGAACAAGAGCAAGTTGGCACCTATTAATGACAACATAACCTAAGGAAAAAAAAAAAAAGGAAGAAAGAAGGGAAAAGGAATGAAGGAATTGGCACTTGATCCACTCAAACAAAAAATTTAAAAATGTAACGAATTACCATATTAACATCATCCATAGTTTAATGTAAAATTAGCTCATTTCAACTTTGTTGAATATAAAACAACTAATTAAAATAAATTTCTTTACATCAAACAATGCATAATGGAAAGAAATAACAAAATTGCAAATATTTGGTTTTTAAAAGGACTTTTCAAAATCACATGATTCTAATATTGCCAAAAATCCATATCAATTTTTGTTTTCTGTGAATGAAACCATTAATCATTATTTCAAGTAAGTAATCTCCAAATGAATTTTCAAGAAACATTTATTAAAAAAAATTTGACAAAAATGAAAAAATGAGTCCATTTACAAGTTTGATAAGGACTGTGATTTTTAATGTAAGGGCTTTTAAAAAGTACTTCATTTTTTATACCCAAACAATTTTATTGTAATTTGAAGAAGGTTTATTGACATGATAGTTCAAGCCAAGGTTATCAACGTCATGTCATGTCACATCATGTCAATCATAACATTAACAAAGCCCAATGTCATGTTGTTTTAGTGTCAACATAGGTTCAACCTAGATCAAATTAATAACTTTTCATTTAAGGGTAAACATCTTACCCCAATGGTGATTGAAAATTATAATCGCAAAAAAATAAAAATCCAAATTGTTAGATCTAACAACCTAAATCTGGTCTTGATAACTAAATTGTCATTTACAATAACACATATTAACCATTGAAATCACTTATAAATTTGATTACTAATGTGGAAAAAAAAACCCCAAAAACAATTTGGACCATTAAAAAATGGCAACTTGATTTCGGTCGCCATCTTAATGGCTATGATTTTTAATCAGCCAGTCCATGCCTTGGTTGTAATCCAATGACCTAAATTTGGTTGTTAAAATGGAAAAAAAATCTGGAAGAAATCTAGACCATTTAAAAATGGTGACTTGATATTGGTTGTCATGTTAACAAGCAACATTTTTGGTCAACCAATCCACACCTTGAAGTTCAACAACCTAAATCTGGTCACTAATGTGAAAAAAATTTAAAAAATAAAAATTGGATCATTAAAAAATGGTGGCTTAATTTCAGTTGCCATTTCAACGGCTGGGATTTTCAATCACAACTAGTCCACACCCCAATTGATGTTTGATGACCAAAATCTAGTCACAAAATGATTTATTGATGAAATATAAATTTTAATAACTAATTATGAACTTATTAATAAGTAATAATTAAAAATATGTACATAGTAAATAAAAAATAAAAAATTACTCTTATTGTGGGAATGTTTGCTCAACTTCAATGTTAACCTAACAAATTGATATGTTACAATTGATGTTAACGTGACGATCAACACAAAAATGGCATGTTACATTGGTTTTAACAACCTTGGTTTAAGCCATAAAAATGAATACCATTTTAAAATATTACATTTTTTTCTTTGAATCATTTTAATCCATTGCAATGTTGATAAATTGTCCTTATGATGTACATTTAAGCACATCATAGATTACAACTACCCAACACAAATCATGTGCAAAAAGACTTACATAAAAACATAGAAAAAAATACAAAATGAAAAACACCATGTGTTTTAGAATCTCAAATCACCAAAAGTGATTTGATAACTCACAACTTGGATTATATCCTAACCACTAAATAATTCAAACCATGTTCACACATGAATTGGTTCCAAACTAAAACACAATTAACACAATTTAACATAAAAATAATTAAAACTTAATTGGGTAGCTAAATTAACCCTCATGACATGCATTTTGACATGTTGACATCCATGTTACAATTTAATTAATAATTTTGTCACGTGTTCATATGTCAACACCTCCAACTATCATTGTCATCACACATACAACACATAACATAAAAATACCCTAAATGGTACATCACATCCAAACCAAAATGTGATTAACTTGTAACAATGCAAAACTTCAAGCCCAAAACATAAAAGAAAAACCATAACACCTTACATAAACACAAGAAAATTACAAAGCAAAAAAACTATGCTATGGAATCAACACACAACTTGGGATTATATCCCATGGAAAAATATTTCAAACCTTGTTCACACATGAACTTGTTCAAAATAAACTAATCAACTCATCTAACCTAGTTTATCCCTATCTAGGTGGGACCTCACTAAGCATCTAAACTAACAAGCCTTCAACTTATAGTCATGTGGCATCATAATTATAGTTTCCACATAGGTGCCAGATAGTTTATGTGTAATTAGTAATGTCTAGTATGATTAAAATAAATATTGGATCTAGTCATATAAATCATACCTATTTTTTTGGTTAGTGACAACATATATGGTTAATCATGTCAATCAAGTGATATTGATTATACAATCATTGTAATTATGATGCTAAAGGTGGAAAAGACATGTTTTTTTTTGTAGGAGGATTTTATCTCCCTCATGGTCCTAGGAAGTAGTGGCATTCGTGAAATAATTTTCATTTAGGGTTACTAGGTTGGAAATGTATAGCCTTCTTTGATTGTTGATCCTTGACAACACAATCTTTTCAAATAACACCTTTCACCTCACCAATTCCAAATAACTTACCATAACCCAAGCAAATTCCAACCTTTGTTTATGTCTAATTTCTTCCTAGATGGGTTCCAAGTTCCTTACAGTGAACACAATCTTCAACTATCCAATTAACTTTGCAGTTCATATCTCCCTTGAATCAATTGTGGGTTTTACTTGGTTAAGTTCAAGCTCAAGCTAATCATGGTTGAACACAAGCACATCAAGTTCTTCAAATTATTTGAGCTTGAAATAAATCCTTTTAAACAAAATCAAGACGTAATTAAGCTTACAACTTAATTCAAAACTCTTCCTATCAAACAAGCTTTGCAAAAAAACTTGAAGGTTAAACCTCACCTTTGCATCTAATGCAAGATGTTACAAAATTTCACAACAAATTTAACTATCCACACTATAAGCTCAAATTTTGATGTATGTGCCACTAACTAATAACAATTTTTATTAACAACATGAATCATTATTCAAGAGCTTGAAGGGCCTATCTCCTTTAGTGGAATTTGTTATATATTTTGCATATAGTTAAACGGTTTATGATCTAGATATTATTTTTTGGGCAACAAAAAAAAAACTCCTTTTTAAATTGTGTGTAATCATTTGGTTTTGAAAACATAAGGGAAAATTTTGGTCAACCATATTAGGTGGTTAATCAATTACAACTATTTAATTTGAAAAAAGAAAAGGTCCACCACCATGGATTTGAACCCTTCCTTCTTGGCATACATCTAGCTTAACGTGACCATCCCTTAAACTAAACCATAAAAGGTTTTAACCAAGTGCAAAACAAGCTCTTTTATTAACTTCTTAAAAGTAGATCTCCTTTTCTTTTATTCTCCATGAAGAATGTAGGTTTGTAAAATTCAATGATAAATGGATTATTTGCCATGAACTACAATAATGTACCAATGAGTTTGAAATCATGTGCATCTAATGTTGGGTTCTCAATGCTTGACAAAATGATAGATATTGTCAAATGTAATAGAATGTTTAACTTGTTGTTAGTCAAATATACTAAACCACTTGTTCAAATGAAACCTTTTACAATTTTGAATCCTTTATATCCATGCAAAATGGAAGTAAATCAAATTTTGTGCTTAATCAATAAAGATTTTGACAATATTGCATGTCAAAAATGAAAATTTGAATGTTACAAAATATACCATGTGCCATTAATTGCAAAAGTTACAAGGTGAAAAGTTTGCAATAATAAAATTCTTCAACTCTAAATTATGTTCATGTAGTTAGAATTGAATTCCTTATGTTTTTGATTGATTATAACAAACTAGTGGTAACCCGTGCCTGCAAGGCACAGACGGTTTTCAAGTGTGGCACATTTCAAATGGTCGTAAGGTTACTTCAAACTTGGAACACCCACTAAGTCGGAGCTAAAATAAAAACCCGGCTAAAATATGGAGGAAGGAGGTGCGAGACAACTTTTGTCCCTCTACCTCCAGTTCTACAAGGTGACTCTGCTTGAAAGCACAAATGCTACCGATGAAGGACGAATGCGAATGTATGTTTAGTTATTAGGTTGCGTTCGTAGATGAAGTTAATTATTTTGCCTTCCAAGCATCATTCACAATTCAACATTGA
>Ga0116227_10009911_pt1 | contig 16977 bp, 17 predicted proteins | sample S1TSphgellanicum_FD_89693 | JGI IMG/M metagenome (GOLD analysis project Ga0116227, IMG submission 89693) | Host-associated microbial communities from peat moss isolated from Minnesota, USA - S1T2_Fb - Sphagnum magellanicum MG | ecosystem: Host-associated > Plants > Peat moss > Unclassified...
CGCAGGTGTTCGAGGGCGCGACCGTGTGATCGTGCACGCCGGTCCAGACCGTCGCGCGCAGGCGTGCGTAGACGCGCGGATCCCGGCCCGGCCGGTCGAGGAGCGGCGCCACGTCTTCGGGATCGACGTTGCCGCGCATCGCGGCGCGCGCGCTCGCGAGATCGCGACTGGCATGCAACGCGACGCCGGCCATGATCCCGACCGCCGAGAAGAGGTCGGGCGCCTGTTCCGCGAGGATTGCCGCCATCGCGCCGCCCGCGGACAGCCCGGCGACGAAGACGCGCGCCGGGTCGATCGGATGGCGTGCGATCGTCTCGGCCACGAGCGCGATGATCTTCGCGGGTTCGCCTGCGTCACGGTGCTGGTGCGCTTCGGAATACCAATTCCAGCAGCGGTTCGGATTTTCGAGCACGCTCTGCTCGGGATAGACCACGTAGGCGCCCGCGCGCTCCGCCACCGAGTCGAAGCGCGTACCCGACGCGAAGTCGCTCGACGTCTGCGTGCAGCCGTGCAGCGCGACGACGAGCGGCGCGCCGTCCCCCGGTCGTCGCGTGGCGCTTGGAACGAACAGGCGGTGTTTGATGGCGGCGGCCTTACTTGACCAACGGCAGCACGTCGCTCGGAGCGATCGGATACAGTCCGAGAACGAGCGTCACGACCGCGCAGACGACGACGCCGATCCACGGCAGCGCGCTCGCCGGTCGCGTCGGCCGCTGGATCGCCGCGCCCGTGGTGCGCGCGTACATCGCGCGCACGATCTTGAAATACGCATACGCGGAAATCGCCGTCCCGACGATCAGGAGCACGGCGAGCCACGCGAAGCTGCGATCGACGTCGGTCGCAAGGATGAGAATTTTTCCGGTGAAGCCGGCCGTCGGCGGCAGACCCGCGAGCGAGAGCAGAAAGAACGTCATCGCGGCCGCGAGCAACGGCTGCCGATAACCGAGACCCGCAAACGCGCGCAGGTTCGAGCCTTCTTCTCGCTCGCGCGAAAGGAGCGCCACGACCGCAAACGCGCCGAGATTCATGAAGGTATACGCGCCGAGATAGAAGATCGCGTAACGCAACCCTTGCTGCGAGGTCCCGGCCAGCGCGGCGACGATGTAACCCAGCTGTGCGATGCCGGAGTAGGCGAGCAGACGTTTGATGTCGGTCTGCGCGAGCGCCGCGACGTTCCCCACGATCATCGAGATACCCGCAACGACCCAAAGCGGCACGAGCAGCGACTGCGCTTGCGGCAACGGCGCGAGCACGTACGCGAAGCGGGCGAGCACCGCGAGCGTTCCGGCTTTGGTGACGACACTCATGAACGCCGTCACCGGAAGCGGCGCCCCCTCGTACACGTCGGGGGTCCAAATGTGAAACGGCACGAGACTCAACTTGAAGCAGAGCCCAATCAAGAACATGCCGCACCCGACATCGAGCATCGCGCTCGAAATGTTCGCGCCTGCGAGCGCCGCGAGCGCGACGGAACCCGTGGCTCCGAAGATCAGCGCGAGACCGTAGAGCAGAAACGCAGAGGCCGTCGACGAGAGGATGAGGTACTTGAGCGCGGCCTCGCGCGCGCCGGCGCGCGACGAAAGCGCGCAGAGACAGTAGAGTGCGAGCGACAGCAATTCGAGGCCGAGAAAGATCGTCGTCAAATTCGCCGCGCCCGCCATCAACATCGCCCCGCTCGCACCCCAGAGCACGAGTGCGAGCGCGCCGCCCGACTGATCGTCGCGGCCGAGCGTGGCGGCGAGCAGGAGCGAGAGGATCGCCGCGACGACCACGATCTCTTGGAAGACGATCGAGAATCCGCCGCACACGAACGCGCCTCCGAAGGCGGCATACGGGTGACCCCAACCCTGCAGCGCCACGACGCCCGCCACGGCGAGCGCGGCGAGCGCGATGCCGAGTGCGGCCGGACGCCGCACGGACTTCGGCAACGTCAGATCGGCCAGTATGACGAGCAGTGCGGAAAGCGCGACGATCGTCAGCGGTGCGACGGCGGTCCAGTCGAGACCGCCGAACGGGATCACCAGTTGCGGCGTCATGGCGTTCTCGCGATCGCGCCGGCGTCGGAAACGGCGGCCGTGCGCAGCACTTGCGCGGCCTGCGCGGTGACCGGACCCGGGTCGATCCCGAGCAACACGATCGCGACGACGATCGGCGCCAGCGCGAGGATCTCGCGCGGCGTCATGTCCTCGCGTTCGGGCAGATCGGGGACCACCGGCCCGTGCATCGTGCCTTGGAACAGCCGCAGCATGTACGCGGCCGCCAGCACGACCGGAACGAGCGCCACGATCGTCTGCCAAACGAAGCCCGCTTGGTACAGGCCCGTGAGGATTAGGATCTCGCCCGCGAAGCCGCAAAGGCCGGGCAGCCCGAGCGCGGCGAGGGCCACGATCGTCAGGGCGCCCGCCAGCCGCGGATTGCGCGTCCCGAGGCCGCCGAGCCGCGACAGCAGCCGCGTATCTTCGCGCGTTTCCACCTCGCCGAGCGTCACGAACAATCCCGCGCTGAAGAGCCCGTGCGCGACGACGTAGACGATCGCACCCGCATACGCGATCGGATTGAAGCTGAAGACCGCGAGCAAGATCAACCCGAGATGTGAGAGCGATGAGTACGCGACGACGCGCTTCGTATCGTCGCTCGCGAGCGCGGCGAGCGCGCCGTACACGAGCGAAACGAGCCCGAGCGCGAACATCGCCGTCGCCGCGGCGCGCATGGGACCGGGCAGCAACCCCGCGCCGACGACGATGAAGCCGTAGAGCCCCGCTTTCGATTGGACGGCGCTCACGACGGCCGCCATCGGTGCGGGCAGATCCGCATACGTGTCGGGCATCCAGGTATGGAACGGAAACACCGGCGTCTTGATGAGGAACGCTAGCGCGAAGCCCGCGAATATCCAAAACGACCACGCGTCGGAGATCGTCGCGAGCGTTCCCGGCGCCGCACCGATCACGTCGGTCGAGCCTTGCTCGATGCCGAACGCCGCGGTCGCGAGCAGCAGCGCGAGCCCGCCCGCGAGGTTGTAGATCAAATACTTCCAAGCGGTCGCGCTCGACTTCGACGGCGACCACGCGACGAGCACGAGGAAGACCGGAATCAACATCAGATCCCAAAAGAGCGCGAAGAGCATGAGGTCGCGCGTGACGAACACGCCGGTCATCGCTCCGAGCAGCACGAGCATCTGCGCCGTAAAGTCGCGCGCGCGCGGCAGACGCGCGACCGTCAGCGCGCAGGCGGTCGTCAACGTGAGCAGGAGTACGATCCAGTAACCGGGGCCGCCGAGTCCGACGTGAAAATTCGCGACGAACGGGCGCTGCAGCCAGCGGATCGTTTCGTCGGGCATGCCGTATCCGAACGCCGCGACGAGGAAGGCCGCGAATGCGACGGCGACGCCGATCCAGGTCGCGGCCGCTTCTGCCGAACGCGGCAGCGCGTACAGGAGCAGTCCGGCGAGTATCGGCACGATCACGAGCGCCCAGATCATCTTCCGGTCCCCAGACCCAGCCACGCGAAGTAGGCGATGAAGCACGCCGCGCCGATCACGAGCGTGAACGCGTAGGACCGCACGAGCCCGTTTTGCAGGGCGCGCGCGACATACCCGAGCGCGCCGGCGAGCCAGGCCACGTCGCGCACGCCCGCATCGATGACGTGCGGATCGATCGTGCGCACGATCGCGGCGCCGAGCGCTTGCGAAGGCCGCACGAGCGCGGCGTCGATCGCGTCGTCGACGAAGAACGCCCGGCGCAGGACGAGCGGCATCGCGACCGCTTCCGCCCGCAGCCGCGCGACGGCGCCGGTTTGCGCCGACGGCGCGCCGTAGCGCAGGTACGCGATGACGACCCCCACGGTGACGACGGCATACACGATCAGCTGCGAAGCGAATTCCGGAATCGGCAGCGGCGGCCCCGCGACGTTCTCGCTCGTCCCGAACATGGTTCCGAAATAGCGATACCACGGACTCGACGCGCCGCCGATCGAGAGCCAGCCCGCGGCGACCGTCGGGATCATCAGCACGGCGACGGGCAGCCTCATCAGCCATTCGGGCGCGTGCGCCGCGGCGTGCTCTTCCGCGTGCGCCGCAAGCCCGGGCGACGGGATCGCGAGCAGCTCGTCCGGAACCTCGGCGCGGTCGGGCCCGAAGAAGACGATGAAGATCATCCGGAACATATAGTACGCGGTGATGCCGGCGGTCAGGATGCCCGCGAAATACAGCACGGGATGGCCGTGTTCGAGCGTGCCGTAGATGATCGCATCCTTCGAATACGACCCCGAGAAAAACGGAAAGCCGATGATGGCGAGCGTGCCGAGCAACATCGCCCAGAAGGCGAACGGCATGCGCCGGAACAAGCCGCCCATCTTGCGGACGTCCTGCTCGTCGCGCAAAGCGTGGATGATGATGCCCGCTCCGAGAAAGAGCTGCGCTTTGAAAAATGCGTGCGTGAAGAAATGCAACACGCCCGCCTGGTACGCGCCCACGCCCACGCCCATGATCATGTACCCGATCTGAGACATGGTCGAATAGGCGAGGATGCGCTTGATGTCCCACTGCGCGACGCCGAGGATCGCGCCCGTGACCATCGTGACCGCGCCGACGATCGAGACGAGCGACTGCGCCGTCGGCGAGAGATTGTAAAGCGGCGCAAAGCGTGCCACGAGATAGACGCCGGCCGTCACCATCGTCGCGGCGTGGATCAGCGCGGAGACGGGCGTGGGCCCTTCCATCGCGTCGGGCAGCCAGGTATGCAGCGGCACCTGCGCCGACTTCGCGGCGGCACCCACGAAGAGACCGATGCAGGCCGCGATCAAGACGCCGACCGGGAGCGTGCCGGCCTTCGCGAAAATATCCGCATACGAGATCGACCCGGTCGCTGCGAACAGCGCGAAGATCGCGAACATCAAGCCGATGTCGCCGAACACGTTGATCACGAATGCTTTGCGCGCCGCCGCGACCGCAGCCGGCTTGTAAAACCAGAATCCGATCAGGAAATACGACGCGAGACCGACGAGTCCCCAACCCACGAGCAGCCCGACCACGTTGTCGGAAAGCACGAGCGTAAGCATCGCGAACACGAAGAAATTGAGATACGCGAAGAAGCGCGCGAGCGCGCGATCGGACCACATGTACCCGATCGAGTAGACGTGGATGAGGCCTCCGACGCCCGTGATGACGAGCGTCCACAGCAGCGAGAGCGCGTCGAGCCGCAAACCGAAGGTATAGCCCGGTATCCACGTGCCGAGCGTCTGTCCGACGCCCGTGGCGTTGCTCGCGTCGGGAAAGAGGACCACGGCGCAAGCGAACGAGGCAAACGCGACCGCCGAACCGAGCCAGCCCGCCCCCCGCCTTAGTTGCGGTCCGAAGGCCCAGATCACGAGCGCACCCGCGAGCGGCAACAGCCACAAGAGCAGAAGCGTCGCGCTCATCCGTGCATTCCCGCGACTTCGTCGAGATCGACGTTCTTTGCCCGGCGGAAGACCGCGACGACGATCGCGAGTCCGATCGCGGCCTCCGCCGCGGCGACGGTGATCACGAGAAACACGAACACGTGGCCCGCATTGTTGACCCACAGCCGCGAAAACGCGACGAGCGCCAAGTTCGCGGCGTTGAACATCAATTCGATCGACATGAGGACGATCAGCGGGTTGCGGCGTAGCACGACCCCGGCAACGCCGATGAAGAACATCACGGCCGACAGCGCGACGTAATTCGCAACGTCGACCTCCATCAGCGCCCCGCCTTGACGATCGGCTCGCGCTCTGCGGACTTGGTCCGGCGCGCGTGCGACCCGCGCGTGCGCTGCGGCGCCGCGTCGCCTGCGAGCAACACGACCCCGATGACGGCGACCATCAGAATGAAGGCGGTTACTTCGAACGGCAGCAGTTGCGCCGTGAAGAGCGCCTTGCCGAAATCGCCGACGCTGCCGAAGACGTCGGCCGTTCCGACCGCACCGAGCGTCGAACCGGAGACCGATGCGTGCACCGGCGGCGCCGCGAGCGGCGCGTGCAGCACGCCGAACACCACGAAGCCGAAGGCGAGCAGCGTCACGATGGCGGCCGGAACCGCTATGCGCGGGAGCCGGTTCGGACCTTCCGAGAAGGGCCCGATACCGCTCGAGAGCAGCGCGATCACGAAGACGAAGAGCATCAGGATCGCGCCGCTGTAGACCACGACCTGGATGACGCCCAAGAACTCGGCGTTCAAGGTGAAATAGAGTGCCGCGAGCGTCAGAAAGTTCGTCAACAGCCCGACGACGCTATACACGGGGCTCTTCTGCGTCACCGTGAACACGGACGAGGCGATCAGCACGATCGCGAGCGCGTAGAACAGGATCACGCGCGCCTCATCCCGCGAGGCCCTTTCGCTCCGTCTTGAGGATCTCGCCGCGGTGCGTGGCGCCGTAGCCGTCGGCGATCGAGACCGTGCTCTTCTGCTCGATCACCGCACCGAGATCCGCGGGGATGCCGCCCGGCCGCTCGTCAGGCGACGTGCCGCGGCCGGCTTCCGGCGGTACGAGGAGCCGGTCCTTACTGTAGATGAACGAGCCGCGGCGATAATCCGCCATCTCGAAACGCGGCGTGAGCACGATCGCGTCGGTCGGGCACGCCTCTTCGCAGAGACCGCAGAAGATGCAGCGTAACTCGTCGATCTCGTAGCGCCCGGCGAATCGCTCGCCCGGCGACCGGCGGTCGTCCGGCGCGTTCTCGGCACCGATGACCGTGATCGCGTTTGCCGGACACGCGATCGAACAGAGTTCGCAGCCGATGCAGCGCTCCTTGCCGTCGTCGTACCGGCGCAGCTCGTGCAAGCCGTGAAAGCGCGGCGCGTGCTGCTTCTTCACCGTCGGATACTGGATCGTCGGCTTTTTCTGGAACGCGAACTGAAGGGTCGTCGCAAAACCTTTGGCGAGCGCGCTGATCGCACGGGCGAACGGATACACTGCCTACCCCGTCACTGCGGCATGAAGGCGACGATTGCGGCCGTCACCATCAAATTAAGCGTCGCCGCCGGCAAGAGAAACTTCCAGCCGAAGTTCATCAGCCGGTCGTAACGCAAGCGCGGCAGCGTCGTCCGCAGCCAAATATACATGAAGATGAAGAGCGCGGCCTTCAGCACGAACCACACGAGTCCCGGCACGACCGTCAATCCGAACGGCGCCTCCCAGCCCCCGAAAAACAGGAGCGTCGCGATGCACGCGACCGTGATCATGTTCAGATACTCGGCGATGAAGAACAGTCCGAAGCGCAAACCCGAGTATTCCGTATGGAAGCCCCCGACGAGTTCGGACTCGGCCTCCACGAGATCGAATGGCGCGCGGTTGGTTTCGGCGACCGCCGTCACGATGTAGATCGCGAAGCCGAAGATTTGCGGCACCACGTACCACAAGCGCGCCTGCGCGTGCACGATCCCGGCAAGCGAGGTCGTGCCGGCGAGGATCAACACGCCGATCACGGACATCGTCATCGCGAGTTCGTAACTGATCATCTGGGCGGTCGAGCGCACGGTGCCAAGTAACGGAAACTTCGAGCCGGACGACCAGCCGGCAAGCGAGATGCCGTACACGCCGATCGAGGTGATCGCGAAGATGACGAGGATGCCGGCGTTCACGTCACCGACGCCCCACAGCCCGGCGCTCGATTCGGAAAACGGGATGACGGCGAAGGCCCCCATCGCGCAGACGAGCGAGATGAACGGCGCGAGCTTGTAGATCAGCGGATCGGCCGTCGACGGCGTCAAGTCTTCTTTGAGCAGCATCTTCGCGGCGTCGGCCGCCGGCTGCATCATGCCCCATGGGCCGACGCGGTTGGGCCCCGGACGCAACTGCATCCACGCCATGATCTTCCGCTCGAAGAGCATCGAATACGCGAAGACCGTCAAGATCACGAAGAGGACGACGACCGATTTCACCAGGACGATCAGCCACCACGGCACCTGATCGAGGACGCTTGCGACCTGCGAGATCATGCGACGGACCCTCCGACCAGCACGCCGCGCGATGCGCGGACGTTGACGACGCGCACGCTCGCGCCGTCCGCAAATGCGTTCGCGGGCGCTTCCGGTAAGCCGTCGATGACGGTCGCGCATCCCGGCGCCGCCATGGCATCGAGTGCGACCGCAAGATCGCGTAGCGCCCCCGCGCCGATTTCGAGATCGACGACGTCGCCTGCCCCGATGCCGAGCGCGGCGGCCGTCGCCGGCGCGACGGTGACGCTCGGCACGGGCCGGAGCTCCGCGAGCCGGTCGTCGAAACGCACGGTGCCCCCGCCCGCGAAGATGTGACTCGCGAGTACGAGCCGCAGGTCGCCCGCAGCGTTCGCCGGCGCGACCGCCGGAAGCTCGTCCCCGGCGAGCGCGGCATCGCCGAGCGTCCGCGCGTTCCCCGTTGCGAGCGGCGTGCGCGCGATCGTCGCGAGTTCGGCCGGCGCCGGAATCGCGACGCCGAGTTCTGCCGCAAGCGCGACGAGCATCTCGCCGTCCGAAAGCGTGCCCTCGGGCGCCGCGTGGCCGGCGAAGACGCCGAGCACGCCGCCCGTCAAATCGTAGGTGTGCCCGCTCTTCTCGAACGCAGCGCGCGCCGGCAAAACCAGATGCGCGAGTTCGGCCGTCTCGGTGAGAAAGAGGTCCGTCGCGACGACGAACGGCACGCGCGCGAGCGCCTCGCGCACGGCGTCGCCGCCGAGCGGATGGTGCAGGACGGGATTGACGCCGAAGAGCGAGAGCACGCCAAGAGAGCCCGCCTGCGCCGCACCGAGGATCCCCGCCGTGTCGAGGCCGCCCCCGCGCGGCAGCAGGCCGAGCGCTTCGGCCCCGCGCGCGTTGCTCTGTTCGCTCGTGACGTAGACGTGCACGGTCGCTCCGCGCGCGGAGAGCGCCGCGACCTGCGCCGCGGCGGCCCGGCCGGCGACGGCGTCGATGCCGTCCCAGACGATCGCCACGCGCTCCGCGCCGTCGAGCAACGGCGCGAGGGCGCTCGCGTCGTCGAGACGCGTCGCGGGCACGAACGAGTGCGCGGGATGCGCGCCGACCGTCAGGTAGCGAGCGCCGCCGATGACGGCCTTGCGGATGCGCAGATCCATGACGGGCGCCGTCTGCGACGGCGGCCGGCCGAATGCGACGACCACCTGCGCCGCCTCGAGCTCCGCGTACGATCCGCCGTACGCGCCGGGCGAGGCTTGGCGTTGCCGGCCGCCCCGCCAGTCGAGATGTTCGATTCCGAGACCGCGCATCACGCGTTCGAGCAACACGATCTCTTCGCTCAGTAAGCGGCCTCCGCCGATCGCGGCTGCCCCCGCGCTGCCGGCCTCGCGCAGACGTTTGGCCCACAGTTCGATCGCGTCGTCCCAGCCGATCTGCACGAACTCGCCGTCCTGCCGGAGCAGCGGACTCGTCACGCGCCGCGCGTCGGAATAGAACGCGATGTTGTAGCGTCCGCGATCGCAGAGCCAGCCGTCGGACCGCGCGTCGTCGTGCGGATCGGACATCGTGCGCTGGACGTTGCCGTAACGCTCGTCGATGTTGAGCTGACACCCCACGCCGCATTGCGTGCAGGTCGTGTGCGTACGATTGTTGTCCCACGGCCGCGACTTGAACCGGTACGTCTTGGACGTGAGCGCGCCGACAGGGCAGAGTTCGGTCACGTTGCCCGAAAAGTTCGAACGATACGGTTCGCCCGTCGCCGTCGCGATCACGTCGCGCTGACCGCGATCCTTCACCACCAAAGATTGTTCGCGCGTGATGATGTCGTCGAAGCGCGTGCAGCGCTGGCAGACGATGCAACGCTCGTCGTCGAGCACGATCGTGGGTCCGAGATCGATGGCCTTGGGCTTCTTGCCTTTGGGATCGGCCAGCCGCGACGCACCCTGACCGTAGGCCATCGAAAAATCTTGCAGATCGCACTCGCCGCCCTTGTCGCAAATCGGACAATCCAGCGGATGATTGAGGAGCAAGAATTCCAAAACAGCTCGCCGGCCGTCTTCGACTTTGGGGCCGTAGGTGTGCACGACCATGCCTTCCGCAACCGCCGTGTTGCAGGCGATCTGCAGCTTCGGCGTCTTCTCGATGTCGACCAGACAAATCCGGCACAGCCCCGCGGGCCCGAGTTTGGGATGATAGCAATAGACCGGCACGTCCGTGTCGATCGTCTTCGCCGCCTCCACCAGCAGCGTACCCGCCGGAACCGTCAACGAGGTCCCGTCGATCGTGAGCGTGACGTCCTTCGCCATCCCTCGCTTTACGCGCCCGATCCGCCGGCTTTTTCGGCAGCGGGATCGCCGATATCGCCGATGTCGGTCGGGACCGCTTCGCGGGCGGCGAGGCGCCGCTTGTTCGAACGCCGGATCCCGAACACCACCGCGAGGATCACGCCGATGATGCCGAGCACGAGCCACGCGCTCGGACCTTTGCGTTCGGCCAGATCCAGGTCGGTTTCTTCAATGACGAGGGTGACGTCGTCGGTGGCTGACATTATACGGGTATCGCCTCTCGCTGCGGGGAGCGGACGTACGAGCGGAATTGGGATTCGAAGCGCTTGACGACCGACGCCAAGAACGGTTCGATCGAATCGCCGAGCGGGCAGAGGTTGATGCCGGTCATCTGGTGCGAGACCGCGACCAGCATGTCGATGTCGGAGTCGAGCCCGCCGCCGTTCAGGATGCGTTCGAGCGTGACCTCCAGCCAATGACCGCCCTCGCGGCACGGCGTGCACTGGCCGCACGACTCGTGCGCGTAAAACCGGACGAGCGCCTGCGCCGCCACGACGAAATCCGTCGAGTCGTCGAAGAACACCACCGCCCCCGAGCCGAGCATCGTCCCGTTTGCCGCCATCGTATCGAAGTCGTACCCGAGATCGAGGTGTTCCTCGAACAGGCACGCCGAAGACCCCCCGCCCGGCTGAATCGCGACGATCCTGCGGCCGTCGCGCGGACCGCCCGCGAGCGCGAGCAGTTCGCGCAGCGGCGTCCCGAGCGGCACCTCGTAGTTGCCGGGCGCCTTGACGTGGCCGCTGACCGACACGATCTTGTAGCCGGGCGACCGCTCGGGGCCCACCTTCGCGAACCACTCGGCGCCGCGCGCCAGGAGGTGCGGCAAGAACGCAAGCGTCTCGACGTTGTTGACCACGGTCGGCTCGCCGTAAAGGCCCTTGACTGCCGGGAACGGCGGCTTGAGCCGCGGTTCGCCGCGCCGGCCCTCGAGCGAATTGAGCAGCGCCGTCTCCTCGCCGCAGATGTACGCACCCGCCCCGCGCTGTACCGTCACTTCCACACTGTAGCCGGTCCCGAAGAGCTTCTCGCCGACAAATCCGGCGGCGCGCGCGTCGGCGAGCGCTTGCATGAAGATGTGATAGCCGCGTTCGAACTCACCGCGAATGTAGATGAACGCGTGGTGCGAACCGATCGCGTACGTGCCGAGCAAGATGCCCTCGAGGACCTGATGCGGGGTCTCCTCGAGCAACATGTGGTCCTTGAACGTGCCGGGTTCGGCTTCGTCGCAATTGCAGACCATGTAGCGCGGCCGGCCGTTGTTCGGCAAGAACGACCATTTGCGGCCCGTCGGAAATCCGGCTCCGCCGCGGCCGCGCAAGCCGCTCTTCGACGTGATATCCGCGACGTCGGCCGGCGTCAGCTCGGTGAGCGCGCGCCGCAATTGCACGTAACCGCCGCGTTCCCGATAGACCGCGATGTCGCGCAAATCAAACTCGCCGATTCCGTCGGTGAGGACCTTGACTACTGGCATGACTTAGTGCTCGCTCGGGAGTGAGGGAGGTGCCGCGAGGCGCGCCGCGCCGTCCGCGACGAGCCGTTCTTTGGTGGGGCGGACTTCGATCGGATAGGGCCGCTCCGCGAGCCGCCGGGTCATGCTGAGGCCGCTCGCGTCGCCGAACCCGCCCGGGTCGTTGGGATCGGAGACGCCGCGGGCGCCCGCCGATTTCCTGCCCGTCTCTTGTGCGACGCTCCAGTCTTTGCCCGGCTTCGCGTTTTGCGGGAGCGGCGCCACGTCATACGTGCCGGCGCGCATGGCCGCGAGCATCGCGTCGACCTTCTCTTCGGTCAAGTCGTAAACGAATTGCAGGTTCACCTGCATGCACGGCGCGCGATCGCAGGCCGCAAGACATTCGGCCTCCTCGTACGAGAAAAGGCCGTCGTCCGTCGTCTGCAAGTGGCCGATCCCGAGTTGCTTGCGGAAGCGCGCCATGATCGCCCCCGCCCCGTTGATCGAACACGAGAGGTTCCGGCACGGCTGCAGCATGTAACGTCCGACCGGCCGGCGATGGAAGAGCGTGTAAAACGACGCCGTCGATTCCACCACGGAGAGCGGCTCTCCGAGCCACTGGGCGCAAAGCGCCATCGCCTCGGGCGAAACCCAACCTTCGACGTTCTGGAACTCGTGCAGGATCGGCAGCAACGCGCTGCGCTCGCGGCCCGCGGGATAGCGCGCCATCAAACGGCGCGCCTCGGGTTCGACTTGCGCGGCCACGGCCGCGAAATCGCGCTCCGCGTCGCTCATCGATCGACCTCGCCGAACACCGGGTCGAGCGAACCGATCATCACGACGATATCGGCGATCAAATTACCCGGCGCCATCGCCTTGAGCGCTTGCAGGTTGTACAGCGAGGGCGGACGCGTGCGCACGCGATAGGGCCGGTTGTTGCCGTTCGAGACGAGATAATAGCCGAGTTCCCCGCGGGGCGATTCGATCGCCTGATACACGTCGCCCGGCGGCACGCGGAACGACTCGCTGACGATCTTGAAGTGATGGATCAAGGCTTCCATCGAGAGCGCGATCGTCTCCTTGGGCGGCTGGGCGATCTTCGGATCGTCCACCATCACGGGTCCGGGCCGGTCGAGTTCTTTGCGAACTTGTGCGACGATGCGCATCGTCTCGTCCATCTCGTCGAGCCGCACGAGAAACCGCGCGTAGGCGTCGCCTTCGCTGCGAACCGGAACGTCGAACGTGTACTTTTCGTAGCCGCCGTACGGGAACGCCTTGCGCACGTCGTACGCGATGCCGCTGGCGCGCAGCGCCGGCCCCGTCAGATTCCATTCGAGCGCCTGGGCCGGCGGGATGACGCCGATATCGATCATCCGGTCGCGCAGGATCGGATTGTTCTGCAGCAGCGTGCGCAGTTCGCGCATACGCTTGGGAAACTTCTCGATGAGCGCGTCGAGTTTGGCGAGGAACCCATCCGGCAGGTCGCCGTTCGTGCCTCCGATGCGGAGATAGTTGGGATGCATCCGCGCGCCGCCGGAATCTTCGATGAGATCGAGGATGTCCTCGCGAATGTCGAACGAATAAAAGAACGTCGAGATCGCCCCGAGATCGATGCCGTTCGTTCCGAGCCACACGCAATGCGAGGCGACGCGCGAGAGTTCGCAGAGCAGGATCCGGATGTCTTTGGCGCGCTCGGGAATACGGTCGGTGATGCCGAGCAGCTTTTCGGCGGCCAGCACGTAGCACATCGCGTTGCCGAGCGGATTGAGGTAATCCATCCGTTCGATGACGGTTTGCGCTTGCGTCCAAAACAGATTCTCGGCGGACTTCTCGATGCCGGTATGGAGATAGCCGATCTCCATTTCCGCCGATTCCACCACTTCACCCGAGACTTCGACGACCACTTGCAGCACGCCGTGCGTCGAGGGATGTTGCGGCCCCATCGAGAGCGTCATCGTGTTCCCGTCGCGCGCGACGACGTCCATCGAGCTGCCGAGGTCGGTCACGGGCGGCGCGCTGCCGCGGTCGATCGAATTCACGCTTTCTCCGGCTCTTGCCCGCGGGCGCGAGCGATCTGTTTCTGAAGGGCCGCCGCGACTTTCCCGGAGGGCGGCGCGCCGGCCGGGACGTTGCTCTTGAGCGGAAAGGGCGGGCGCGGCGTCGCCTCGCGCGCGGGACCGCGCAGCGGATAGTCCTTGCGCAGGGGGTGACCGACCCAATCGGCCGGCATCTGAATCCGCGTCAGCTTCGGGTGGCCGGCGAAGCGGATGCCGAAGAGATCGTAGACCTCGCGTTCGGCCCAATCGGCCGACGGCCAGAGCCCGGTTGCCGTCGCCAGTTCGGGCTCCTCGCCGCCGACGCCGCACAGGACGCGGACGCGCCGCGGCGTGCCGACTTCCGCGACGCTTGCCGTCCGGGCGGGTAGCGCCAGTAAGTGGTAGACCACGTCGAAGCGTGGGTCGCGCCCGAGATAATCGACGGCGCCGAGGTCGAGCAACATCGTGCAGCCGCCGGCGCGTAGCGCGCTCAGCGTCGCGAGGAGCGCTTCCGGCGCGACCCGGATGATCTCGGCGTCGTCGATCGCGGGGCGAAGCGCCGTCGGGTCGAGCGCGGTGCCCGCGATCGACGGGGTTTGCGAACTCGGCATCCGCTACGCTCGCGCGAGGATCCCGCCGCGTCCGCCTTGGCGGATCTGCTGCTGGATCAGGTTGACGGCGTAGAGCAAACCGTCGGGTGTGGGCGGGCAGCCGGGTACGTAGACGTCGACGGGGATCACCGTATCGACGCCCTGCACGATCGCGTAGTTGTCGAACACGCCGCCCGAACTCGCGCACGCGCCCATCGAGATGACCCACTTCGGGTCGGCCATCTGGTCGTAGAGGCGCTTGATGATCGGCGCCATCTTCTGCGCCACGCGCCCCGAAACGATCATGAGATCGGCCTGGCGGGGCGACGGACGGAAGACCTCGGAACCGAACCGCGCGATATCGTACGTCGAATTGGTCGCCGACATCATCTCGATCGCACAGCAGGCGAGGCCCATCGTCAGCGGCCAGACGGACGAACTCTGCGCCCAGCGCGCCACGTCGTCCAGTTTCCCGAGCATGAACTGTCCCGGCATCATCTCCACGCGAAGCCCCCCTTGCGCCACACGTAGGCGTAACCGATGCCGAGCACGATCACGAAGACGACCATCTCGAGGAGGCCGTAGGCGCGCAGCGCGTGCATCTCGACGGCCCAGGGGTAGAACGATGCCGCCTCGACGTCGAAGATCACGAAGAGCATCGCGACGAGATAGAAGCGGACCGGAAATCGCCCGCTCACGTCGGACGTTGCTTCGACGCCGCACTCGTAGGCCTCCGATTTGACCGGATTCGGTTTTCGGCGCGCCAGCAGGCCCGGTATGAGGGAGAAGGCGGTCGCAAAGACGAGGGCGACCGCCAAAAAGACGGCGACGGGGGCGTACGGGTTCATGTCCTCCTCAGGTTTCGCGAGGGGCGGGGGGGTCCTCCGCCGTGCAGAAGGGTGTGCCCAATGAATAGACCGCCGTCACGCTTGCGCCGTCGCCATATCGTCTTGCTCGGACTCGCTTCGCTCGCGACGCTGGTCGGCGCGAAGGGCTGCGATCCGAATTATATCGGCGTTCAAGATTACGGGAGCGTGATCGGCAACGTCGTCGATCAAGCGGGGAAGCCGATCGCGAACGCGTTCGTCCGGATCACGGGCACGACGACCACGTCGAGCACCGACGCGCGGGGGGGCTTCCTCATCCAGCACGTCGCCGTCGGCCAGCAGACGCTCACGGCCTACGCCGGGGGCTTCAACGGGCAAGCGACCCTCGACGTGATCGTGGTCAAGGACAAGACGGTGTCGGCCGGCAACCTTTCGCTGCTCTCGACCACCGCGCCCCAGCACTTGCTGCAGCAGACCCCGGCGCCGCTTCCCGTTCCGTCCGCCACCGGGACGTAAGCCGCTTCTCGGGTGGCAGGCGCCCTGCACGTCGCCGCGATCGTGGCGGGCTCGACCGTTATCGCGTTCATCTTGAGCGACGTCTTTCAAGCGGTGGTGCTGCCGCGCGCGGCATCGATCAATTTGCGAGTCTCGGCGCGGCTCGTCCGCGCGACCTGGCCGCTCTGGGTTCGGGCCGGGATCCGCATCGCCGACGGGGAGCGGCGCGAAGATTTCCTCGGCGCGTACGGCCCCTTCGCGCTCGTGAGCTTCTTGCTCGTTTGGGGTTCCGGGTGCATCGTGGGGTACGGGCTGGTCTTCTACGGACTCGGCGCGGAGTTGCGGCCCGTCCCGAACGTCGGCGAAGCGCTCTATTTCGCGGGCACGTCGTTCCTGACGATCGGGTACGGCGACATCGTTCCGACGGGCGGCCCGGCCCGCTTCGTGTCGCTCTTGGCCGGCGCGAGCGGCTTCTCGATCGTTGCGATCGTCACGGCGTTTCTTTTCTCGGTCTTCGGGTCGTTTCAGGCCCGCGAGAATTTCGTGGTCACCTTCGGCACGCGGGCGGGTGCGCCGCCGTCGGGCGTGACCCTCTTGGAAACGTACGCGAAGCTTGGAATCCTGGACGACCTCGATGAGGTCTTCGAAGAAGGGATGCACTGGGCCGCGGCGGTGCTCGAGAATCACCTCGCGTATCCGATCCTCGCCTATTTCCGCTCGTCGCACGACTACGAATCGTGGATCGCCGCGCTCGGCGCGCTCTTGGACGCATCGACGTTACGGATCACGCTCGTCACCGGCGACAAACTCGGCCACGCGAAACTCTTCGGCGAGATGGGCCGGCACGCGGTACGCGATCTCGCCGGCTACTTCAATTTCAACGCCGCACTCGTCCCGGGCGTCGAGCGCGCCGAATTCGACATCGCTCGCGCGCGATTGGCCGCCGCCGGGATCGACCTGCGCGACTCGGACGACGCATGGGACAAGTTCGTCGCCCTGCGCTCGACCTACGCGGGCCCGCTCAACGAAATGGCGCACTATTTCCGAATTCCGCCGGCGCTTTGGGTGGGCGACCGTTCGCTCTTGAACGCGCACACGCGCGGCGAGCTGCCGGCGTTTCCGCTGGCGCCGCATTGAGGCGGCAGATATGATTGACCGACGCATTTTATGCTGTAGCGTTAAACACGCGGCTTTCGTTCGATCCTTCGAAGAATGAGCGCAACATTGCAGAACGCGGGCTCTCATTCGAGCGGGTTCGCGAACGGGACTGGTCGACAGCCATTGCTGCGGAGGAACCCGCCGTGACTACGGCGAGCGGCGCATCAGAGTGC
>Ga0116227_10009912_pt1 | contig 16976 bp, 14 predicted proteins | sample S1TSphgellanicum_FD_89693 | JGI IMG/M metagenome (GOLD analysis project Ga0116227, IMG submission 89693) | Host-associated microbial communities from peat moss isolated from Minnesota, USA - S1T2_Fb - Sphagnum magellanicum MG | ecosystem: Host-associated > Plants > Peat moss > Unclassified...
ACCAGTTATCAGCCATCTCATTGGCAAACTTCAGAGCCATTTACTTTTCCCAGTCATGTAGAGCAATGCTTTTATCTTCCTTATCCCCCAGACCCAGAGGAGTGGTCACTTGTTGTCACATATGTGCCACGGTCCCGTTCTATTCTAGGTGAGAAACTAGAGGTTGTGTTTACAACCTCTGAGGTGGATGATGACCATGTATAATGTCCATGTATATAATATTGCAATTGAGCTATTGCCCTTGGTATATCTTCTGGATCGTCTAGCTCTAACATTTTAGCCACCTTTTGTATAATGCTGGCATTCTTGTTCCTTAAGTATGCCTCATACCTCTATTCAGGAGTAGGCTCTGGTGGTAAAAATTCTCTGGCCATTACCTCCACTGGTTCTTCCTCCATTAATGGCTCTGGATCTGGCTTTGGTTGAGGCTGTAAGACATAGTCCCCTTCCTCTTCTTCAACTTCTACTGCAGCTAGCCTTTCCTCCTCCTCATCACCCAGCTCTGGACTTGGATACAGTTGCTCCATTCTTGTATCCATATAGTCTATGGGAATCTGAGTTGTCCCCATTCCTCCTTGGATTTCACTCCCCTGGATTTCACTCCCCTAGTCTGTTTGAGTCTCCATATCCCTTGTCCTTATAACTAATTCGACCCTAGAGTCTGGTCTATGTTGTCCTTGTCCCTCTTCCTATCTTTCTCCTAGATTCAGCAAAGCACTAACCAGTCCTCTGGTGTCTGTCCCACTCTGCTGAGGTTTAGAAATCTATGAGTCCATTACTGTTGTTGCCATCAAAGGTTCCATCATATTTGTATTCTGTGGCTGATCTGAACTCATGTAAAAACTCTGGTCTCCTCCTTCAATCTCACCATAATCCTCTAATGGTACTTTAGTGCTCTCCTCATCTGTCTCCTCATAAGTTACCTCTTCCTCATCAGTGAACTCATCCTCTGAAGTACCATATACTTCCTTAATTACTCTTTTAACTAGAACTCTGTGATGCCTCTCTATTATTAGCTAGTAGTCCCCATAAGCATAGAGTTGAACCAAATAACTGGGTAAATAACACAACTTCTTAGGCCCCAATGCTCTAACCTCATCCTGTATCATTTTGTGCATGATGAAAGCCCAATTGATCTCCCTCTCTCCTGACCACGAAGCCATGACAGTATTGGCCCACTTTATTAGTATATAACTAGGCTTTCTGGGATGGAGAATTGGTATCAAAAAATGAAAGAGCATCATCAGCTCGGGATCCTTGCACTGTGAGATCTTGTAACCATGTGAGACTACTCTATCTTGTGCAAAATACCTCTCAGACAAAGGATCCTTTTGTGACAAAAATCCATGCCCCTCCAAAGGTAATTGAAATGAATCTCCTACAAATTCCAAGTCCCATTCAGTTGGTTTACCTCTCACTATTGCAGAAAATCTTGGATCTATTCTCCCGTTGTAGAAATCAAGGTAAGTGCCATCATGTATGTCCTAAGGAATCAAATACAGATGCTCTAGTCTCATCCTTCTCAAAATCTCTCTCAATTTGTTCTGTAATTCCCTAGTAGTCAGATACTGCACTGACAAGGATGAAGGTATGGCCTCCAAATCTTCGGCCATAGCTGAAATCTCTGAACGCAAAAAGGTTTCAAAACCCTAAACCCAAAAATCTCGTGAACTATTGTTAACCCTAATTGAATTCCTAGACCTCCTTCACGTTTTTGCCAACCCTCTCGTTCCTCTTGAGCTCTTTCCTGAAGAAATCGCGAATGCTAAAGGGATCCTGACACAATGGAACTGTTCACAATAATTTCAGCCTTTATAGTTCTGCAAGTAGGCCCTTTGGGAACTTTGTACTACTGTCCTTTGCACTACCGCATGTACTACCTCAATGTCACTGATATTTTTTGTGATTAAAAAAAGGCCGTGATAAATTAGATGACATTGCGAAACCTTTTGCGAAAATGCCTTCTCCAGTAACCCTTTCACTAATTTGCAAGCTACCGCACATCGCAACTTGCGATACGTCCACCACCAGAAAGTTTTGTAAAAATTTGTGATGAGGTTTGCGATACATATTCAAACGTAAAATGCGAGGCGCCGAATAACGCAAGCTTGCGATTTCTTGTGACTCTCAAAGTTTTTAGCGATACTTTTTGTATTGTAAAATGTGCGATGTTTTGAGTATGATTAAATGTTGCGAAGTGTGGAATATTGCTAGGGTGGACGGAGACTAAGCGGGTCGCAAAGTTTTCTTTGTGGTATATGTCGCAAAAGTGCGGCGATGATTGTAAGGTACATTATAAATTAACGATGGGTGGTGCACCACAAGGTGCGATGCATGTCGCATCGCAACTATGGCAGGTTGTTTTTGCTTTGCAAACCCTTCAGGTTTTTTGTTTGGCCCTTTGCAAAAAGGCACAATATGTAGTAGTGATATCTAAGTACATCCTTGCTAGGTAGCTTAAATACCTTATACAACTAGTATGTGACTATCTTGGTTCCATTTGCAACTAAATGTATATACAATGTTGTAAAAAATACAAAGGCATTATAAAAAATAACACAATTTAAAGATGAAATAGGTCATAGTTGCAACCTAGTTGAAAAGAAGACCAAACTTCATCCAAATTTGAAAATTAGTTGCATAGGCAACCATTTGTAGTTGTAGGCGACATTTGGTTGCACGTAGTCGCACAAGGATGAGTTGTAAATGACAGGATTTTTAGTATTGATAATATTGGCCTCAACCTTAGATATGCCAAACCCTAATCATTTCAGCCTTCTTGTGAGTTTCTAATATCTTAAACATGACACCTCAAGAGAAGTTGGAGAACCTTAGATGGCGACAATAGGTGCAAACATACCTGGTTGTAGAGAAGTAGAAACAACAACTTGCTTTGCAACTTGATTTGCAACAAGTGATGTGCTTATGCTTTCCTAGATGCCAAGAACTTTAGGGATCATGTTAGTCAATCCACTGAAATAATCAATTGTTTCCCTTTTAGTTATCGATGGGCTTAAGTCTATTATTGGTCACCGTCAGAGATGAACCATGGGCCACCATCTTTCCTAGTTGGCCAAGCTAGCACACAACCTTTATTGGGTGAAAGCAACTGAACTATGGACAAGTTTCATTGTAGTCATAAGGAGTTTTCTTAGAAGACCTTTACAAAACAATAACATGCTAGGTGGTTAATTTGTGATCTAAAGTAATCAAGGTCATTATAACCTACCTTAGATTGTCCCATTCTATGTGTCAATAATAACTATTGTGGCATGTGCCATTGGCCCAAGTGTTACCACATCTTCAACTGATTTTTCCTTCCAAAGTGTGGTTTTTTGGACTTATTTGAATTTTTAGCAGCATAAATAACTTAAAAATTAGCAGCCATCTCATTGAGTTAGTGCAGCAATAGGAAGTGAAAACTATAGGAGCCATCTCCTATAGTGCACATTGAGAAGCTATCTTAATAGTGCACATCCTGATTTGAGCTCGGATGAGTGATTGATTGAGCTTTGAATCAGATTTGAATCCATACAAATAGCAGATGCTCCATGAATTGAAGTGACCACAACTTGAATTAACAGATAGAGGATTTGATTCAGCTAATAGGTTGGGTTCGAGTTATGAATTACACTTCATGTTGGAAGAACCATGATACCATGAAGTTGCAAAAATCCAATGTTGTCACCAAAGAAAGGCACATGTGGATTCTGTCATATCTAGACTGAAGGATGGGGGCATCTTCAACTCTGTAGTGACTCCAGATGGAAGGATGTCGAAGTATATGATGCTATACATGTTTCTCATGATCCCTGGTAGACTTGAGTGCAAGCCATGCAGATATAGGGAGACAGTTACCATATTCAGTGAGCAGATCTAAAAAAGCTTTTCTTTCTCTTTTGGGCCACAAGAAGCCTGCCAGAGCAACAGATGTCAAAGATGCTGCTCTCTTCATATTGTCTGGGGGTATGACAAACTCTGTTCTGTATGAAGTTCTCAGGGCACCATCTATCTACCTATTCTAAAGAAGAACTCCACAACAATCATAATGATGAACTCCTCGAGTTTTGTCTCTTCTGGTATGAATAAGGCTGTTGTTTCCTGAAGTGGTGGAAACATCAGGTGAGGGGTCTGGTAAGATTTCAAACAGATCCAGTGAATGGATTTGAGTTTTTAAGAAAGAAGTTTTTGGAAGTCTAACTACATGCAGGTGAGAAAACCACTGGAATGTTGGGAAACTGCTACACCTGAGGCCAGGAAGAACAACTTGTCAAACAGACACTGATTGGTATGATGATCAAATTGTGGAAAGTTTGCTGGCAGCAGCAGGCGGTGAGTGACGTGAGAGACAGTAGTAAATCATCATTGAAAGTGTGGGGGCTCATCACCGTTCCCAGCAGCCATAAGTGTTAAGATCCAGCTCACCACTTCTTGGCATCACAATCCCATGATGTCCATGTTGGTTTAAATCAAGAGGCCCTTCTACCTTCACATGATGATGATGGGTTGTAACTGTTTGGCCTGCTGATGATGATGATTTATGGGATGCTCCTCCCTGCATGTCACTACGATATGGAGTAGTACCCTGGTGTTGTGATGATGCCGCAGAGGAAGTATGGGGAGATCCACCACCACCAGTATTGTTGCTATCTTCCACCACCGGCTGTGGTTGAATTGCACCCCTCCTGGGTGTGGGTCGCTCAAGTGCTGGAGCCCTTGAACCTGATGATTCCATCACAAAGGCATGTGAAGAGGAGCCAGTGGTGGCCTCATTGGATCGCCTCATGATCATGCTACCAGCTGCTACTGTAGGAGAAAATTTGCCGCCACCTCCTTCTGCCCCCCCCATCCCAGCAGCACTGAATGAGAGACTGTCTTGTGAAGAAGCTACAGCAGCCCATGAATTGGGGGGACCCTTCAATTTGGTTACGCCCTTCACAGCAGCTGCAGCTGCCTGAGCAAGCCTGTCCTCAGCTTTAACATTGTCGGACAATCCCTGCACGGGCAGGAAGTTAGCACTCATGATCTTGCGAAGTCGCACCATCTGCTGCCCTTCACCATCATCATCCTTTGAGTTACAAGTATAGGAACTGCAAGCTCTTTTCTTACCTGTTGCTGCCTGCTGCTGCTGCTGCTGCTGCTCGCCACCACCTCCTGAAGCACCCCCGCTGTCCTCAGGGTTAGCTGTGAGACTGGTCAGGTAGCTCTTCTGTGATGAGGAATCTGACATCCTTGACTGCTGGCGTGGAAGCTGCTGCTGCTGTGAGGATGCACCTCCTCGTGGATCCACAACATGTTGCAGTAGTAACTCAGGATTGTTATGAATTCCAGGTAAGCTCATCAAGGAGAAAGAACAGCCTGATGGGTCATTGCCTACTTTGGATGCAAGCTCGGTGAGCTCTGCATGTGCAGCTTCAAGCCCTGGAGATGAGGATGTATGTCCTGCTAAGGTTTCCTTTGCTTTCTCCAAAATGGATTGTAAATACTTGCCCTGTGCCTCAATCCGTAACTGGAGGTTTCTTTGAACCTGGCTCATTCAATTGCCAACAATTGAGCTTGTCATTGATCATCTCAACAGCATAGATTTACATATAAAAACCCATTCAGAATCAAAAATGTGAAGGCCCGACAATTTACTCTACAAAATAGCCACATTTATGGACTAAGGATCCTATGGAATGCATGTAAGGATCTTGAGAATAATCAAATACTCAACTTAAGATCAGTGCAAGAAACTCACAATGCTGCAAGTGAGAACTGAAGGTACCTACCTCAAGTTGCTGCTGCAGACGATGTTGGACCTCCATTTGCAAGCGAATTGCTTCTGTGATTTGGATGTTACTGTAAAATCACCATGCGAACAAACCCATTGGTCTAATCACTACTCGGTGTGTCCATTAGTTATGTTATTTTGATCACCAGAATGAAGACGTACAGAAAATGGTTGTGATCGGATCCATTACTGAGAAAATTTCTCAAGGGCATAATGGACTTTAATAATACAGAAGAAATCACATTCAAAATCACTTGCCACAAAGTAAAGAGAGAAGATGATACTCTTGGAGAAGAGGCTGTAATTATTACAGCAGTGAGCTCTCAATCCAAACATATAACAATGTGCCAAGAATAAGAAGACTGTCACATACTCTTGAGGGTTTTTGGTTTGGAGAGCAGCCACACTATCGGAGGCAGTAGTACTTGTTACTTGCATATGATCTGAAGACCCTGCGAAGAGTGAAAATTTACACGAGGCCAATAAGATTAGCATCAATCAGGGACTTCAAAACATTTCCATACGAGGCAGACCCCACGAACCCAACAGTCATTTCTAAGTTCTAAAGCACAAAGTAAATGTGTGTGTCTCTCAAGAAAAAAAGATTACAAGAACCTCTATATCTTAATGAGATTATTAACCAGAGACAAAGCAGTTTAGACCCTGAAGCCAGCCCCACACATGTACAAGTTACAACATTTCAAGAAAAAGGAGGCAATGGTGTCCCCAGGATTCTCAAGTGAGTAGTAGATATAAGGAGGGAGCGACACCCATATGGAGAGAATATATACCATGGGGTCCATCCTTATTGGCATCATGCACATTAGTATCTCTGTGAAGTTGCTTCCCAAGTCTGAACTTCTGCAAGACCAAGATCACCAAGTTGAGGAATCAGAACTGTTAGACTACATTGTTTGTGCCAAATTTCACTTTCTTTGCAAGAAGGCAGCACGGAAGCTAATTGCAAGGAGACCATGAAATATTATTATATCTTCATAACTATTGCTTGAACTTCTTGTAACTTAGGATTTAAGCAAAACCAAAGAGCTGACTCATAATTTCAGGTTGTAGAAATTTTCAGGTCTGGTGATAATATTGGTGAACAAGAATAAAGAGAGGGGCTTGATTCAACCCTAAGAGCATATCAAATAATTATTGAGGGAGTTGTGTAAACATTACTGATGGTCACACACATACTCTGTGACCTTCAACACATCCCCATTGACTTCATTACCTCTTGGCAATGGGTGGAGGTCAATGTAACACATTAACCAACGTCTGTTGAGAGACTAGATGGACAGCAGGCCATGATGTTGGGTTTTATCAAAAGACTTTAAAAGACATTAGAGAGATGAAAATTGACTAAGGAAACTAAGAATAAATCAGAGCACAAAAAGAATAAAAACCAAAAAGGCACCAAAGGACGAATGAGGAAGGGGCAAAAGAAAAAAAGTATTGTGAATGTTTGAAGAGCATGATGTTTTGAGGACAAAGTAAGTAGGTTTTGAAAAGCTCCTCAAATCAGATAAAGCAGCTGTAGGAAGAATCCTTTTTGAGGATTCGGAAAGGTGGAAACACCACACAAAAATCTTGCATTGATTACAAAAAAAAGCCTCTCATTCATTTAAATAGATTAGAATCTGGAAGAGTGTCCTTTTAAATATCTGTTTAGAAGACTAATTACACTTGCCATTTGAGCTATTGGAAATTTTCATGCCAACCTTCATACAAAGGATAACATAAAAAGAAAAAAATTGGACAAGAATTAGACATAATATGATGTTAAACTAATTAGGAGGAAGAAGTTAGCTAAAAAGAAACCATGCCCATTTCTTGGGCTGATTCACCCAAGGACACGAGGAATAAGTTATCTACTGAGATTTAGTCAAGAGGATATATTTGAGGAAGCTTGTGTTGCCTTGAAATCAGTGAAATTCACTTGGCCAACACAAGCTTCCTCAAATTAACCGAGACCAAGTTAGATTCGGTGAAATCAAAGAAAATGAAACAAAATGGGAGAATTAGATATTTGTGAGCAAATTAAATTCCATCTTGAGAGTTCCAAGTAATATGATTCATGAGGAATATACTGTAAGTGGCAAGAAGAGGAAAGAACCATACTCATCAAACTGAACTGAATATAAGACAAGGAAACATGTCAGGAAAAACAAACATACATTTGCACTCCATGAATATATATATGTCTGTATACCTGTGTGTCTAGTGGGAAAGGAAAACAAGAAGGGAAAAAACAAGGAAAAAAAATATAGAAATTTCCCTGGCAGTGGCATCTGCACTCCATGTGTGCAAGAATCAGGAAACAAAACAATTTACTAAGAATTGATACATGTTCTTTTGACTAACCTGCAGATGGCTTTTCAAGTGGTAAAGGGTAAGGCCCTTTACACCCATAACTCGCATCACAGATTTGGGTGTTGCTTCTGCACACATTTTGCATAAAAGGATTCAACAAAAAGAAAGTTGGCTCGGATTAGTAATAATTGTCACACAAAATATTATGAACTTCATGTCACACTTCATTTCATGTCTGCTGTTGCTGCTGCCATCCATCCAGACATGGGAAGAAGGTACCTACTCTTGTGTAATTGACTCTGTGCTGCCTGCACACACTGTAGGTTTTTTTCTGAATGGAAGTAGGTTTTTTCTGAATGGACTTAAGGTTTTTTCTCAATGGTGGGTGGTACAGGTTTTTGCTGAGTGAATCAACGCCTGGGTTTTTCTCTCAATGTCTGAGGGATGGATACTCCCTGAATCTTGTGATCTTTGTCAGATGGTCTTTGGGTTCTTAAGAGATATGAAGGCATTGTGAGATTGATCATCATGCATGCATTGCATACAGGGATTGAGTTGCTGCAGCTTCTGATCAGAAAGAGTGAGATCATGATGGTGGGTGGGAAGAATTAAGGAAAGTCTTACTGTCAGCGCCTCCAAGCTGTGTGACGGCGTCTACAAAACGCTCGTGAAGCTCCGGAGTCCAACGCAATCGCGGCTTGGGATCAGCAGCTGAAGAAGAAGAATTCATGACTCCTGCGTCAGCTGAGAGGAGTCCGTTGCTGTTGCTACCATATAAACTTGGTCGCTCTTGAAGCTGCTGCTGATGTGCCGGTGACGATGTCGTGGACTGTTGTGGCCGATGTAGTCCCGGCTGTTGCATCAAGCTGCCTGCCGGGTTTGCTGCAGTATACTTCTTAATTTGGTACATTTTGGTTTGACCGTGAAAAAACAGCTTCACAGCTCGTGAATTGCAGCTGGAGGATTTAATGACCAAAGTAATTCTTGACTAGTTCCAGAGTATGACGTTCTCAGCTGCCTTGAAGATCAAGACCTGAAGAATCATCAACAATTTCAAGTTAATTTGCTACGACGGCCTCCTGAAGAGGTTTTGTGTTTTATGGGTCTCCGGGAGCAGGATGAAGCTTAGTACTACTTCATGACCTGGCGGTTACGCTGCTGCTGCTGCATGTTGAAGCCCCAGAGCAGAAAGAAAGAGAGTACCAGTGGTGTTCACTTGAAATTCTCTGCTGGTCATGGATCATGCGGCAGCAGAGTTGCTCTAGAGACTATTTTAAAGGATAAATGATCTGGATAGATCAGAATTGAATGAAATAAGACCAAATCCACAACTTCCCTAAGAATTAATCACTTCACCAAAGTGCAAGTCTGGCGCGTGATATAAGAAGAGACAGAATTCGAATTCTGGTTTCAGGCGAGGAGGAGCAAGTGCCAGAAAGATGGACACCTACGTCATTTCCAAAAAATAACCTACGTCTCCTCAATGGCCATCTGCAACAGATCAACTTAATCTGCAACAGGATGAGAATGTCTGGCAGCAATTCTCAGGCTCAATGCAGCAGATGGTGAAATCAGAACAGAACCAAAAAAACCACACACACACACACACACACACACACACACACGTGTACACACAAAGAGAAAAAACCTCAGTAGTCGTCTCCTGTAGAGATATTATTCCTTTTCTCAGCAGAGAGAGATCTCCAAAACAAAAGCTGTCTAGAATAGTTTCTAAGAGCAAGCTCCAACGGTGCTGCTCTCAGTATGTGATCAGTGAGCCTGCCTGCTTGCAGAAAAAATATTTCTCACATCCAAGTTTTAGTTATTTATTTCTTTTCAACTTCACCCATAAAACTAAAACTGCAACAACGGAAACACGGATCACGATATAATCTCCCCGATACTTGTAGTAGTAGTAGTCGTCGTTCGTAGGTACCTAACAACACGAGCGTACTACTAAATCAACAACAACAACTACCACCACACCCCCCCCAAAAAAACAAGTACACACTATACACACACACACACCCACACACGCGCCTCCTCCCCCCCCCCTCCACAACGTCCTCGTACACGCCCTCCCTCAGGACAACAATAACTTCCCCACCCCCCTCCAAATCAAATCTCGTTCTAAAATCTCCTCCCCTCTCTCCCGCAAAAAAACAAAACCAAAACCAAAACCAAAAAAGAAAGGAAAACAAACCAACCAAACAATAAAAAACAAAGCTTACAAAATTGATGCGACCTCAAAAGATTATAAGAATCAGGGCTCCAACACACAATAGGAAGGGAGGAGAGAAGACTGTAAGCCACTACAAGTGCGCGAAAAGAGAGAGAGAGAGAGAGAGAGAGAGCAGACTCCAACGCGAGAGAGAGAGAGAGGGAAAGAGGAAACAATGGAGAGCGAGCGTCGTCATATAGAAGAAGGAAGAGGAGAAGCTCGGAGTGCAGCAACCGCGCGCGTGACTGTGATCGCGCGAATCTTTCTTTTGGCTGCCCGTTTGTGCGACCGACGGGTAGTCTTAAAAATAATAAACAAAAACGCGGTGGGCCGGAATTGGGAATCTAATTTGGCGACAAAAACAGAAACTCACTGGCCGGTCCGTAGTCCGCACCGACTGCCCAAATTCATTACAAAAAGGAGCCAGTCGACTCCCATAATAAATAATAATAATAAAAAAAATAAAATAAAAATAAAATAAATAAATTCAACCCCCTCACCCAATAATTTATTTCTGGTATAAGTTTCTCTCCCATTCAGTGATATAATATATATATAAATAATAAAATCAGATGTTTGTGTTTTTGGCTACCATCCTAAGACGGATATAGCGTTACATGGTGACAGGTTTTTAGAACCTGGCGAAACTAGTTGAAAAAATTGCTACCAAGTCCACATGTGGCGAAAATGTTTCCATATATATATATATATATATCGAAATTTGGCGATTTTTTTTCAGGAAATACGAGAATATTTGACAGAATATTCCCTTTTAATTTATTATTTAGAAAATTCGCATTTTGGTGATTTTTCACACCAACAAAAATAATATGCTGCTTACATTAGGTAGGTGAAAATAATGTCACTGTTTTTTTTTTTGGGTCAATTTTGTGATGTAGCCAAAGTGGTGATGGTGATCCAGAAGAAGAAGATTTAGCCAGATTTGGCTACAAGATAAATATGAAAGTAAAACAATTTAAACATCCTTCTATACATTTTCAGCTACTTATTTGTTTGAAGCATGTATGAAAATCTGGCAATTTTTCTTAAATTTTGATCCAATTATGGTCATTTTAAATCTCAAAAAAGCACTTGATTTTTTAATTACTTTTAATTCTTAATATATATCAATTTGGCTATATATATATAGCCAGCAAAACAAAAATATACCCCAATTAGGTACCCCCCCCAATTTAGCAGCTTTTTGGAGGCGGATTTCTGTTAACTTCTTTTTTATAAATGATTAATTTTTTACAACATAAAATCTGCACTAGATGTTATAATTGGCATATTACTTTCACAAAGAGCTTTTAAAAAATATTTGGAGCATTAATTATTCTTAATCAACTATGGAGGAGGACATTAGGTACCCATGTCAGGATCAACCATTTGTCATTAACCCATGGTTAGAATTGACCTCTCAAACTCATAATTAAAACCCAATTGGAATAGCCTTAACCATGGCTACTAGGTGAAATGCACATAAAGGTTTAGGGTTTAGGGATGAGCTGTTTAGGGTTTAGGGTTTAGGTTGCAATCGGTGTTGTACTGGTATACGGAGTCTGACTTGGGTATATGGTATTGGTATGAATAATGGTATGAGAGAATGTACTTGACTTTGTATGAAAGTTCATATACATTTAAACAAGATACTTATTGGGTACAAAGTTAGGGTTTGCAACTTCCATACCATACCTAGTCTAGAAGGATAGGTTGAAGGATAGGCTAAGGAGGGGCTTTTGTTTTTCCCCCCTCCATCCTTTAGTTACAATGGGTTGCCATTTGTCTTTCAAGGAGCTTGAAGGTGGCCTAAACCCTTAGAGAAGTCCCTTCATTTTTCAAACTTAGGGTTTTCTTTTGGTGAAGGGATATCATATTTGCTCCACTTTGTTTTGAAGGGTGTCAAAATTTCAATAGAGGGTGAATGACAATGAAGTTTTCAATATGTGACATATTGGATTTTGAGACTCAACATATGGACTTGAATAACTTATTTTGGGCACAAGTAGCAAACAATTTTTAAAAATTAAAGATTTGTAAAAACATTGAACCCTAGTAAAAGAATGAAGCAAAATTATCTTTGATTTTGAATATTTGTTTTGATTCTTCACTTATTGAATCAATTTTTAAGTGGATTGGGATGTGCAAGTACGTTACACATGGTACTCAAATGGAACCCAAATTGGATAGGCAAAAAGTTATTCCTTGGAGTTCTTTTCAACTTCTCCCTTTGCCTCAAATTTTTTAACTACAGATCCAAACAAAAGTAGAAGCATGAAGAACTCCAGAAGATGAAACAAGACACATGTGGAACAAAGTTTTGTTGAGAGAGGAACTTTAGGGGTTTGGTGGGTTTCCATGGTTTGGTATGGTTCTCATGTTTCTTTTAGTGAGTTCCCAATAGCTTCTTGTAAGTTCTTTTCCTCTTCCTTACTATACTATTAGTGTAGCAATTGTTCCTAACCAGAATTTTTTTACTTTGAATTTTCTTTTACCCTTTTCACAAAAGAAATTGAGAATAATGTTGTGTACCATAATTTCAAAAAAAATGATAAATAATTTTCCAAAAAAATTATAAAATTATAAATTAAAACCCTGTCCCTAACATTCCTACCATTAATTTTATCCTCATGATTTCAGCCCAGTTGCAACTCACCAATGGAAAGTGCCTGTCGAGGCAGCAAGAATCAGGGCTCCATTTCAGTGCCTTTCCGTTACTCCGGTGTGATCTTTTGCATAACCAAGATCTTTTGTGCAGCGTAATGGGAAGGGACCTTAAGAGCAGCGTAATGGAAAGGCTAGAGAACCTAAGTCTTTTAGTAAAGGGAAAAATATGCCAAGGAATTATAAAAAAGTGGAACTTTCTTCCAAACAGTTACAAAAGCATCAAACCCGTGTAAAGCCAATCGGTATATAAAATCTGCTGTGACACCCATATTTTTATTCGTCTCCACCATGCCATCATAGGCGAGGTAAAGGCCGGGCTGTTATTAGAGTTATCCGTAAAGTAAGACAAACACAGCACTTGGTCATACACAGGGCGAGGTTCAAGAAAAATCTGCTAAAAAGTACATTAATATTCAAGGTGGGGTGTGAAACTTAGAAAACCATGAATTTTGGTGGTAAACTGAGTTTCATCCTGTCTTTCCTTTTTTCCCTGAGCGCCTCCACCGCTGCTACATATATTTTCACTGCTCTTACTTGTACAACTACTATAATTAGTCTCGAACCTTGTGCATTAAATGCTGAGTTTCAGCATTTCCTATTGAGTTGCAGCATTTCATAGTGAGGTTTAATAAAATGTCCTTACTTTGCAGCTGAGTTTCATCCTGTCTTTCCTTTTTTCTTGAGCGCCTCCACCGCTGCTACATACATTTTCACTGCTCTTACCTGTATAAGTACTATAATTAGTCTCGAACCTTGTGCATTAAATGCTGAGTTTTAGCATTTCCTATTGAGTTGCAGCATTTCATAGTGAGGTTTAATAAAATGTCCTTACTTTGCGGATACCACTGAAAGAGAGGATAGGTGGTGAAAGGAGGCCGAAAGATAGGGTTACTTTACAGATAGCTCTATTGTTAAACTTTAGTCCTCCGGAACCAGAATCAGGTAGCAAAGGGAAGCAAGAATAAATCTGTGACTCTCAGATTTCCAAGCCCTCTGCCACTGAGCTTGACTTGGGGCTGCCAACAGCTTGTCGGTTGTGTTTGCTGTTGTGTTGGGTTTGACAAAGACAAAAATACGTTGATATTCGTAGTCTTGTAAATTAGGTTATTGGGCAGCAAGGTACTGTAAAAGTGTCCTCAGGACTCGAGAATTCCCACCACGGTGTTGGGTGATTCTTAATCTTTTATGAAGAAGTACCTCTAATTCCGCACATAAATGGAACTGGGAATTTGGTTGTTTTAAAATATAATATATTCTGATTTTGGTGCTGAAAATCAGACCCAGTTTCAGTCTGGTGCTGAGAGTGGTTTAGCCATTGATTAGTCTTCACTTAACCCTTGATTATTTGAATTTCTTTTGTCCTAAAAAAATGATTTTGATTCTGATTCTGTTTTCCACATGTAAATAGAACCATGTCAGCCTGACATATGACATTATTCGTCAAACATTTTGGAAATTGATCTTGTTGATGTCAAGTTTTTCAATCTACAGAAAGTAAAGTTTGTAATTACAAAATTGAAAAGTTATTGGGTTGGGTGATAGATAGATAGCAAGGTCGTCATTATTATGAGAAAATTATGTTTTTTTGTAACTTGTCTATTTAATTGTAATTTAGTCCTATTGAAATTTTTATAATTTAATTATATCGAACATTTTTAATTACATCAGGAAAATTGCAACAGACACAATTTTCTCATAATTTTCTCGTTTGTCTGTCCATCCATCCATCCCTCCAATCAAATTGTCATTCCTAAAGCTTGACAATAGTCAATCTCAAATTTTCAACAACTAAACATGCATGCACATGTTCATCATCATGTACAAGAAAGGTCAAATGAGCCAATGAATGGGTCATTTTGTCTCGTGCTAGCAAATTTTCAGTCTTTAGAATATTTGCATATTTTGGATGCTTCTGAGTGTAGGGACACACAAATACAACAAACAAACAAACAAACAAATATACATACATACATATATACATATGCACATATTTTTTTGTGTCCAAGAACATCTGATCTTCATATGGCCAAATCACGAATGTATTTTCAAATTTTTTAATAGTATCAACAACAACATCATGAAAAGAAATATTTGCCCTCTAAAACTACACCTCTCATTAAATTTTTTGGGTGTTTCTATCAAAATGAAACTTAATAGTTTTTGTGTGCCCGGTACTTGCAAACGCTATTTACCAAGGTCAAGATTGGGCTTCTTTGTTGTAGGGACACAAAATTTGGGTTGCCAAGTTTTGAAGGGGAAGGGACTTGAATCAATTTGTTCTAACAAGATTCAAACTTCACAAGTTAAGAAATGGGTGGATGGTAGTTAAGTTACGTTTGCTATTTGTGCAAGGATGGTCAAAGTTAGAAATTGAACACATCAAAACCCCACACCAAAATAATTTTTAAAAACTTAAATTTTAATTTTAAAATTACATATATATAATTGGAGATTGCAATATTCCCAAGTGGAGCTCAAGACTTTCAGCAAACTGCATAAGAAACGCATGTTGCAGTATTCGAAGGGGCTCTTCTAGAGTGGAGCCAAGGAAAGTTGATATGTGAGGAGAACCTACATACCTACCTCAATAAGCATGTGAATAAAAAGAATGATTTGAGAGTTGCTAGAAGAGAAGAGATGTGCATCAGGGTTTTGTTTTGTTTTGTTTGTTTGTTTGTTTGTTTTTTTGAGGTAAAAATTTATTGTTATTGAACATTTGGCAAATTCTTCCACACAAAAAAAGCAAAATTAGTTGAATTTACAAAAAAAAAAAACAAATATTTCTGTAGGTGGGTTAGTAGGGTGGACAATAGGTGGTTACTAGGTAACCTAGGTAACTTAGTAGGTAAACTAGGTAATGTTATAGTGTATGTGTGGAACATAATAGTGTATATGTCTATAGTATATGCATGTAGATTGCTAATACATAGGTAACATGTAGATAAGTAATAAAGCAGAAACTGAGGAAACCATTAGTAGAATGGAATTTGAATTAGGAAGATAGCTATGGAATAGCCAAAAAGAAAAGAAAAAGGGGGACTGTTACCACTAGCCTTAACCTATGGTATGGTATATTTTCATAACCAAGGTCAAGAGGCAAAATACTCCTATGTTCAGGGATATAGAAACCTGGGCTCTTTGGACCACCCATGATGCTATCTGACCCTTGGAAATGGGAATATTCTCATTACCAAGGGGGCTCCAAAGATCGGAGATCAAATTCACATAAATTTTTTTTGCATTTTGATTCGATAATAACCCATGTTTGTTTTTTGGGTTTAAGGTTTGGGTTTAGGGTTGGTAGTCAAAGTGTGCATTAATAATAAGCCAAAAAGTTGGGCACAACTTTCCCAATATCATCATATCATATATGTTATGAATAATTCTGATGGCATTCATTGATTCCCAATAGAAGAGTGCAAAAAAGACCTACAGATTACTACAGTCTACAGATAACCTTTAGCCAACAACAACAACATACATGCTTTTAGGAGAATCCTAATATTGTAGGCACTTTTTTCCAATGGAATAATAGAGAGGACTTTTTGTTCAATGTGTTAAATTGTGCGCATCATTCTTTGTTGAGATCATCGAGTTGGACTTTTTCCAAGCACATGTTCCTATTTTTTTAATAAATAAATAAATAAAGGAAAAACACCTGGCAAGGGCACAAGTGAACAAGAAAAAAAAGTAAGGATCAAAAGTCCAAACAAAAGACAACACTCAAAAGCACAAAACCCAACAACTGGGAGCCTGAAAAAGAGAAATCAAGTAACCTAAGAGTTAAACCCATCATCAGTAGCACGAAGCAAGTTGTGCAATGGAGATGGATGAAAAATCTGAAAAAACATCAAGCTTAGAATCGACCTCTCCATACCTACTTTTTAACAAAAGCAAGTCATGCAAGGAGATGAACCCAAAAAAAAAAAAAAAAACCCGAAAAAAAAAAAAAACAAAAAAAAAAATTATCAAAAAAAATATCTACCTTTTTTAATTTCTTTC
>Ga0116227_10009913_pt1 | contig 16976 bp, 12 predicted proteins | sample S1TSphgellanicum_FD_89693 | JGI IMG/M metagenome (GOLD analysis project Ga0116227, IMG submission 89693) | Host-associated microbial communities from peat moss isolated from Minnesota, USA - S1T2_Fb - Sphagnum magellanicum MG | ecosystem: Host-associated > Plants > Peat moss > Unclassified...
GCACTCGCCATGTTCTGCGTCGCGGTCGCGATCTGCGCGAAGGCCTTGTTCAGCGCATCCGTCGTCCCCGTCTGAATCGCCGCGTTCAACCGCCCTTCTGAGGCCGCCAGCACCGCCCGCGTCGTCTCCGCCTCCGCCCGCCCGCCAATCAACACCTTATCCAGTGCCAGCATAACCCGCGCCGGCCCGGCCACCGCCGCCCGCCAGGCCAGCGCCGCGAACAAAACCGCCACAAACACAGCCAGCCCCACCAAGCTCAGCAGCAACAAAAATTCATTTTCCATGCCCCAACCCTAGCCAGACCACCCGAGTCGCGCCCAAAGCGCCAAATGCCGCCAAATCTCACGAAATCGTGATCCGCATCCCTCCCGAACCCGCCAACATAAGAGACGGTGCGGCGCGCCAACCGTTCTGCTACCGTGCCAAAGAACCGCCAAGGAAACCCCATGAACAGCGCCGTCACCGTCATCGCCGTCCTCTTTCTCGTGGCCGGTGCCGCGATCAGTTATTTCCTCGCCCAACCCGTCATCGGCGGCATCGTCATCCTCATCGGCATCATCCTCGCCCTCACGCTGCGCACCGCCGCGGAATGGGAACGCGCCGTCGTGCTCCGCCTCGGCCGCTTCGCCGGCGTGCGCGGCCCCGGGCTCTACTTCCTCATCCCCGCCTTTGAAACGGTCTACGCCGTGGTGGACACACGCCGCCAAAGCACGCGCATCTCCGCCGAAGACACGCTCACGGCAGACGCCGTCTCCGTCACCATGGACTCGATCATGTTCTGGCGCGTCTCAGACGTGAAACGCGCCGCAACCGAACTGACCGACTACCGCAACATGATCGCGCAAATCGCCCAAACCTCACTGCGCGAAGTCATCAGCGCCACTACGCTGAACGACATCCTCTCCAACCGCGAAGCCATGGATGAAAAACTCCAGGCCTATATCATGCGCAAATCTGCCGGCTGGGGCATCGGCGATATCGCCGTCGAAATACGGGACGTCAAAATCCCGCCCGAACTCAACGACGCGATGAGCCGCAACGCCCAGGCCGAAAAAGAAAAACAAGCCCGCGTCACCCTGGCCAGCGCCGAAGTCGCCATCGCCGAACAAATCGCGGAAGCCTCCAATATCTACGCCAACAACCCCGTCGCGCTGCAAATCCGGCAAATGGGCCTTATCTACGACATGAACAAAGACCGCGGCGTCACCATCCTCGTCCCAACCGATATGGCCAACGCCCTCGGCGCCAGCATCGCCCTCAACGTCAACAACCCGAACAACACCCCCAAAACGCCAAACTTCGGCCCGTCGATGGGCTCTGTGCCCAAAGCGTAAGAAAGTAAGGCAAGGCCAGGGGCGCTGCCCCTGGCCTTGCCTGCTCACTCACGCCTGGACACGGTCCTCGGCGCCGATGCCGAGTTGTTTGAGTTTGCGGTGCAGGGCGCTGCGTTCCATGCCGACGAAATTGGCGGTTCGGCTGATATTGCCGCCGAAGCGCAGGAGTTGGGCCTGGAGGTATTGGGTTTCGAACACGTCGCGGGCTTCGCGCAGCGGCAGGGCCATCACGTCGGCGGCGGGGTCGATGGCGAGCGCGCGGGGCGCGTGGGCAGAGAGTTCGGTGGGCAGATGTTCGGCGCGGAAGCAGTCCCCCGGCTCGTTGGTGCGCATGATCATGAGCCAATCCATGATATTGCGCAGCTGGCGGACATTGCCGGGCCAGTCATGGGCCTGGAGTGCGGCGATGGCGTCTGAGGCGAGGCTGCGGGCCGGCAGGCCCGAGGTCTCGGCCGCACGGGCGAGAAAGCTGGCGGCGAGGGCGGGAATATCTTCCCGGCGTTCCTTGAGCGAGGGTACGCGCAGCGGCACAACGGCCAGGCGGTAGTACAAATCCTCGCGGAACCGCCCGGCGGCGATCTCCCCGGTCAGGTCTTTGGCGGTGGAGGCGAGCACGCGGATATCCACTTTCACCCGTGCATTGCCGCCAACGCGCTCGAAGCTCTGCTCCTGCAGCACGCGGGCGATCTTGCCTTGCGTTTCCATCGGCATGTCGGAGATTTCATCCAGCAGCAGCGTGCCGCCATGGGCGCGTTCCAGCACGCCGACACGGCGCGGTGCCGCGTGCGGGTCGGAACCCGCCTCCACGCCGAACAGCTCCGCCTCAAAGCGTTCCGGCGCCAGAATCGCGCAATTCAGCGCCACAAAAGGCCCATCCGCGCGGCGGGATTTGGCATGGATCATCCGCGCCACGGTCTCCTTGCCCGCCCCCGGCGCGCCGGTAATCAGCACGCGCGAGCCGGTGGGCGCCACGCGTTCGATGGCGGATTTCAGGCTGGATATTCCGTTCCCCTCGCCAGTCAGCGAGCTTTCATTTCCCACGCGCAGCCGCAGCTCGGCATTCTCGGAGGCGAGCTTCGCCGCCTCCAGCGCACGCCGCACGACCAGCAGCAGACGGTCGGAATTGAACGGTTTTTCGATGAAATCATACGCGCCGCGCTGAATCGCGGCGACGGCGGTCTCAATCGTTCCATGGCCCGAGATCATCACCACCGGCACGCGCGGCTGCTCCTGGTGCAGCACGTCGAGAATACCGATCCCGTCCAGCTTCGAGCCTTGCAGCCACACGTCCAAAATCACCAGCGCCGGCCGCCGCGCCCGATAGGCCGCAATGGCTTCGTCGGAAGTCCCGGCGCTGCGTGCCTCAAACCCTTCATCGCGAAGAATCGCCTCGACCAGCAGCCGGATATCCGGCTCGTCGTCAACGATCAGGATTTCAGTCATCGTGCAGGCAACTCCTTGATATCGTCCATGCTATTGGCAGGCTCCGCAGGCAAAGCGGGCAAAACCAGACTCACCTCGGCACCATAGCCGCCCGGCGCTTCTTCAAGGTCGAGCCGGCCCCCATGGTCCTCCATGATCTTGCGCACGATGGCAAGCCCAAGCCCGGTGCCTTTTGGCTTATGCGTCACATAAGGCTCGGTGAGTTTGGCCCGGTCGGTATCCGGCAGCCCAACCCCGTCATCCGTCACGCTCAGCACCGCCATTCCGCTCGCTTGCGCCAGCCGCAGGGTCACATGCTTTGCCCCCGGCCGCATCGCCACCGCATCGGCGGCATTCTGCAACAAATTCGTCAGCGCCTGGCCGATCAGCCGCCGGTCGCACACCGCCCGCAGCGATTGCTCGATCTCCACCACCCATTCGATCTGCGGCTGCGCCACGCGCTGCAATACCATGGCCTCGCGCGCAATCCGCTCCAGCGATTCCGGCCGCATCACCGGAGCCGGCATCCGCGCAAAGGTCGAAAACTCATCCACCATCCGCCCGATATCACCCACATGCCGCACGATCGTATCCGCGCATTGCGTAAAGCTCTCAGGGTCGGAGGTGATCTCCTTGGCGAACCGCCGCTTCAGCCGCTCGGCGGAGAGCTGAATGGGGGTCAACGGATTTTTAATTTCATGCGCGATGCGCCGCGCCACATCCGCCCAGGCCGCCTTGCGCTGGGCCGAGAGCAGCTCGGTCACATCGTCGAATGTCACAATAAACCCATCCGGCACGCCTGCCTTCATCTCCGCCCCAATCCGCACCAGCAGCACACGCTTATGCATCGCCGGTCCGTGTTCAATCTCCGCCGTCGCAGGCCGCTCGGGCGATGCCATCACAGCTTCTATCAGAGCCTCAAATTCGGGCGCAATTTGGGCAAGCGTCTGACCAATACTCTGCATCAGGTCCAGACGAAGCAATTCGGAGGCAGCGCGGTTCGGCAACTCAATCCGCCCCTTATTATCCAGGCCGATCACCCCGGCTGAAACGCCCGCCAGCACGGTCTCGGTAAAGCGCCGCCGCTCATCGAGCTGCCCGTTTACATCCATCAGCTCGGTCCGCTGCGCCTCCAGCTGCGCCGTCATCCGGTTGAACGCGCGCGAGAGCCCCTGCATTTCATCCCCGCTCGCCCGCTCCGGCACGCGCACGGATAAATCCCCATCCGCCACATCCTCCGAGGCGCGAATCAAATGCCCGATCGGCCGTGCAATCTGGTTCGCGATCACCAGTCCAAACCCCACAAGCGCGGAGAGCACCAACAGCGCCAGCACCGCAATCACCAGCGCGAAGGACGTCTCCAGCCCCGCCCGGTTCTTCGAGAGCCGCTGATATTCCGCCACCGCCTGCTCGGTCTTGTTCACATGGTCGAGAATCGCCGGATCGATCGGCTTCTCGATCATCAGCATCAGCGGCGGGGTGATATCGAGCTTGATCACCGCCTGCTCCACCGTGCTCCCAGGCGGGCTGATCACCGGCACCTCGCCACTCTGCGCGGCAGAGATCGAGCGCGAATCCGGCACCGTCGCTGCCATCCCCGCGAACAATCCGGCGGAGGCGACAATCTCCCCGTTCAGCGGCTCGAAAATAACCGCCTGGGTCAGCCCCCGCACCGTCGCCTGGCTTACCAGATACGAGGCAAACTCATTCGGGTCGCCAAAAAACACCGTGCCGTTCTGCGACAAATCATTCGCCATCGCCAACGCATCCAGCCGGATATCGTTGTCATGCTCCGACAGATATCCCTGCGCCACCTGCGCGCTTTCATCGAGCGCCGTCTGAACCCGCTGGTTAAACCAGGCCTGAATCCCGAAATTAAAGAAAACAATGGCGAAAACGGCCACCAAAATCGCCGGCACCGCGGCCACGCCGCCAAATAAAAACACCAGCCGTACATGCAAATGCGCGCCCGCAGCGCCACGCCGATGCTCCAGCACCACCCGGACCACGCGGCCCACCAACATGATGATCAACAGCAGCAACGCCGCGAAATCCGCGACAATCAACCCAATCGCAACGCCCGAATGCACATCGAATTTCACCCGGCCCGCCAGAATCGCAAAAGACGCAATGCCCAAGGCCAACGTCACCGACGCCACCAACAACGTCGACACGCGCCCCAACGCAATATCCGCCAAATAAGCCGGCCACGTCGCAGCCGGCACGTTGTCGTCGGAGGTGATCATGCGAGGGCCCTGGATGAAGTGAAGTAAGCGAGGCCAGGGCTCTGCCCTGGACCCGCTGGGGCCGGAAGGCCCCAGACCCCGCTACTCAGGGCCATGGGGGGCGGGGCCTCAGGCCCCGACGGGGATCCAGGGGGCAGCGCCCCCTGGCCTTGCTGCCTCAACTCACTCAGCGCCCCCCGCATCATCCCACCCGGCGTTGCACGCCGATGCCGTGCTCGCGGATTTTTTTGCGCAGGGTGTTCCGGTTGAGGCCGAGCAGCGCGGCGGCGCGGATCTGGTTGCCCCTTGTTTCGGCGAGGGTCATGCGGATAAGCGGGCGTTCGAGTTCGGCCAAAGCGCGTTCGTAGAGCACGCCTTCCTCGCCGGATTCCCGGATCGCGGCGAGCAGGCGGCTGACATGGCGCTCCACCACGGCGGCCATGGTGTCGGGTTCGTCCCCGGAGATCTGGGTGGGTTCCTCGACGGCAACATAGTCGCTGAGTTCCTGCGCCAGAATCGCTTCGGTGATGACCGGCTGCGGTACGAGGGCGGCGAGCCGTCGGATGAGGTTTTCCAGCTCGCGCACATTGCCGGGCCAGCGATAGGCCGAGAGCATGGCCATGGCCGCAGGGTCCAGCGTTTTGGCGGGCAGGCCTTCGGATTGCGCCTTGTTGAGGAAATGCTGGGCCAGCACGGGGATATCATCCGGGCGCTCGCGCAAAGGCGGCAGGCGGATGGGTACGACGTTGAGACGGTAGAACAAATCCTCGCGGAACTGCCCGGTGCGGATCAGCGCGCGCAGGTCGCGATGGGTGGCGGCGACGATGCGCGCATTGGCGCGGATCGGCTGGCGGCCGCCAACGGTGGTGAACTCGCCTTCCTGCAGCACGCGCAGCAGCCGCGTCTGGGCCTCCGGCGGCATGTCGCCGATTTCATCCAGGACCAGCGTGCCGCCATTGGCCTGCTCAAACCGCCCCACATGCCGGTTGGTCGCACCCGTAAACGCCCCGCGCTCATGGCCGAAGAGTTCGCTCTCGATCAGTTCGCGCGGAATCGCCGCCATATTGATCGCCACAAACGGCCCGGCGCGGCGGCGGCCGTAATCATGCAGCGCCCGGGCCACGAGTTCCTTGCCCGCCCCGCTCTCGCCGTTGATCATGACGGTGAGGTCGGTCGTCGTCAGCCGCGCGATGATGCGATAGATTTCCTGCATCGCCGGGCTGCGGCCGATCAAGGGCAGCGCATCATCCGGCGAGGCTTTCGGCACGTCGGCCTGCGCTGTCTGCAGCGCCGGCTGTTTAAGCGCGCGGTCCACCACGGAGAGCAAATCCGCCAGGTCGAATGGTTTCGGCAGATAGTCGAACGCGCCGCGCTGCGTCGCCTGCACGGCGGTCGTCAGCGTGGATTGCGCGCTCATCACGATCACCGGCAGTTCCGGACGAATGCGCCGGATGCGCGGCACGAGGTCCAGCCCGTTCTCATCGGGCATGATAACATCGGTGATCACCACATCCCCTTCCCCATCCTCCACCCAGCGCCACAGCGTGGCGGCAGACGAGGTGGCGCGCACCTGATAGCCCGAGCGCCCGAGGGCCTGGGTCAGCACGGTGCGAATGGAACGGTCGTCATCGGCAATCAAAACAGTCGGGAGGGTCATATTCACATGTTACTTTCTGGGGGTTCCTCGAACACCGGTAGATTGATTCGGAACTCGGTGCGTCCCGGCCTGCTATCCACATCGATCAGCCCGCCATGGTCGGCGACGATCTTCGCAACCAGCGCCAGCCCAAGCCCGCTGCCGGTCGCCTTGGTGCTGATGAACGGCTCGAACAGATGCCGCCTGATATCCTCCGGAATTCCCGGCCCATTATCGCGCACCGAAACAAAAAGCGGCAAATTAGCGCGCGTGCGCCCGGATGAGGCGGTCAGCCGCACGCCGTGCTGAAACCCGGTGCAGAGATGGATTTCGCCATCCTGCCGGTCCATGCCCGCAATCGATTCCGCGGCGTTCTTCACGAGGTTCAGCAGCACCTGAATCAGCTGATCCCGGTTGCCATGCACATGCGGGAGCGAGGGATCGTAGCTCTCCAAGAATTTGATCCGCGCGGCGAAGCCTGAACCCGCCAGCTTGCGCACATGTTCCAGCACACGATGGATATTCACCGCCTGGCGCTCCAGCTTCTTCTCGCCGAACGTCTCCATCCGCTCCACCATGGCGCGGATGCGATCCGCCTCGTCGCGGATCAGCACGGCGAGTTCGCGATCTGCCGCTGGAGCGCTCGTCTCCAAAAGCTGCGCCGCGCCGCGAATGCCCGAGAGCGGGTTCTTCACCTCATGCGCCAGAATCGCCGCCATGCCGGTAATGCTGCGCGCCGCATTGCGGGCGGACATCTGCTGGTCCAACGCACGCGCCGCCGATTCATCCTGCAGCGTGAGGACCACAAATCCCGGCATGTCCAGCATCGGCGCCGCCTGCACCGAGCATCCCCGCCGGGTTAGGCGCGGCCCTTCCAGGATCATATTATGCTCGGCGACCGTCAGCCCGTCCCGCCGCGCGCGTTCAAGCACCAGAAATATCGGATGATCGAGCGGCAAAATCTCGCTCAAATTGGCGTTCAGCAACAGCGCCTTGGAGGAGCCGAAAAACTCCTCCGCGGCGTAATTCACGGAGCGGAACACATCGTTCTCATCCAGCACCACGGCGGCAATCGGCAATGCATCCAGAATCTGCGCCGGGTCCACACGCACCTCATTGGCCGGCGCCGGCCGGCGCCGCACCATGCCAAATGCCCGCTTAAACCCGCTCATCGCAAGCGCCCATTGCCAAGGGCGTTCCCTTCTCGCCGCGCAGCATCATGCCGCCAAAGCCATCTCATCCTGCCGCACGAAGCCGGATTCGATCAGCGGGTCGTAAAACGCGTCGATCAGCGCCTCCACGGCGCGGCTGTCATCCAGCCGGTTCATCTGCGCCCGGAACGACGCCGAGCCATGCAGACCGTGGGAATACCAGGCGACATGTTTGCGCGCTAGCCGCACGCCTGCCTTCTCGCCGAAATGCGCGCGGATGGCGGCATAATGGCGCAGCAAAATCGCCTTCTGATCGGCCAGGCAAGGTGCGGCCGTCAGCTGCCCGGTCATCAAATAATCCGCCACCTGCTTCAAAAACCATGGCCGCCCATAGGAGCCACGCCCGATCATCACGCCATCCGCGCCGGAACGCCGCAGCGCCTCGGCCGCGCGCGCCTCGGTGGTGATATCGCCGTTGACGATCACCGGAATGCTCACGGCATCCTTCACCTGGGCAATGAAGTCCCAATCCGCCGAACCCTCATAGAATTGCTGCCGCGTCCGCCCATGCACGGTAATCATTGCGATCCCGCAATCCTGCGCAATCCGCGCCAGCGCGGGCGCATTCAAACTGTCCCGGTCCCAGCCCATCCGCATTTTCAGCGTCACCGGCACCTCCACCGCCTTGGCGGTGGCTTCGAGGATCCGCGCGGCATGCAGCTCATCGCGCATCAGGGCTGAACCAGCCGCCTGCCCGATGGCCACTTTTTTCACCGGGCAGCCGAAATTGATGTCCACGATATCCGCACCATTCGCAACGCTGATCCGCGCGGCCTCCGCCATCGCTTCAGGCTCGCAGCCGGCGAGCTGCACCGCGGAAGGCCCGCCGCCCGCCACGACCTCCGCCATGCGCATCGTATTGCGGTTCTCCCGAACCATCGCCCAGGAGGCGATCATCTCCGAGACCACAAGCCCAGCCCCCAGGGACTTCGCAAGTGCGCGGAACGGCAGGTCGGTGACACCAGAAAGCGGCGCCAGAATAACCGGTACCGGCAGGGTGACGGCGCGCGGTCCGGTGCCCAAAGTAATTGGCTGGATAAGATTGGAACCCAAGTTGCTCATGATTTGGGCAAACTACCGCCCAGCCGCGCGCCGCGCAATCACCGGAGCCCAAAAGATTGACGCGGAGGAGCCATCTCGTCACATCTGCCCCGAACTGTTTTCAGGAGACACCATGATCCCGCGCATCGGCACCGGTTTTGACGTTCACGCCATGGCCGAGAACCGCCCCATGATCCTCTGCGGCGTCAGCGTTCCGTACGAACTCGGCCTGGCCGGCCATTCGGATGCCGATGTCGGCATCCACGCCCTCTGCGATGCCATCTACGGCGCCTTGGCGGAAGGCGATATCGGCCGGCATTTCCCCCCCTCGGAAGACAGCTGGAAAGACGCGGACAGCGCGCGATTCTTGCGCCACGCCGCCGAGCGCATCGCCGCCCGCGGCGGCCGGCTCTCAAATGCCGATATCACCATCATCTGCGAACGACCGAAAATCACACCACATGCCCCGGCCATGCGCGCAAGACTGGCGGAACTGCTCAGCGTCTCCATCGACCAGATTTCGGTCAAAGCGACCACAACGGAAAAACTCGGCTTTCCCGGAAGGGGCGAAGGCATTGCCGCCCAGGCCGCCGTCATCCTGCTTCTTCCCGAGTGAAACCGACGGGGCCATCCCGCGCGGAACGGGTGCTACCGGCTCTCCGCATTCGGAATTGCAGCATCCTGCACCGCGCGGGCCTTTTCCTCATACGCAATGGAAAAAAACTACATTAAATCCGGCGATTTAGCATTGCTGCACTGCGGAAAAGATTGTTGTGACGGAACATCATCTGCGCTTATAAAATGTTCTGTAGGATGAGCTTGCTCTCCTACTTTCTTGGACGTTTCCTCCCTAAACTTGGCGGCGCTTTATGCGCCGCCTTTTTTTTGCTGAGAGCGCCTTGGTTTGGCATGAGAACGAACGCCAGATTCACCCTCGAGGTTCATCCTCATGTCATCGCCATTTAACCGCCCGCGACCAGTCTGGTGCTGACAATCACCGGCTTGGCCGCCAGCAATTCGCCCGCCTTGCCCAAAGCCGCCGCCAGATGCGGCGACTTCATATGGGCGTTCACCGCATCCTGGTTCTTATAGGCCTCGAAAAAATAGAAATTCGCAGGCGCTTGGGGGTCTTCATGCAGCATATAATGCAGGCATCCCGGCTCTTCGCGGGTCGGGGCAACCAGCCCCGACAACACCGCGCGCAACTCCGCCTCTTTGCCAGCCTGTGCGACGAGGGTGGCAAATACGTGAACTTCCTCTGATTGTGACATTTTACCTCCAGACCCCAGCCATTTTGGCGGGACACGCAAACCTAGTCAGCAAAAACGACAAGCCGCAAGGCCCTGATTTCAGCGGCGCCCTCTTGAGAATCTCCATGGAAAGTGGGGGGCTTCTGTTGCCCGGTGCCCCCCGAACCGCGCTTAGCTGCTGTTTAGGCAGCGACCGCGAATGCTACGTTGTTATCGTTCGCATTTATAATATAGCCCGATAACGGCGGTACAATGCCGAGCAAAAGATGGGTCTTTACCACGCGTGTCGAGTCTGTTTCGCCCCCTTATACCTAGCAGCCTGATTCAGACTTCGCGCTATGCGCTCCGTCATCAGTATGCCACCGAGTGCCCTGATGACGGAGCGGCAAAGCCGCGCAGTCTGAATCAGGCCGCCCAGAATTTGGTGGAGGCGCCGGGTACTGCCCCCGGGTCCACAACGATTATTCCACGCACCGTTTATCGCCATAGCCGGCAAGCCGGCACAACCAATATAGGCTTGTTTATCCGATTGTGAAAGGGAGGGGGTTATGAGAAGAAACGCATCATGAGCCTCACCCCAGACCAACAGACCGAAATCGATTCCGCCCGCGAACGCCTCAGCGAAACGCGCCGCCCTACCGTACCCGCGCTGGAATCCATGCTCTTCACAGCCATCCCGGTGCTGGACCACGGCTTCATCCGCGTGGTCGACTATATGGGCGACGATTCTGCCATCGTGCAGGCAGCCCGCGTCTCCTACGGCCGCGGCACCCGCAAAATCTCGGAAGATGAGGGGCTCATCCGCTATCTCATGCGCCACTACCACTCCACACCCTTCGAAATGTGCGAGATCAAATACCACGTCAAACTGCCGATCTTCGTCGCCCGCCAATGGATCCGCCACCGCACCGCGAACGTGAACGAATACTCGGCCCGCTACTCTATCATGGATAAAGACTACTACCTCCCGGCCCGCGAGCACCTCGCCACCCAATCCACCAACAACCGCCAGGGCCGCGGCGAAATCCTGGACGAAGCCACCGCAACCCGCGTGCTCAACTTGCTGCGCGAAGACGCCGAACAAACCTACAGCCATTACGAAGACATGCTGGACGACTCCAATATCGGCCTCGCCCGCGAACTCGCCCGCATGAACCTCACCCTCAACACCTATACCCAATGGTACTGGAAAACCGACCTCCAAAACCTCTTCCACTTCCTCCGCCTGCGCGCCGACTCCCACGCGCAATACGAAATCCGCGTCTACGCCGAAGCCATGATGGAAACTGTGAAAGCCTGGACACCCCTCGCTTACGCTGCCTTCACGGATTACCGCCTCGGCGCCGTCACCTTCTCCGCCAAAATGCTCGAAACCCTCAAAAAACTCCTCGCCAACGAACCCGTCGACCAACCATCCAGCGGCCTCTCCAAACGCGAATGGTCCGAAATGATGGCCAGCCTCGGGCGGTAACAGGCCTAAAGGATTCCAAAGGCGGGCCTTTGGCGGGGTCCAGGGGCAGCGCCCCTGGCCTTACTTACTTCCTCACAGCAACGAAGCCGCAATATTTACGGATAATGCGAGGATGACGGTGTTGAACAGGAAGCCGATGAGGCCCTGGAGGGTTGCGAGGCGACGGAGTTTTTTGGCGGTGATGTTGCAGTCGGAGACCTGGAAGGTCATGCCGAGCACGAAGGAGAAGTAGATGAAGTCCAGATAATCGGGCTTGTCGTCTTTCGGAAAATCGATGCCGCGATCGAGGTCTACGCCGTCTTTGTCGTAGGAGTAGTATTCGTGGGCGAAGCGGTAGGCGAAGGTGACGTTGGTGGTAAGCCAGGAGAGGGCGAGGGTGACGACAACGAAGCCGAGATAGAAGCCTTGATGGGTCTTATGGTCGGCGGTGTGGGAGAACAGGATGATGGCGGCGAAGCTCATCACCGCGCCCAGCACGGTAAGGGCGAAGACGCTCCACTCCCCTTCCTGCTGGCGTTTGGCGTGCAGGCTGATATCCTGGTCCTGGGTCAGGAAGAATGAGATGGCGGTGAGCAGCAGGAAGACAAAGCTGCCGATATCCCAGGCCATGACCGCACGCAAAGCGGCGGATTGTAAAAAGGTCAGGATAAAATAGCTGACCAGCCCGATTCCCGCGCCGATGAACAGATGCGGCCGGGCGCGAATGATGCGGAGCAGCCGCCATTTTGTCATCCAACCTATTAAGTGGCGCGGGTAAGCCCCTGCAAGGGCGTGGCGTCGCTGCTGCCGGGAAATACCCGCGCCAGCGCATCGGGCCCCAGCCCCAGATGCTCGGCCAGCGCGCCTTTGGCGAGCGCGCGGATATCCGCCGTGGGAGCCAGATCACGGTTCTCAAAAAGCTGGCTTGGCCCCAGCCCGGGCCAGGTGGCGCGCACTTGCCCGCCGGCAACCTGCCCACCTAGCAGAAACGCGGCGGCGGCTGTCCCATGATCGGTGCCTTTTGTGCCGTTCATCGCGGCCGTGCGGCCAAATTCAGTCATGACCAGCACCACCGTATCGTCCCAGGCCGGGCCGAGGGCGGTCTTAAGATTCGTCAGGCCCAGATCCAGCCCGGCCAGCGGCGTTTTGAGCCCGTTCACCTGGTTGCCGTGGCTGTCCCAGCCCTCCAGCTGAAACGCGGCGATGCGCGGCCCGTCATCGGCGGCCAGCAGCTCGCCCACCTTGGTCGCCATGGTCGGAAACCCGCCGCCCCGCTTCGGCGCATCGCCGGGCATATGGGCGCTGTCATCGCTCATCATCGCGGCATCGGCCGAGGCGTCAAACGTATCGGTTTCGAAGGTGGCGGCGCGCATCCCCTCGGCAATCGCAGGCCCAAGCAGCCTATCGCTCGAATCCAAAGCTGCGATGCGCGAATACAAATCCGGCGGCGGGCTGGCGAAGGCTTCCGGAGCGTAGGAATCCACGCGTTGCGGCCCTTGCAGCAGCAACGGCGTGCCGATGCCCGCCGCCAGCCCGTTCAGCGTCGGCCCGCGCGCCGGCATCTCGCTCAGCACGCGGTTCAGCCAGCCTGAGGTTATGCCTGTCTCTTCCACCAACCCGAGCTGCAACAAATCCTGCGCCTCGAAATGGCTGCGCGTGCGATACGGCCCGGAAATCGCATGCACCGGCAGCGCCTGCCCCGCCCGGTACATCGCATACACCCCCGGCAAAGAGGGATTAAGCCCGTAAAACCCGCCCAGATCGAACATCCCGCCGCTCTGCCCCGGTGCCGGCGGAATTAATTGCGGCCGCAACGTGACGAGATTGGCATCGCCATACGGCACGACGGCGGACATGCCATCCAGCGCGCCGCGCAGCAGCACGACGACAAAGCGTTTCTGCGTCGGCGCATCAGCGAGCGCGAATTTGACGCGCCCGCCAACCCCCCCAACAAACCCAAGAGCCGAGAGGCCCAGCAATGTGGTGCGTCTGGAGAGAATCATCTTTATCTCCGTTGAAATTCAGGTGAAACCAGAAACAGCGTCAACGCTTCGCGCCGCGAGCCTGCCTGCGCCATCGCATCCACCGTTGCCGGGCGCAGCAACGACCCCATCGCGGCATTGGCGATATCCACCGGCTGCGGCCCGGAAGCCCCGGAATCGAACCGCGCGGCATAGGTATAAGCAAAATCGATCCGGGACATGATGGCATCCGACCCGGCCCAGGAAGCCGCCTGATCCGGCCAGCCATTGGGCAGCGGCGCACCCCATACCGGCTGGCCCAGCCCGTTCAGCACATTCACCGGGTTGGGCGGCGGTTGAAAAGCGGGCGGCGGCGCGGCGCGCAGCGTGGAGACCACATAGTCGAATGGCGTCTTCAGCTTCTGCCCCGGCGCCCAGGCCTGCGGCAAATCCACCAGCGCGGCCGAGGCGGCGTGCAAATCCCCATGCGTATCCCGCAAAACGCCGCAGATATGCGCAACGGCGTCCGGCGGCGGATCATCCGCCACAAAATGCGTCACCAGCTTCGTCGCCAGCAGGTCATAGGTCGTGGGGTAGGTCGCCAGAAACCGCAGCGCATCCACCCCGGCCTGTTCGCCGCCATCGAAACTGCGCCCCATCACCACCTGCGGCCCCGGCTCATGCGCGTTGGGGCGATATTTGAACCCGGTCGAATCGCTCCCCTTCTCGCTGGTCGCTGAACTCCAGCCGGTCAGAATCTTCGCCATGCTGGTGACATCCGCCTGGGAATACCCCGCCGCCAGCCCCACCGTGTGCAACTCCATGCATTCGCGGCCGAGATTCTCGTTCAACCCGCGATGCGAACGCAGCCCGGCCGGGCTGCCCGGCCCCACGGAAGTATCGTTGTCCAGATATCGCAGCATTGCCGGATGCCGCTCGACCGCCAGCACCATATCCGTGAACTGGCCGTTCACATGCGGGCGGATCGCCTCGCGGATCATCGCGCCGATCAGCGGCCCGGTATTGTTCTGCGCCACGCTGACGCAGAAATGATTGGCCCAGAACCATACCAGCCGCTCGCGGAAGCTGGCCGGCGTGTTCATCGCCCAGGCCAGCTGCGACATCGCATCCTGCCGGTACAGCGCGCCGTTCAACCCGCGATAGGCCTGCCGCTCCGCCGCCGGCGCGGTCAGTAACTCATGGCGGATCATCGCATCCGCCCGCAGCGTATCCACCGCCTCCTGCCCGCTCGGCAGCCCGTCGAAATAGCCGGCCGCTATCCCCGGGTCCGGCCCGCGCAACTGCGCCTTCAGCGCGGCGCGCGGGTCGCCTGCTACCCCATCATTAGGGCCCGGGCCAAAACCAAAGCGTATGGAAGCCTGAATTGCCGCATTGTCCATAGCGGTTGTTCTAGCAAGGTTTTCGGTAAGGCTGTGTAGCAAACGGCAACCGGCGCAAAGCAGGAACAACGCTTTGGCGGGCGCCAAACCCCGCAACGGGCTTGCCAAACCGCCTTCTCTGCCCCAAAAGCCGGGCCATGCGCGCCACTCCCCGAGTGGCGCCGCACCCTTTTGTATTTTCTGTCGCCCGTGGAGGCTTTTGATGGCTGATTTCGACCTTGGCAAGATCCGGAATATCGGGATCACCGCGCATATTGATGCCGGCAAAACCACCACCACGGAGCGTATCCTTTACTACACGGGCGTGTCGCACCGCATCGGCGAGGTGCATGACGGCAACACCACCACGGACTACATGGACCAGGAGCGTGAGCGCGGCATCACCATCACCTCCGCCGCCGTGACCTGCGAGTGGAAAGACACGCGCATCAACATCATCGACACGCCCGGCCATATCGATTTCAACATCGAAGTGAACCGCAGCCTGCGCGTGCTCGACGGCGCGATCTTCATCATCGAGGGCGTGGCCGGCGTGCAGCCGCAATCTGAGACCAACTGGCGCCTGGCCGACCGTTACAACGTGCCGCGCATCATCTTCATCAACAAGCTGGACCGTACCGGCGCCGACTTCTTCCGCGCCTTCGCGACGCTGAAGGAAAAGCTGGACATCGTGGCCCTGCCCCTGCAACTGCCGATCGGCATCGAGGACGGGTTCCTCGGCGTTGTCGACCTGATCGAGATGAAAGCCATCATCTGGGAAGGCGGCGAGCTGGGCGCGAAATTCCACGATGAGGAAATCCCCGAGAACCTCAAGGAACAGGCCGCCGAATACCGCCAGCTGCTGCTCGACACCGCGCTCTCGGTCGATAACGAGGCGATGGAAGAGTATTTCGACAAGGGCGACGTCTCCGTCGAGACTCTGAAACGCTGCATCAAAGCCGGCACGATCACGGGCGCCTTCCGCCCCGTGCTGTGCGGCACCGCCTTCAAAAACAAGGGCGTGCAGCCGCTGCTCGACGCCGTGCTGGACTACCTGCCCTCGCCCGTTGACGTGCCCGGCATCAAAGTCGCCCCACCGGAAGGCGAGGAGGAAGATCCGAACGCACGCCGCATCAAGGCGGACGTTACCGCGCCGTTCTCCGGCCTCGCGTTCAAGATCATCAACGACAAATACGGCACGCTCACCTTCGTGCGCGTCTATTCCGGCTCGCTCAAATCCTCCGACACGGTGATGAACACCACCAAGGGGCATAAAGAGCGTATCGGCCGCATGTTCCAGATGCATGCCGACAAGCGCGCCGAGATCAAGGAAGTCCATGCCGGCGACATCGCCGCCTTCGTGGGCCTGAAAGACACCGGCACCGGCGACACGCTGGCCTCATCCGATGACCCGGTGGTGCTGGAGCGCATGGCATTCCCGGTCCCGGTCATCGACATCTCCGTCGAGCCGAAGACCAAGGAAGGTGTGGAGAAAATGACCCTCGGCCTGCAGAAGCTGGCCGGCGAAGACCCCTCGCTCCGCCTGAAGACCGACCAGGAAACCGGTCAGACCATTCTCTCGGGCATGGGCGAGCTGCATCTGGAAATCATCATCGACCGCCTGCGCCGCGAATACGGCGTGGACGCGAATATCGGCGCACCGCAGGTGGCCTATCGCGAGACGATCTCCAAATCCCATACCGAAACCTACACGCATAAAAAGCAGTCCGGCGGTTCCGGCCAGTACGCTGAAGTCAAGATCGTGTTCGAGCCGCAGGAGCGTAACGAAGGCGTCCTGTTTGAGAACAAGGTCGTGGGCGGCACCGTGCCGAAGGAATACATCCCGGCGGTGGAAAAAGGCATTCGCAACCAGGCCGAGACCGGCGTGCTCGCGGGCTTCCCGACGGTAGACTTCAAATACACCCTGGTGGACGGCAAGTACCACGACGTCGATTCAAGCGCGCTCGCCTTCGAAATCGCCGCCAAGGCCTGCTTCCGCGAAGGCATGAAAAAAGCCGGCCCGATCATCCTCGAGCCGATCATGGACGTCGAAATCACCACCCCGCA
>Ga0116227_10009916_pt1 | contig 16970 bp, 10 predicted proteins | sample S1TSphgellanicum_FD_89693 | JGI IMG/M metagenome (GOLD analysis project Ga0116227, IMG submission 89693) | Host-associated microbial communities from peat moss isolated from Minnesota, USA - S1T2_Fb - Sphagnum magellanicum MG | ecosystem: Host-associated > Plants > Peat moss > Unclassified...
AAGATATATTTCCATTTCTGTTTATTTGAAAATTGGCCAAAATGATTTCAATTTGTAAGTGCCCAAAGGATGACTTATGAAATTTCAAGTTTTCCTACCTAAATTAGTTTGGATGAATTGTTGTGATTGGAATTATAATAATGTTTCTGAATTATTGTTATAATTGTCCATGTTATTTATATTAAAATCATTTAATAACCTGTTGCTTTCAAGTCCATTATTTAACATGTTTTTTTCTTGCATGTCTCCATGGACATGAAAAGTCACAATAATGATGAACTATTGCTAACCATATAGGAATAAAATAGAAAAAAAGAGAGAAGAGACTGGAGGGGGTATTTTGCTATGTTTGGAAGCAACCTTTCCCTCTGGGCAAAGGGCATTATAGCGGTTAATGATGTTTCCAGAGCGTTGTTTTTTTTGGGCACTCCTTATTATAAGTTATTATAAACCTTATTATAAACCCTTCCACAAGATGGACTAGCTCTCTCCCTTCTTTGATTCCTGCGGGGTTGTGTGTCTTTTGACCTTTCTTCGACCTTCCCTGTTATGATTCCGATCATCAATTGGATTTTGTGCCCACCTTATTAGAAGTTAGTCAAGATGAGGTCATGTCAAGGGCCTCTGACATTAAGTTGAGCCCTATCTTTTAGGGTATAATTCATGCCCAGTGTATTTGGTTTTTATTCCCCAAATCTTCTAATATAAACTAGTGGCACTCATCTACAAGAATTTACCCAAATGTGGCTGTAATCTCCATATCAAAGTCAAGTAGATTAAGCATACTTCTATATATTTTGGTGCCTGTCTTTAGCTTGTTAGATAGATCTTGTGATTTAACTATACATAGTTCAAAATCTTGCCAATTTGGGTCATTTTTTGATTAAGAATTTCTTTTCATAGACTGAGATGAGATTTTGCAGGTGGACGAAACGGGAACCAGAAAAAGACACTCTTTAAAAGGTAAACAAGATTACATTCTTCAGTGCCCGTATGAAAAGGAATGAATGGAGTTTAAACAAACTTCGCTAGTGCCCACCGATTGTCACAATATGCCATACATTCTATTTAATATCTACACCTTGGTCATACACTCGAAGTTTCGTCGGAGTGGAAAAAACAAACCAGGCCCTTTTGACAAAATGCTTTCCGACAAAAAGTGAAATGTGAGTTTCATTAAAAAATGGTCAGGGTTGAAATGTTAACCATGTTGAGAAGTTACTTGGACAGAAGATGGTGGATGAGATCGATTAATTCTTTCATCATTGTTGTGGTAACAAATTCATTAATAAATGGCCAGGGTTGAAAATGACAACCATGTTGAGAAGTTACTTGGACATAAGATGGTGGATGAGATCAATTCTTTTTTGGATGTTGTCGTGGTAACAAATTTTGCACTACCTATCTTGGTGGTCGTAAATAAATGGCCAGGGTTGAAATGACACACATGTTGAGAAGTTACTTGGACAGAAGATGGTGGATGGGATTAATTATTTTGTTCATCATTGTCATGGTAAAGAATTTTGCGCTACCTATCTTGGTGGTGTTGCACCAACATAAGCTTTGCAATACCCATTCAGGGTCTCTCTCCATGACCACAGTGCTAAGCATTATGGCAATACCCATTTTCTGGGTGTCTCACCATGGCCAAAAGAATGCTATGCGTTGAGTACCTGGGTTTGATCTATGATCTCTCTATTGTACACAAATTTCTTATGGTGCATTCGCACTTAATGTTAAGTCAGTGTTAAATGAAAATCTAGGTGGCATGGAATGTTAAATAGGTGATAGCTCGATGTTAAGCGAATGTTAGCTTAACATAAAATCTTCATGGTAAGTAGGTTAAAGTTTTAAATCAACACCTATCCTGGTAAGGACCCCAAAATAAACATTTGTATATTTGGTTGTTCTTAGGTGTTGTGGATTAATGTTGAGCTCTATGTTCTTTTCTTTTGAACTTGGTACTAGTGAGAAAGGGTAGGGTTTATGTATACCCTTGATCTACAGTTCCCAATTATCAAAGAACCAGTTCCCCTTGACCAGTGTTGATGGCTGGTTCCCCAGTTCTAGGGGCACCATTCAGTTCTACTTCATAACATTTTTTAATGGATTGGTTTCAGTGTTTTAATAATATTATTATTTTAAATATGGGATTTAGTTTTGATTCTGGTTTTTAATCAAGGGGTGGTTTCGGTTTTGATTTTTTTTAAATTTTAAAGTTATGTTGGTTTTAGTTCTTAATTCCCTAACCCTCAGTTCCAAAGAACCTTTAGTTTTGGTTTCAACATCCAAAAAGTGGAATCCCTTATAAAAAGGAGGAAAAAAAGTTCCATTGTTTGGTCTTGCAGCACCAGAATATGGAATCCTTGATAAAAACTCTTTTTTTTCATTTTTAATCAAAAAAATTCCCAATATCAAAAAATGAACTCCTTGAGAATGCTTCAAATGGAACTGGAAGTGGATCCTAATTTTTTTCAAAAACCCAACATTTTAGATTTTTTGATTCTAAAAATTTTCAAAACCTACATCCAGAGGTTTTTTGATTTTGAAAATTCTTCAAAAACTAGAAACAGATGTTAACAAAATAAAAAACTGTTCAACACCAGTTTGAACCCAAACCACTTCAAGGGAGTAGAACCCAATCCACACCAACAGCCTACTTTCAACCTGTTACAACAATATTATATTTCTTTAAAAAATTTGGAGAACATTATTCAAAAAAATTTGGAGATTGTGCAGGGCGTCACACTAATGTAGGGACAAAGCTTGTGAGGGGAAATTTAACATCTTTTGAGTCTTTTACAAAAGGACCGTAAACACCCCTTTTGAATGTGGGTATCAAAGTTGATTTTTGATGAAGGTTAAGATAAACATTCATGTGATGGCCTAAACATTGGATGTTAATTATTTTGACATGTTCCACATTCGACTGGTTTTTTGAATTGGCAAAAAATGAAAATGATTAGTTAAAAATAAACACATAAAAATGTGTTTCTATAGGTAAAACATCATTCCAAAATGTGTCTTTTATGTTCACATGGTATATCCTTCACCTACAAAAGAAACAAGATTTGTAAATGTATAATCTCCAACACATTTATTTAGTTGGTTTGATTTGTTGGTCAAATTGCTTCCTATTAAGTCAAGAATGGAATCATGGAATGGGACCTTGCAAGAAAAAAACAAAAACAAAAAATAAAACATGAACTTCCAAACCAATTAACCCATTTTTTGGTTCTTAATTAAATTCAAAGGCACATGTCCTACAAGGATGGAACTTTAGATAATAATCTCATCATTTTCATCTTACAAGGACAAATCCAAACCTATGAATTATGCAAAATTACATTTAAATGTATGTGATTATGTAATTTGATATCAATATCTTGTTATTTATGTAATTATTTAGGGGTTAACTTTGATAATTTATTAGGTGATTGGGTTTTATAATTTGATAAGGGTTTGGTGAATCATCATCAATTAATCATGATTTTAATTAATATGCATGATTCAAAAATGATGATTTACAAGATAAATCTTTGCACAAATTAATGTGCATGATTCAAAAATAGTGATTCATTTAAAAAGTCATGTTATAAATCAATATGCATGTTGAATCACATGGTGAGCCATGTGATGTGTAAATTTTTTTTTTAAATTTTATTTAATGTCATTTTATTTAGTATATAAATGAGTGTTTAAGACATTTGAAAACACCTTCATTTGATTAAAACTTGTTGTAAGAGTGAAAAGTTTTATATAATAGACTTGTGAAAAGAATTGAAAGTTTAATTTTCGAAGGTTTTGGCATAATTTGTGAATGTGTAAAATCTATAGGAGAAGAATGATTGTTCCACAATACATAGAAAATAAATTGGTGAATATAATTGTGCAAACAAGTTTTTATAGTTATTTAATAAAAATCCATAGTTTTGGTCCTATACTCATTTATAATAACAATTATTACATCTCTCAAAGTTTAATGAAATGATACTTGGCCCAATAATAATCTTCAATGATGCCTCACCATGCCAATGCACATTGACATGTTCCTGTGGAATGTGATACAAGATTGTAACATTTGCAACTACACATGAAAGTTGTCAACATTAGTTGGAATTAAAACAAAATTCATTCAATAGAACAAGACACATCCACACCTTCTATCCTAGTCCATTTGCATAATAATAATCCCTCTGGCATTTGAACTTCTTGACAAGTTTATGATTTTATAGCATGTCACAATGTGATGGGTTTTTTTTGGTTTGTAACAAGTTCTTTTGATAAGCTTTAAATTTTTTTAAAAATTTTTATAGGCATGAGTATTTTTTAATGTGCATTGACATGTGATGAACATTGGTAGGTGCAAAAATCAACCCTAGTGAGTGTTAGTGTGCAACATTGTTGTAAAAGAGCATAAGCCCCCCCTTTTTTTTTCCATATCCTTGTTCCTTACAAAGATTTTGAACCCATTAGTACATAGTTAAAGGATTAGGAATCAAACTAGTAGCCTAATTCTCACCATGTTTGGCGCTGGGTTGCTTTTAGTTTATGTCCAATAATTTATTTTATTGTTGCAATTGGTTTAACCCTTCAATAGAACCATGTGGGCATTGTGTAGGATTGTGCATGGACACCTACAAAATCATAGGGGGTGCATAACAAAATGACACCAACATAGATTGTAGGGGGATGTTCAATGTCTTATGTTAAACACCCCACCTAAGAACTTTGCGAGTGTTAATGCATGATTATGTGCATTGTTGTTGCAATCCCAACTTGAGTGCATGATTAATTCTTGAAAGGGGCTACAAAATGTCCCCAAGATGAAGGAAGTTGTATGCTTTCAAGTGAAGAAAATAGGTTGCAACTAAGGTTAAAGCATCATGACAAGGGGAGTGGGCCAAGAGAGTGTATTGAAACACACTTTCATGATTGGGAAAAAAAAATAAAGAAGTGAATCCCAAGCATTTGCAAGTGGGAATCATTTTGAGAATTGAAGTTTCAAAGTGCTTTAAATAATAATAATTGGCAAAACGATTATGAGATAAGCAAAACAAAATTAGGGTTTTCAAAGTTTCACCCTCCATATCACATACTTGAACTTTAAATCATTGATGATTTGAACCATATAATTTATCTCTAAACTCTTTAGAAAGGGTGAAAATCTAGATATGTTTGCCCAAGTTCATCAAGGCAAAAAAGGATATTGGGCACTAGACGAATAATGTAGCGAAATTGGGCCAATTCTTTGTTAAGAAGTTGAAGAATGAATGAGTTTGTGAAAGCAAGTTAGTTGGCCCAACATATTTCGGGGAAATGAGACAATGGATGAATTGACTAAACAATTTCCCCAAAGTCAGATAGTGGATGAAATGGTATGACCAAGCTTCTCAAGTCAATGTTCCCAGGGTTTTTCCATTGTACAACTTCTTCAACTAGCTCCTTCTTCATCTATTGTTTGGCAATTTACACAAGTCAACATTCTAAAAAGATGATTATCATCAATATGAGTTAATGATTAAAAAATAATTCTATTCAACTCAAATCATTTCATTTTATGAGGGATCAACACAATGCACCAAGACATCTTTAGTTGAAAAACATGTAATTTCAAGAATAATCAAAGAAATTATTTTAAAGTTGAGCCAAGTTACAAGATTTGAGATAAACTTTTCTTATTGGCTACCTGGTAAGACAATTGGGCTTGGCACTTTGTTAAATTTGTTGCACTTGTTTACTAAACGCCCTTGTTAAAATTGTACTTGGAACTACAAATTACAATGCCCATACCTTGTCGTTTTGCAAGAGGTATCCAAGCAAGTGTTGTGCTTGTCTTTTGATTATCATCCTAACTTATATATAGAACATTCATCCTCACCCTAGGCCCCTTGTTTTGTGAATGCCTTCACTTTAGGGTTTTACCTTACACAAAAAATACACATTTTGTCTTCTTGCAAAAGGAGTTTCAAGCAAATGGATCTATTTATTGTTTACTATTTACAATTTTACATCCATTTGGGACCAGAGAATCCATTAGATGAAAGGTAGATAATGGAAGACAAATTGTCCTCTGGTACTAGCAGCATGCCACAAACTTGGCCAAGGTGACCGTGTTCGTAGTTTGCATGAGTTTAGCAAGAGTGCTCGTGTGAGTGAGGGGGAAGGTTGGACAAAAACGTTCACTGACTTTCTGTGTATTTGGACAGGCAAGGAGCAAATGCTTTTCATCCTCTACTTTCCCCAAGTCGTAGCCTCGACAAAGCCTCTCAGTGTATGGCACGCCTTTCCACGCACCTAACATTACCTCAAGTTGCGTGTTGCCACATTGAAACCATGCTAGAGCTTTCCGCAGCTAAACACAACTGATGTCACACAAGTAGTTTTCGCTTTCGTACGACATACCTTTGAAGCGCAAGTATCTTGTCTATATGTTAGTCTTGATTTCATGGTTGGTAAAGAGCTTTTCAATGAAAGCCAGTCGCATATGATCCTTCACCCTTTTTACACTCAACATTGTGTGGGGGAAACCTGAAGGGGGTGGGGCCCCAGCTTCATGAGTTCCCACCCGTACATTGTGCGTGTTGCACCAAGGTACTTGGCTCTCCACCCAACTTCTGTTAAATGAGTTGGATGTATGTGCATTGTTTCAGGAACCGTTCCTAGCGACGATTGAGTAGTCCCTGATTGGAGCACACAGGTCGCTCCAAGCTGAGGTGCCGTTTTTAACAGTGGTTGAATCAGAGGTAGAAAACCTACCACCTCCTAAGGCAAATTCTGGAGTAGCCATTTTTTCATGGATCCGGCTTAACACTTCTTTTTCGCAACAAGCATAGTGAGCTGGGTTTCCCATGCCTTTCCCAAGATGTGGTCTTTGGTGACCGTGCTCACACGGTTATAGTACAGCAACACTTGTCCCCATGCAAATTGTGCAAAATGTCAACACGATGGATGTGTTAGTGGTTTTTCGCACCCCAAGCAGGGACCTGAGGAACCCTCTGTACACTACTTCAATAGCCTTTATTTTTTTGGAGTCTACCCAAACCTCACAGGCATAGCTTATTGTGGAACACACCAACGTGTTAAAGAGGTCACAACGTAACTTAACATCCATAATACGTAGCTCCGCACAACGACGGTTCAGTGCGAATAACAAGCGCCTACTAAGAGCTGCTAGATGTTCCACTGCACTATCCAGGTTCGAAGTGGTCTCGAACAGGATCCGCAAGTATTTGAAGGTCTGCACACGTTCAATAACGTCACCTTCAAACACAAACTCTTAGCGTGGGTCAGCAAAATTGAACGCCATGACTTTTGTTTTTTTACGTTCATTGTAAGTCTAAGTTCAACACAAAATTGTTGGAATGTGTCTAACTATTGTTGTAGTCCCACCTTTGACTTCGACATCAGAGCAAGGTCATCTGCAAAAAGTAATAGCCATACGTGCACGTCTGTTAGGGCCGGTGCATTGCATTTTTTACTGTCCAAACGCCCCTCTAGGGCATCCAAATATAGCCCAAACAAGAGAGGGCTAAGAGGACGACCTTGCTTCACACCTTGTTAACACCTGAAGTTGGAGGTGATACCCTGACTTGGGTGGTTGATGCATACGGTATCCTTGGCATACATCGCCTGTAGGCATCAGAAAAAGCATCCCTCCACCCCGAAGCTAGCCAACACTTGCCACAGTACTTCATGCTGCACAATATCAAATGCCTTTTTGAGGTCCACAAAACAAAAATAGAGTGGCTTCTTCTTTGCCTTGTTCTGTTCTATCAGAGTTCGCAATATGAAGAGTTGGTCAGTAGTGCGGTAATCTTTGCGAAACCTAGCTTGACCCTTGGCACGCAACCCATGTTGTTCAGCCCATTTGCTCAACCTTTTGTCAAGGATCATAGTGAACAACTTTGCTAGGATAAGCCCAACCATTATCCCCCTATAATTGTCAAATTCAGAGGCATCACCCCTTTTAAAGAGCGTGTGGACCACCTTAGTGGAAAGGGCTTTTGGAAGGCCTTTCGCCAAAAAGCAATTAAATGTTGTCAATAGTGGCATGTGTAGTAGCTCTCCTACATCTAGAATAAACTCAGCTTTCATACTATCTAAACTGGCGGCCTTGTTCCTTTGTAAATTTTTTAGCGCCTAAAGTAGCTCAACAAGTGTGATATCTGTGTTTAGGGTGTGACTAGGGAGGTTCAATTACCTGAGTCAAATGACTAGTTTGTAGCCGTATGGGTGGCGGAGATTAACTAATTAACCCGCGGAAGCCCTCCAAAAGCGTAGCTGCACTGATCTTGTCCACAACGGGTGCCCTTGGTTAGTATTTTTTCCAAAATGAAAGCGGATTCATGACGCACCCCCAAGTTCTTTAATGGACTCAAATGTGAGTCCAAATTGAAGACAACAAAAAAGCAAGAAGTCGGGGCACGCTCTTTGGCTCGCAACATTTTGAGGGGTAGAGGGGCGTGCTAGAGTTCCGGGATGGAACTATGAAGAGTGATAAGCATCAACTACTCACACTGACCTGCACAAAACCAACACAAGGTGGTTAGTGCATAGTTGAAGCACTTTTGGTGCTAAGACAAACCACGAGCAAACTCAAATTCATTAAATTCACCACGACACGGACTTGGGGAGAGCCACCACCTTCCCCCTTATAGTATATTCTGTGCCTTTCCACAAGGCCCATATCCAAATGGCTTTTTGTCCTGTGACTCCCAAGTGGGAGTCTCGAAATTGCCAAAGTTGGGATTCCCGCGACTTTGGAGCCCCATAACTTTGTGTGTAGTCCTCCAATCGAGATGAGGTCTAAAGCAAAGTTATAGTCCTTGTCGAGTACTTTCCAATAGTATGTTGCACGCCACTTACAAGCATGGAAATCTGGTCGATTCTTGACTTTTAGTGGTCGGGAGTCAAATTGCCAATTTGACTCCTGACCTTTCTTTTGGCCATAACTTGTGTTTTAGATGTCCAAATGGGTGATGCGAGTTCATTTCAAACATTTATGTTTTAATAACTTTCCAATGATATAAGAAACTCTTCAAGCCATTGGGTTTTGGCCTTTGCAATTGCTCTTTAAACATTCAAGAGTCCATCGGGACTCCAACTCCCAACATGGGAGTTCACTTCGAAGTGTGAAGGTTCATTCCCTCACATTCTTTTGCACTCTTAGGGCATGAAAATGCAATTCTCGAATTTAGTCTTGGCCCGCACCCTTGCAAGCCCTTTGCCTTAGTCGCAAGCCCAAGGCTAGGGTTGCAACAATCCACCTTGGCAAGCACACACATATGTTGAGTTCTTGTAGTTTCTTAGGAAATTCTTTCCTTTTTTAATAATTTTTTATGTTTACTTTCTTGATGTCTAGCGATATGCGAATCGGGGTTGGTTTTCAATTGGAGCCTTTGTTCACGTTTCGCTATACGACATTTAGTGTCAAACTAGGGTTTAAGGTAATGTCTCTTTTTGTAGCTCCCTCTTGAAAGCTTGTTGCCAAAAGTAGATTTTGTTGCAACACCCATGCATTGTTGTAGTAGGTTAGCTAACCCATATGCACCTGGATGCCTAATCAAGTCAGCAACCCACAGGTTTTCCAAGACTCAATGTTAAGGCAAGCTAATATTCTTCAACTTTTGATTTATCATATTTGAACCTAGGCAAAAAAAATTTGGTTACAACCATATGTTGTGGTTCAATAAAGCTGCAATCAATGCTCAACCATAGGCGCAACGGCCTGTGGTCAGAGTCTCCTTGTCATAGCCCTACTTGGAGAGAGTGTGAATATGAAACTCACACTCCCGAAATTGGGACTTGAGAGTCCTTCGGGACTCCCGAAACTTTAGAGTTTGATTGCAGGAATCAAAACACCTCACATTGGGGTGTTATTTATATCATTGGAAATCTATTAAAGTGTAGATGTTGAAAATGAGCTCACATGAGCCATTTGGACATTTGCAGCACATGTTATGGCAAAAAGAAGGGTCGGAAGTCAAATTGGCAATTTGACTCCCGACCATTAAAAGTTGGGAATCGACCCAACCCCAGTGTGTGCAAGTGGAGTACAATACACCGTTGGAAAGCTCTTGAGGAGAGTTACAAGTTTGTTTTAGACCTCATCCCGATCGGAGGTCTGAGCAAAGAGTTATGACTTTGCAAAGTTTCGGGAGTCTAAACTGGGATAGTTTTGGGACTCCTCCTTGGGAGTCTCGGGACAAAAAGCCATTCGGATGTAGGTGCCGTGGAGAGACGTAGAGAATATTATATGGGGGAAGGTGGTGGCTTCCCTTGAATCCAGGCTGTGGTGAGTCTTGTGAGTCCAAAGTCGCCTATGGCTTGTCGTAGCACTAAAGGTGCCCTAGAAAGTGATTTAACCAACTTGTTGGTTAGTTTGGTGTAGGTTCGAATAAGTCATTAAAGCTTGTCATTCTTCCTAGTCCCATTTCGAAGCTTCAGCACGCCCCCCTACCCCTTTAAGTGCTAAAAGTTGGGAGCGTGCCCTGAGTTTCTCACAATTTCGCTATTTGAATAACTTAGGCCCACCTTGGGTCTAACTAGGAACTTGGGATTGCATCACCCCCCCAATTGCATAGTAGCGGGTGTCATCTATTATCACCTTGAGGTGTGTAACAGTTTGCCAAATTGCAGGTGAGCCAATAATATAATTAACAGTGTTATGCCTCCCATTTGCCAAGCAAGTGAACTCCCCTAATTCATCACCAAGTGTCTGGCCATTGAGGATGAGTAACCCAGTGTCACAACATAAATCCAAGAGCTCATGGCCCCAACCGCCAACACTAGTACCGCGGTTCTGTTGCTTAGCCACAACACTTGGTTGCTTAGTTTTAGCAAGCTCAGGCGCCTGTAATAATTCACAAAGGTCGCTAGTGTTAATGGTATCTAGTAACGTTGCAGTATGCGCATTAAAATCCCCTCCCAATAGTACTATGCCCCTTAGAGTTTGAACTTCAACAATATTTACTTCCAAGTTTTGGAACAAGGATTCGTTCTCGTGTTTGGAGCCAGTAGGGGTAACGTACACCACATAGACAAACAAGTTAGGGGCAAAACCCCTGCTAACCTATATCCATAAATAAGAATCGTGGCTTCCTTCTTTCCACTATGATAGGTTTTTGCTAAGGTGGCTACGAAAGTAAACAACAACCCCTCATTATGTTTTATCACATTTGTTTTTCCCAGCTACATAGTGTGCGCTACCGCAAGTGAGTCACACCCTTCAACGTGTGGCAAATGTTGACTTGGGAAGTGCCAAGTTTCGGTTAATAAGACGAGGTCAGCACCCTGAAACAGTCTAGTATTTGCACCCTCGTTTCTAGTTTATTTACACCACCCCCGTGCATGTTCCATAATACTAGACATAGGTCTTTCTGGTCCCCACACCCCTAGGAGGGCGAGCAAATTTGAATTTTGTTGACGAAAAGCTTAGTTACGCACTAGAAAGTGCACTTGCTTGCCACCTTGGCCTCCTTGAATAGTGGCCACAGCTCTGACTTACACGCTTGTTGTGTGGGTGTGAGGTCTTCATCCAGGCCCAACTTGGTCCTCGCTAGGCCCTTACGCCCTCGCAGCGCGGCCTAGCAATCCTTGCGTGTTGCAAATTTGAATAGCACCGTGTTGGGGCACACGACTACCATCGGGGCAGAGGCCCGTGCAATTGCAATTGCTGCTGTGTGGCGGCGATAACTTTGACGCGTAACCTCATTTGGCCCTACAACAGCTCTGTGTTGAGCCACTACACTAGCTCTTTCTCGGTTTCACCCTCCTTAGCTTTGAAGCCTGTGAAGCACATGTTGAGCTTGCATTCCCTTTCTTTGGGCGCATTGACCAAGGTCTCCACAGCCCGGCTAATCACCTGGCACACATTCTTAGCCATCACCGTGGTCCATTTAGGTTCCTTTGTAGACGCAACCTTGGTTGTGACAACCATAGTCGCCTCACATTCCATCAACTGGTTGACCACAAGGTTGCTAGTGATCATGAGAGACACATTGTTCTTGATGGCTACTTCCATTTTGGACAGTTACGTGTTAACAGGTGAGCAGTTGGTCTTGAAGCCCATGATTAGCGAGTGCCCAGCCAGGGCTACCTGATAGACCGTTAAGGGTGCATTGTTTGGGATGTTGAGCCCGACATTGTTGTAGTGCGTCTTGGCAATGTCTTTTTTCAGCGTGAAAATGTCCAATGCTACAGTGAAAGGACATAGCAGCGGTGTGACAGCAAGCGCCATTGCAGAGTTCTTCAAATCTTAAACCCTAAATTAATTTCTTTGAAAACGCTAAAACATTGAAATTTTTAGTTTATTTTGAAAACCTTAAAATTTGATAATATTATAAAATTTGAAACTTTGAAGCCTTTAAAAACACATATTACCTGCTTATAAAACTTGAAAAACTTGAAACTTCAAATTCTTAAGACTTTAGAAATCTTCAAAAGTAGTAGAATTTGAAACCCTAAACCCTAAACCTTAAAGATTTTGAATTCCTCTCGGTTTTAAAGGTTTAAAATCTTCAAAGATTATTATTTTGAAAACCCTAAAAGTTTAATACCCTAAGATTTATAACACTTTAAAATCTTCAGGACGTTACAAATACTGAAACCTTAAAAAATTGAAACCGTCAAAAGTATAAAACCTTAAAAACATCCCCCCCAATTAAAAAAAATTTAAAAAAAATTTAAATTAAAAAAAATTGAAACCTACAACATCACTGCTCCTGAGGTTAGGCCCACCATCGCCATTGTCCTTGCTGCAATGCCAAAGCTTACGTTGTTGTCCGGCCTCATGCTACTACGTTGTTGTCCGGCCTCATGCTACTATGTTTCTGTGCGTTGCCGCTTGCTCACTCGGTTGCAACTACGACAGTTGCTGCTCTTGTAGGTATCCATTGCCGAAAGTTTCGCCTCCTTTGTGTAGTGTGTGCGTGTGTCTTGTCCCTTCCTCCCTGCTCTTTTGCTCCTTTGTTTTCTTCTTCTTTTGTTTCCTGAACTCCAATTCTTGAGTTGCTTCTTTTTCTTCAGTTCTTCTGCTCCTTTGTTTTCTTCCTCTTTTGTTTCTTAAACTCTAATTCTTGAGCTGCATCTTTTTCTTCAGTTTCTTATTCTTGAGATCCATTTTGAAAAGGTAACTCATCTTTTTGGTGTACTATAAATCTCCCTGGTGGGGGCATTCCAAAAATATAGGGCATATTAAATCTGAGTATGAAATGCTGAAACTCAGCATTTAATGCACAAGGTTCAAGAGTAATTATAGTGGTTGTACTAGTCTATAAACCCATTTTGCAAGCAAAATAATCAAATAAACAAAAGACTAAAGTGTTATGTATCAAAGTCCATTTTGTCCATTTTTACCCATCAATTATTTTTAAAATTCAAATGTGCCCAACACTAAATAAGGGGGGTGTTCTTTGCATGGGCGCGGCCGGGGGGGGCAGCCGAAGAGGATTCATTTTCCTTTCAGCCAATAGGAGGGCCCAAGGTGCTCTACTTTTATTCCTTTCAAATTACAGGGGGACAGGGAAGAAATTTTTTTTTCAGTTTTCCCTGTTTCCTAATGTGTTCCCATGATGTTCCCTTTAAGTTCTTAATGGGTTCTCACAATGTTCCTTAAGTTCATAATGTGTTCCCTAACATGTTCTCCATATAAGCACCTCACTTTTAGCCCATATGCTTTCGCACTTTCACCTATATAGGTGGCCCAAGGGGAGGAACTATATAACCTTTTATTTTGAGGAGCCTCCATAGTTTCATTTTTTTGGTAGCAATGGGCCAATCAAATTGGTTTTGGCCCAGAATTTTGGCATAATTTGTTGATGAGAGCGAACATTCCGTAGGATTCACCAATCCCGAATTATCGAATCAAGCACGTGCCCATTTCTTTATAGTAGTTAAACCCATTTTGCTTGCAAAATGATTAGGAGAAAATATTGAAAGGACCTTGAGATTGTTTAGTTAATAGTTTTAAGTTGGGATAGTTTTCGTTCGATGGGATAGTAAGAATTTAGAAAGCATTCTATTTTCAACAGCCACACGTCATGAACATAGCTTGCGTTGTAGTCATTTTTGCATCCAATGCAGGGGATTTCAACCCATGATTTGGATGTGGGAATTTGACCCATCGAGACAGAAAAGTAGGCAATAGATAAAGAAAAAAGATCATTGCAACAATTCTGTATAAACAACATTGGTCATCATCTTGCCATTCGAGCAGAAAACAAGACGTCATTCACACGTGTAGCTCGTGACAAAGTTACATAGAATTGGCCATGGGTGAAGATAGGTTCAGGCAAGAAAATGCCAACGGTTTTCATGGTCTGACCTTGTGCCTTGTTAATTGTCATAGCAAATGCCAATTACAAGGGGAATTGGCGCCTTTGTAGGGTGAATGGCCACTTCAAACGATTCGTTGTTGTGGTGATGCGCAATATGTTGATAATATTCCCCGCATGTGCGCCACCAATGATCTACGCAACGATCAATCTCCATGCTACGCGTGAAATGATTAGACGGGTTCCATTACAAAGTCCTAAGGTCGCATCGAGATTTCTTAGTAACATAACAGGGACACCAACTTTGAGGGCTAGGCGATGTGGTGGCATACTTACCAGAGTAATGGTGTTGAGAAATTCTGGGCCAATCGCCATAGCTTGGTCATCCCCCGTTTCCACCAAGTCTGCTAACAAAAATATGTGCTTTTGCCCAGGCACAGCCTCAACAATCTGAGTGTTGAGAGAGTTCACGATTATATTTTTTGTTGTCAAAATAGCTCGACCGTCCATGTATCCTTGGTTTGCGTAATTGATTGCCAGGGCCGAGAAAACAACGTGGATGAGGGTCTTTAAAGATGGCGCTTGATGGATTTCTAGGTATAAGGCAATTTCGACTCCAATTGAAGGCTTCGCGTTGGCTTTTGGTGGAAAATGATTAATGATGAAAGACTCTTCGCCATTGTCGACTCTTAAAAGGTACTCAGCATACGGCTTGGAAAGGGGATTAGCGCGTAATCTCATGTTTTTTGTGAGAGTCAAAATGCGCACTTGATGCCACAAAACCAAACGCGAAAGGGCCGCAGAAACGGTTACTTCCCGAGAGCCTCTGGACACCACTAGCGCACATTGTCGAAAATCACCCCCAAAGACAACCACTTTACCGCCAAAGGGCGAATATGGGCGCCGCATGATGTTGCGCAAAGTCCGGTCTATCGCCTCGGCATAGTGTCGATGTTGTGTTGGAGCTTTATCCCAAACGATCAACTTTGCTTCCCGGAGTAGCTCAGCAGAATCGCTTTGCAAAGGTATCGAACACATTGAATCCCTACCAAGGGCAATTGGGATCTTGAAAACCGAATGTGCGGTTCGTCCACCTTCTAATAGGAGAGCTGCTATGCCAGAAGAGGCAACCCCAATGGTGACATGTCCGTTTCGTCGAACCAATGCTAATAACACTTTATATACAAAGGTTTTGCCTGATCCACTTGGACCGTCTAGGAAAAATACTACGCCTTCACCTTGGGCTATTACGTTGAACACTGTAGTGAGAGTTATTTCCTGACAAATGTTGAACCGCGGGAAATTTTGGTTGATGTAACCATGGAGTACATCTCTATCGTAGTCAAGTTTTGCAGCTAATTGAGGATTAACACGTAACATTTTTATAGGCGACAAAGCGAACGGCATTTTCGAAAAGTCATGCAAGCCTTTGTTCGTCAACGCTAATTTGGCCTCAAGGAGTAGTAGGGTATCATTGTAAGCATCGTCGGTAGTGCCTCCATTCATGATGCGTCGATGCCGCATATCGTGCGACATATCGTTTCGATATTTTTCCCATAACACTTCCGGATTCAAAAGAGAGCAGAATAGTAAGAGAGTCACAAAGAGATTCTTTAGCCTCTTTGCGTTTTGATCGATACATGTTTCTCGCATGCACGTGTCCCATTATGCGTCATCTTATAGTAATCCCAATGCTTTGCAAGCAACTTGAAACGTCGGATGCTCTATGTCGTCAACAATCCGGAGATGTTCGAAAGAGGTCGCGCCCGGTACGACAGTAAGTAGGAGGCGGAGGAAGAAGCGTTCACTAGCAACATGATGTACAAAATACATTCGCCCAATAGGTTTTTCTCCTCGTTGTTGAGCTGACCAAACTTTTCCTCGAATTTTCCAAACATGATCAGCAGGGAAGTTCACATACACCACGTTCCACCCATCCGCATTTTGAGCGTTATACACAAAGTAGGCGGTGAAGGTGGTTTTTTGGTGGGCTGCACGCTCCGCCATAGCGGCCAAATTTTCATTTTCATTAAAAATGACGTTGTGCTGTCTTGGCAAATGAATAACTAATCGAGTGACTGGCGGCCATTCCATATGTTTTTTGAATGAAAGTAAGGAATTGACCCCTTCAGCATCGCTCAAATATTTGGCGTTAATGTATTGTTGGATTTCGTTTATTGGATTGGCAATCACCGCTGCAACACGATCAGGACCTTTGTAAACGTATTTAAAAAGGTATTTGACACTCCGAATACCGGTGGACACCTCGACGTTAATATGTGCATTAAACATCTTGGTAAGATAGGGGTTGTGTGGCACCACCCATCGGTTGTCGTACGTAAAGCCATTTGGAGTCTTTTGAAACGTTTCCAAATACCGGCAGACATACTTAGGGCCCAGTGTTTCTCTTGTCAATATTGATGTAGCCAAAGTGATCATCAGCCATAGGAAGATTTGGCCAAATATAGCAAGCAAAAGATAGCAAAGTAAGAAAGTTGAGCATCTTTCCTATGTTTGGTCGTTTACTAAAATGAAATATAAAAACTTTACAATTTCTTTTGAATATCAGAGATTGAAAACCAAAATAAATAACTTCATTTTCAGTCTTAGTTTTTAGTTTAATTTTCTGGTGAGATTTGGCCAGTAAAGAAAACCCTCTTAGGACCATGACACACCACCAGCAGTAGCAATGCA
>Ga0116227_10009917_pt1 | contig 16968 bp, 15 predicted proteins | sample S1TSphgellanicum_FD_89693 | JGI IMG/M metagenome (GOLD analysis project Ga0116227, IMG submission 89693) | Host-associated microbial communities from peat moss isolated from Minnesota, USA - S1T2_Fb - Sphagnum magellanicum MG | ecosystem: Host-associated > Plants > Peat moss > Unclassified...
CACGGATGGAGGCCCTCCTGTTTTCAGCCACATAGGATGCAAGAAACGTGGCCTGTGCTGCAACTTTAATGGGCTTGCGTCATTATAGCGTTACCTGTTTCGATACTCGGTTGTAACCAGACTTGCTGGGCGGCGCGCAAGAGGCTTCGAGCCTAAATGCAGGCGGCGTTACCTTTCTCCGGTCAGGGATCAACACGATGGCGACCCAATACCTTCAACCCCTGTTCAGGAACCAGATTCTGGCGGCTCTGCCGCAAGACGAGATCAGGGTGCTGCGCCCCCTGCTGACTCGGGTTCAACTCGTGCGCGGCCAGCCGATCTACGAAAGCGGCACCACGATCGATCAGGTCTATTTTGTCGAGACCGGCCTGCTGTCGATGAGCGCGCCGAGCGACTCGGAACATGCCAAGGTGGTGGTCGATGTGTTTGGCCGGCAATGGGCCGCTGGCCTGACGGTGCTGCTGACCCCTGATGCATTTTCATTCCACCAGACCATCGTTCAATTGCCCGGCGTTGCCCGGCGGATTTCAGCAACCGTGCTGCGGGAGTGCATCTACCGGCTGCCGGTGCTGAACGGTATCCTGCTACGGGCGCTCGATATCTCCCTGGTGCGCGTCTCTCAGAACACTGTCTGCCAGGCCGAACATAGCCTGCAAGCGCGTTTGGCGCGCTGGCTGATAACGCTGCACGATCTCGAGTCGAACGAGGCACTTGATGTGACGCAGGACATGCTTGCCGATACGCTGGCGGTGAAGCGGCCAAGATTGGCCATAGCCCTCTCCGCGCTCGAGACCGCGGGGCTGATCCATCATAGCCGCGGCCGGGTGTTTGTCCGCGATGCCCTTGGCCTGGCGAATGCGGCGTGCGATTGCCATCAGCAGCTGGATGCGTATGGCGCGGCGGTTTTCCATCGGCGCGATCCGTTAAATCCGCAACCGGCTTTCGAAAATCCGTCCAACGGCGCCTTTGCGAGGGCGGCTACGGCAAGAGACTGGCGCGGCGATACACAGTCATGACCTTCGGGACCCATCAAGCGTGCAAACTATCCGGCCACGTCATCTGGGTTGAGGCTACGGCCAAAGCCCGCGCCTCGCATATATAGAAAGCTCTTTGAACCAAATTGACGCCGCGCCATCCAGCCACGTTCTCGTCTTCCGCTCATGCTGCCGCAAGCGCCCCGGACTATGATGTCAGGCGTTCAGAGGTGGAGGTCTCGGGCAATGACTCGCAATCCGCACCAGGACATCGAAACCACGGTCTGCTGGTTGATCGCGGATACGTTCTATACCGCCCCGCACTCAATTACCTTGTCGACGCGGCCGGACGACATTGAGGGGTGGGATCAGGCGGGCCACACGGTGCTGATGACCCGTATCGCCCGCAGGCTGGGTCTTCCTCTCACTGACGGTCTGGCTGGACCTATTATTGATGTCGGCGGGCTGATCAGACGGCTTTCACAGAATGCGGCGTTGGATTCCAATGAATAGCAGCCATGGTTCGGCCGATACGGTGTTCGAATTGCGCCTCCCGGCGCGTGGCGGCGGGGGTGGGTGATGCACCGGATTAAAGACGGTTTTTCGTTTCGTGCCCTGGCCATGTCGAGCTCAACCGCCGTGGTGGTAACCGATGCAACCCTCGATGACGATCCCATCGTATTCGTCAACGCCGCCTTCTCCGCACTGACCGGTTACGAAGCCAGCGAGGTGATCGGCCGCAATTGCAGGTTTCTCCAGGGCGAGGAGACCGATCAGCGTGTCGTCGAGGAGATCGCCGCCGCCGTTCAGGCGGGAACGGCGATTCGGCGCGAGCTGATCAATTATCGCCGCGACGGCTCGAAATTCTGGATGGATTTGAGCCTGGATCCGGTCAGTGGCAGCGACGGACGGCCGCAATTCATGATCGGCATTCAATACGATATTTCCGAAAAGCATTTCGCCAATGAGCGCCGGCTGGTCTCCGAGCAGAGGCTCTCTACCGTGATCGACAATATACCGGGCTTCGTCTTCCAGATGCTTGCCGATCAGGATGGTACGATTTGCTTCCCCTTTGTCAGCTCATCGATCGGACGGATTTTGAAACTTCCGGCCAATGCCGGCGTACTGCCGGACCTGGCCAGATATATCCATCCGGAAGACGCGCTATCGCTGAAGCGAATCCTTGCAACCGCCAATGAGCGCGCGGTGAAGTCGTATGTGGAGTTGCGCTTGCGCTCGTCAGCCAGTGCCGAGCTTTGGTTCAGAGCGACAATGTCACCACGCCGTGTCGCGACCGGCGAACTGGTCTGGGATGGTCTTGCCGTCGATATCACCGCGGAGAAATTATCGGCCTCGCAACTGGCCTATGTGTCGCACTATGACGATGTGACCGAGCTGATCAACCGCAAGCGCCTGACCGAACTTATCGACTTTGCGGTCAAGGACATGCGCGCGCCTGACGACGACGTTATTCTGGTGCAGTTTGTCCTGATCGATTTTGCCGAGCTGACTGAGACATTCGGCCTCTATTTTGCCGATGCCATCCTGCGCCGCGTCGGGTTTCGACTCAGGGAATTCGGATTGATGCGCAGGGCAATACCCGCGCGTATCGCCGTCGATGAATTCAGCTTGCTGCTTCCCGCCTCGTCCAGAGAAGATGAGTCATCCGAGCTATGTTCGGCACTCGCGGCGGTGCTGGCGTTTCCGATGAATGTCGATGGCCATGAGCTGATCCTTCAGGCCTGCTTTGGCGTTGCCTGCATGGCCCAGTTCTGTTCGGAACCGTTGCCTTCAGGGCCGGTCACAAGCGAGGAGCTTATCGAGCAGGCCCATCTGGCGGTTCAAGCCGCCAGGCAGGAAGGCCCCGGCACCTGGCTGCCCTACGGCGCCGGCATAGGCGACCGGATCGGCAACCGCATCGCGCTGCGGCACTCTCTTCAGAACGCCATCGCCGAGGAACAGTTCGAGCTCTATTACCAGCCGATTGTGGCCCTTGATACCGGCCGGATCGTTGCGGCAGAAGCATTGGTCCGCTGGAACCATCCGACACTGGGTGTGCAGGCGCCGGACAAGTTCATCCCGCTCGCCGAATCGTCAGGCCTGATCGTTCCCCTTGGTCAGTGGATTATCAAGGCCGCAATGCAGCAGGAGCGGGCATGGACAGGCTCCGGCCACGATGTGCCGCGCATCGGCATCAATCTTTCGGCCATTCAGATCAGGCGAGCCGGTTTTCTCGCCCGGCTGGAGCAGGCCATCATCGCCAGCGGCGTTGATCCATCACGCTTCGAATTCGAGCTGACCGAGGGAATTCTGATCGACGGATCGCCGGAGACCAGAGCGACACTGAACTCGGTGAAGGCGATGGGCTTCAGCTTGTCGATCGATGATTTCGGCACCGGGCACGCCACCCTCAAATGCCTGCGCGATTTCAGCTTCGACAGGATCAAGATCGATCAGACCTTTGTCCGCGGCGTGTTCGAGACACCGAGCGATGCTTCGATCGTCCGGGCGATCATCGGGCTATCGCGTAGCCTCAATATGTCTGTTGTCGCCGAAGGCGTGGAAACCGCCGCACAACGCGCTTTCCTTTCGAACGAAGGATGCGATATCGGCCAAGGCTTTCTGTTCAGCCGTCCGATCCCCGCCGATCAATTCGCTCTGCTGCTGAAAGATGGCGTTGCCCTTCCCACAGGGTAGGGCCGCAAATGGCATTGGGCGCCTGCTGCCCGGGGCAGATGATCACCTCCAAGGTCCGAGGCGCGACGTAGGTCTGCTAAAAGCAAAGCTATAGGTGGCACAATCCGCTTCACATTCCCAAACGCGCAACTTATGGTAGCGGGACGTTCCGCATTGCCCGACCGCGCATGCCGCGATCCGGCGAAAATTCTCCAAAAGTGCCTTGCAGGCCTGCCGAAGACGACGACGAACGAGAACGCACATAACGAACCCGAACATGGGCGAGGAGCAGGCTGACATGAAGCGCTTGAGACAGTGCACAGCGCGCCGCGCCGGCGTCATGCGGCGATGACGGTGCCGCAGGCGACCTCGGGCACGGAGGTTCCTGTCCTTGCGCCGTATCTGCACCTGGCACAATTGGAAGGCCGCTATCGCGGTCTGCTGGAAGCAGCCCCTGACGCGATCGTGGTGGTGAACCAGGAAGGCGAGATCATTATCCTGAACCTTCAAGCCGAAAAACGCTTCGGCTACCACCGCGACGAATTGCTCGGCCAGAAGGTAACCAACATCATTCCTGAAGGCTTTGCCGAGCGCCTGCACGCCGATGGCCTACGGTCCGCTGAGGACGCCTTGGCCCAGCAGATAGACTCAGGCATCGAGCTGTACGGCCGCCGCAAGGATGGCAGCCTGTTTCCAATCGAGATCATGTTGAGCCCACTGGAAAGCGCCGATGGCATTCTCGTCACCGCCGCCATCCGCGACATCAGCAGGCGCCGTCATACCGAGGCGCATCTGTTGAAAATGGTCGAAGAGTTGCGCGCTTCAAACAAGGAACTCGAGCAATTTGCTTATATAGCGTCGCATGACTTGCAGGAACCGTTGCGGATGGTGACCAGCTACACGCAGCTTCTGGCGCGCCGCTACAAGGGCAAGCTTGGCGCGGATGCCGATGATTTCATCGCATTCGCGGTTGATGGCGCGACCAGGATGCAGCGACTGATAGGGGATCTGCTTGCCTATTCCACCGTCGGCGCCAAAGCAAACGACCTGCAGGACACCTCCAGCGAGGAAGCGTTCCAACGGGCGCTGACCAATCTTCATGGTGCAATTGCCGAAAGCGGCGCACTGATCACCAGCGGCCCGCTGCCAATGGTGATGGCCGATGACGGGCAGCTTGTCCAGCTATTCCAAAACCTTGTTGGTAATGCAATAAAATATCAGAGCGCCGGGGTCCCCAAAGTTCATGTGTCAGCCGAAATGGCAAGTCCAGGCAGATGGATTTTTTCCGTAGCCGATAACGGGCTCGGCATCGAGACGCAATATTTCGAACGTATTTTCGGCATGTTTCAACGTCTGCACAAGCCGGAGGAATTCGCCGGAACCGGCGTTGGCCTTGCCATATGCAAGAAGATCGTGGAACGTCATGGTGGCACTATCTCTGTCGAGTCGGAGCTGGGCAAAGGCTCCGTGTTTCAGTTCGTGCTCATGTGCAGCACCCATAGCCAATGAATAGTGCTGGAGGCGAATCTAGCCTTGTACATATACTGCTTGTCGATGATGGCCCAGGCGATGTCCGCCTGACAAGGGAGGCGTTTCGGGAGGTGATGGCTTCGGCAATACTGCATGTAGCCGCCGACGGTGTGGAGGCTTTGGCGTTTGTCCATCAAACCGGTGCGCATGCGAAGGCACCAAGGCCCGACCTTATCCTGCTCGACCTTAACCTGCCAAAGCTGGATGGAACCGAGGTTTTGGCAAACATCAAAGGCGATGACCGGCTCAAGACCATACCGGTGCTGATCCTCACCACCTCGGGCTCCGAGGCTGATATCAGCACCTGCTACGGCCTGCACGCCAATTGCTACCTGAACAAGCCGGTGCGGCTGGAGGCGTTCGAAACCCTGGTCGGCAGCATCGTCGATTTCTGGCTCACCAAGGCAAAATTGCCGCCGGTGCTGCGGTGATCGGCTCGGTTCTGCTGGTTGAAGACAACGCCGGCGATGCCCGTCTGCTGCGGGAGATGTTCAACGAGGATGCATCCTGCACCACACAGCTCACCTGGGTTGCCTGTATGCGGGAGGCTGAAGCTTTTCTATCGCACCAGAGCGTCGATGTTATCCTGCTCGATCTGGGGCTGCCGGATAGCCAGGGCATGGCCGCCGTGGCGCGCGCCCGCCTGGCTGCGCCGCGCACGCCCCTGGTTGTGCTAACCGGGCTGGATGACGAGCGGGCGGCCCGCCAGGCCCTGAAGAGCGGCGCGGAAGATTATCTCGTCAAGGACCAGATCGAAGCGCGTCCGTTGATACGCTCGTTGCGATATGCAATTGAACGGAAGAGCCTGGAAGAAGCGTTGTTTGCCGAGAAAGACCGGGCCCAGGTAACGCTGGATTGCATTGGTGAAGCCGTCATATGCACCGATCTGGCCGGTAAGGTCACCTTTCTCAATCTGGTTGCCGAAACGATGACCGGCTGGTCGTATAAGGAAGCCGTCGGCCGGCCGCTGGCCGATGTTTGCCACATAATCGATGATAAAACGCGTGAGCCGATCTCGGAGGGGCACTGGCTGAAACTCGGCCGGAGCGGCCCCAGCCATTTGCCGCTCGATTGCGTTCTGGTCCGGCCGGACGGCGCCGAGGTGCCGCTCGATGCGACCATCGCGCCCATTCACGACCGAGGCGGCCAGAGTGTCGGCATAGTGCTCGTGTTGCGTGATGCAACGATTGCGCGGGCCTTGACGCGGCATGTCACCCATTCAGCCCAGCATGATTTCCTGACCAGCCTGCCCAACCGCTTATTGCTTTATGACCGAATCAGCCAGGCACTTTCCTTCGCCCAGCGCTACAAGGTCCAGGCCGCACTCTTGTTCCTCGATCTCGACGGTTTCAAGAAGATCAACGACAGTTTCGGGCATCTGGTGGGTGACCAGCTGCTGCAATCCGTTGCCGCCCGCTTGGTCGGCTGCGTTCGCGCGTCAGATACGGTTAGCCGGCAGGGCGGCGACGAGTTCATCATCCTGCTCTCGCAAATGGAACAGCCGGCTGATTCTGTTGTCATGGCCAAGCGGTTACTGACAGCGATGGCGGTGCCGCATAAAATCGACACCCTGGAGCTTCAGGTCACCGCCAGCATCGGCGTCAGCGTTTTCCCCGACGATGCGCTGGATGCGGAAACGCTGATCAGGAACGCCGACATTGCGATGTATCAGGCCAAGGCGGCCGGGCGGCATAATTGCACCTTCTTCAGGCCAGCGATGAACGATTATGCCCTGGAGCGGAAAACCATCGAGGAGGGCCTGCACCGCGCATTGGAACGCGGCGAATTCGTGCTGCATTACCAGCCGAAGATCGACCTGAAAACCAGGGCCATAACCGGAGCGGAGGCCCTGATTCGCTGGATCCATCCGACCAGAGGCTTGCTGATGCCGTCGGCTTTTATGGCTGTGGCCGAGGAGTCTGGCCTGATTGTTCAGATCGGCGCCTGGGTGATGCGGCAGGCCTGCCTGCAGGCCTGCGCCTGGCGCCAGGCCGGGCTGCCGGATACCACCATGGCGCTGAACATATCCGCGGCACAGTTCCGCCATGGCGGCTTTATCAATGATCTGCTCGGCATACTTGCCGAAACCGGCATGGATCCGTTATCGCTCGATCTCGAGCTCACCGAGAGCGCCCTGATAAAGCAAGCCGAAAATACCGCCAGAACCCTGCAAATACTCAGGGCCTCAGGCATCCGGGTGACGATAGATGATTTCGGGATCGGCTTTTCCAACCTGCATGATCTGCATCGCTTTCCCGTCGATACGCTGAAGATCGATCAGTCATTCGTCAGGCAGATCGTCGGGCCGGGCAATGACAGGCAGATGGCCGGTATGGTCATCGGCATGGCCAGAAGCCTCAGGCTGCGCGTGGTCGCCGAGGGCGTGGAGAAAGCCGATGAGCTGGCCTTCCTGTGCAGCCATCATTGCGACGAAGCCCAAGGATATTTTTTCAGCCCGGCCGTGCTTCCGGATGAATTCGCCAAACTGCAAGGTACCGCCCGCTTCCGGTGGAAGCGTGCGCGTGCGCGCTCGGCCGCCCTGTCATAGGGGGCGCCTGGCGCGGCGCATGACGAGGTTGCCCTGGCCGCGGTGGAGACGCTACGATTCCGCGCATGGACCTCGCACCCTATGCCGTCTCGCCACATACCAGCCGCGGGCGGCTGTACCACGAGCCGGAAAGCCCCTCCCGCAGCCCGTGGCAGCGCGACAGGGATCGCATCATCCACAGCTCCGGCTTCAGAAAACTGCAATACAAGACCCAGGTCTTCGTCAATCATGTCGGCGATTTCTATCGTACCCGGCTCACCCATAGCCTGGAAGTGGCGCAGATTGCCCGCTCCATCGCCCGTGCGCTGCGCCTCGATGAGGATCTGACCGAAGCCCTGGCCTTGGCCCATGACCTCGGCCACCCGCCCTTCGGCCATGCGGGCGAAGAGGCGCTTAACTTGCGGATGAAGCCGTTTGGCGGCTTCGACCACAATGCCCAGACCCTGCGCGTCGTCACCCGGCTGGAGGCACGTTATGCCGCGTTCGATGGGCTGAACCTCACCTGGGAAACGCTGGAAGGCCTGGTGAAGCATAATGGCCCGTTGCAAAAACCGGCGCCCTATATCCAGGCCTATAACGCCAAGCACGACCTGATGCTCGGCACCCATGCCTCGGCCGAAGCGCAGGTGGCGGCGCTTTCGGATGATATCGCCTATCACAGTCACGATCTGGACGATGGCATGCGCTTCGGGCTGTTCGGGCCCGGCGAACTGGCCCATCTGCCGATCGCCAGAGAGGCGCTGGCGGAAGCGCGGCATCTCAGTTTCGATATGCCACCGCAGCGGCTGCGCCACGAAACCATCAGGCGGGTGATCAACGCCCTGATCAGCGATCTGGTGGAGGAAACCAGCCGCCGCCTGGCCGCGCTGGCGCCGCAAACCACCGATGGAATAAGGCGGGCGCGAAAACCCGTGGTCGCCTTCAGCCCGGCAATGGCGGAGGCCAATTACGCGATCAAGGAATTTTTGCGCGCCCGCATGTACAGCCATTGGCGGGTGAACCGGATGACAGCCAAAGCCCGCCGCCTGACCGAGGAGCTATTCGGGCTGCTGCACGCCGATCCATCCACGCTGCCGGATGGCTGGCGGGCACAGGCGGGTGAGGGGCAGGTGGCCCAGTCGGCGCAAGTGGTGTGCGACTACGTGGCCGGGATGACAGACCGCTTCGCCCAGGAAGAATATCGGCGTCTCACCGATCTTTCGATGCCGGGTTAAAAGACTGTCAATGCCGGTCCTTGGGCATATGCGCCCGTAACACCTCGTTTATCCGGGCGTGCCAGCCCTCGCCGAGGCGCCGGTAGGCTTCCACCACATCGGCGTCCAGATGGGGCGCCTGGTCGGCTTCCAGCGGGCGCTTTGGGCCTCGCTTTGCCCAGCCGTGGAACACCGGGTCATTGGCGGGCCCAACGGGTGGCGGGTTGCGGCTGTTATCACCCGCCCAGGCCGCCGCCGGTTCTGCAACACGCCAGCCCATGCTGTAAGCTTGTGCCATGATCATTCCCTTTCCGGTTGGTTAGAAAAAATGCCCGGGCGCCAGGCCGTGATGCCCGGCCAGCCAATCCGGCATCGAGAGATCCATGCCCGAGATCGTAAAAGCTTTGGCTGTGCCTGATGCCGGGCGCGCGGCCTGCGCCTGTGCGATGCGGTCGGCGGTCCAGTCGCTGGCAATCAGCGCAGCTGATTTCACCGTGTCGGATGTGGTGGCAATGGTCTTTGTCGCTGTCGTTGCCGCATTCACGGTAAAACTCTGCCAATCGCCCCAATAACTGCCGTTGCTGGCCCTGATCTCCAGCGTGTCCGCCGCCGGCGTGGCGGTGGCCAGCAACGACAGGGTCGTCAGCGACGCAGCGGTGATCGGCGCGCTTGCCGAGGATGCACCCACCGCGTGGCCGTTCAGAAGAAGGCTGTCGCTGCCTGCCGCGTTGTAAAGCTGGTAGGAGGTGATGGATTTATGCGCCGGGTCGGTGGCGGCAAACAGGGTCGCCAGCGAAACGCTGGCGCCGGCCCGCAGGTTTTCGCTGGCCAGCCGATCGGTGATTGCCGGCGTATCCAGCGCGTAAATCACCACGCTGCGGGCGGCAACACCGGCAAATTCCTGTGCCGCCGGGTGCGGTGCCGCAATCACCACATCACTCGCCGATCCGTCATTGGCGCTGTTGGTAATCTGGCCGTACTGGCCGATATAGGTAATGTTGTCCACCAGCATGGCGGTGGCGCCAGAGCCGGAGACGCAGGTGGTGATATGGCCGCTATTGGCCGAGGTGCCGAACACCACCATATCGCCGGCGGAAACCAGGCTCTGCCAATTTCCGCTGGCCCCTGCTGGGCCGTTGTAAAGCGTGATCCATTCGCCATTGGCGGCACCCGGCAGCCCGATCGCCGTGCTCTGCACCGGCAGGCCGGCGCCGGCTTGCGCGGCGATGGTGCTGGCGAGCACCCAGCACCCTTCGTTGTTCCAGGCCTGGCCCACCAGTGCCGCGGCCGCTGCCGCTATGCCGTCCGGCGTGGCCTGCGCCGGCGGGGCGGCGGAAACCCCTGTTTCCGTCGCGAAGGTCACCGACCCCAGATAACCGGACGCATCGGTCTGCATCAGCGCATAGGCGTTGGCCGCATAGGCCTGCGCCAGCCCCAGATTGGACGTGCCGAACAAGGATATGTTCGTCACATCGTTCTGGCTGGTCGAATCCGTGTAGGCGAGCTGGTTCAACGCCCCATAGGTCGTGTTGACATATTGGCCGCTGGAGGCCTGCCAGGTGAACACGATGCCCGCCCCGCGCCCATCGCCACCGATCGAAGCCAGGTTCAGCGTTGCGCCGTTGCCGGAGAAATACCCCGTCTGCCCACTGGCGCCGGCGGTATACTCGTTGCGATCCAGCGCATCGACCACCAGATAGGCGGGATTGCCACTCGTGGTCAGCGAGAATAGCGAGGACAGCCCCACGCTCTCATGACCGCCTGAGGAATCGACCACGCTCGTCTGGGTAAGTTTCAGGCTCATAATTCCGCATCCCGCTGAGATTGGTCTCAGGATGCGGGCATTCGGTTAAAATTCTTCTAACGGGGCCAGGATTCGATCGGCGTTTGACCGAAAATATGTGCTCCGGCAGCACATGCCTCGTCGCACCACATAAGGCATCGTCGGCAAATACGTGAGTCGGCACGCTGACAAAGATGCCGCTTCAAACAAAAGCGCGAGGCGCTCGTTCCACTCCGTAACCCGATTCGGTTAATCTCGAACGGGCCCTAAGGGTCACGGGGCCGCGAATCGCCATTTTTCCGCCCCGGTTGCGCCACGGCACCGCCCCTGACACAGAGTGTCTTATGCCAGCCGGCCCGCACACGCGGCTCCGGCGGCCACCGAGGACCGTTTTTTGAGCCAGAATCTCTATGCCGACATGCGGGCGCATGTCATCGCAGCCCTTCTCTCCGTCGTCCCCGATCTGCCGGAGGCGGCAGCCGCCAAGGTCGAGGTCACCCCGGCGCGTGACCCCGCCCATGGCGACATGGCCACCAACGCCGCCATGGTCGCCGCCCGCCACGCACGCCGCAAGCCGGCCGAACTGGCCGCCGACATCGCCGCCGGCCTCACCGGCCGACCCGGCATCGATACGGCGGAAACCGCCGGCCCCGGCTTCGTCAATCTGCGCCTGCGCCCCGCGCTGCTGCGCGACCAGTTGCCAATCATCCTCCTTGCCGGCGAATCCTACGGCGACAGCCGGGCAGGGCAGGGCCTTGCGGTGAACGTGGAATATGTCTCCGCCAACCCCACCGGCCCCATGCATATCGGCCATTGCCGTGGCGCCGTGGTGGGTGATGCGCTGGCGAACCTGCTGCACAAAGCCGGGTTCGCGGTGACCAAGGAGTTCTACATCAACGATGCCGGCGCGCAGGTGATCGCGCTCGCCTGGGCCGCCTATTGGCGCTATCTGCAGGCCATCGGCACTGCCCTCACCGAAGAAGCCTACGCCGATATCGTGCCCGGCGGCCTGCAATATCGCGGCGATTATCTGGTGCCGGTCGGCGCCGCCCTGGCCGCCGCGCATGGCCGCGCCCTCGCCGCGCCCGATGCCACCCCCGCGCCGGCCCCGCTCTGGCTGGACATTGTGCGCGACACCACCATCGGCATGATGCTCACCGCCATCCGCGAAGACCTCGCCGCCCTCGGCGTGGTTCATGATGTCTTCACGTCCGAACGCGGCCTGCTTGAGTCGGGTGCGGCCGATCGCGCCATCGCCGTGCTGGCAACCAAAGGCCTGATCTATGAGGGGGTGCTGGAACCACCCAAGGGCAAGCTGCCCGATGATTGGGAACCGCGTCCGCAAACCCTGTTCCGGTCCACCGCCTTTGGTGACGACGTGGATCGGCCGCTGAAGAAATCCGATGGCACCAACACCTATTTTGCCAACGACATCGCCTACCACACCGACAAGGTGGTGCGCGGCGCGCATAGCATGATCGATGTGTGGGGGGCCGATCACGGTGGCTATGTCAGCCGGATGAAGGCGGCGGTGCGCGCTGTGGCCGATCATGGCGAGACCCTGGATATCGTGCTCTGCCAGATCGTCCATGTTCTGCGCGGCGGTGTGCCGCTCAAAATGTCCAAACGCGCCGGCAGTTTCGTCACCTTGCGTGACCTGATCGACGAAGTCGGCCGCGACGCGGTGCGTTTTACAATGCTCACCCGCAAGCCCGATGCGCAGATGGATTTCGATCTCGATCTGGCGATTGCGCAAACACGCGAAAACCCGGTGTTTTACGTGCAATATGCCCATGCGCGCTGCCGCTCGGTGCTCCGGCTGGCCGCCGCCCAGTTCCCCGCCGAGGCCATCCTGCCCGGCGCGCTGGCGCAGAGCGATCTCAGCAGCCTCACCGCCGAGCCGGAAACCGCGCTTCTGCGCCGCCTGATCGAATGGCCAAGGCTGATAGAGGGTGCTGCCCTGGCCCATGAACCGCACCGAATAGCGTTTTTTCTCTATGACTTGGCGGCCGACTTTCATATGCTATGGAACCGCGGCAAGGACGATGCTGCGCTGCGCTTCCTGCAGGAGGCCAAGCCGGCCGAAACGCTGGCGAAGCTTGCTCTGGTCGCGGCGACCGCCTCGGTGATCAGGTCCGGGCTCGCGGTTCTCGGCGTCGTTCCGGTCGAGGAGATGCGTTAGGGCGGCATCGGCAAAAGCTGCGTCAGCACGCCGAGAAAGCTGCCCGGCAAAGCGTTAGGTTTTGTTGTCTAGTGGTCGATATCTGGAGGCGGCATTTTTCCGGTCATGGCGCAATTACCCCCGATTACCCAGAATTTCGCCCGCCCCTCCTACCGCCCGCAGGAAAAGGCGGGGATGGACCCGGAGATCAAGCGCATGGCCTTGGTCGCCGGCGGCTTCGGCGCGCTTCTGGCGCTGGTGATCGGCGCCTTCAGCTTTTCGCATTCCCACCACCATGGTGTGCCGGTGATCGAGGCACTCACCACGCCGGTCCGCATAAAGCCGCTCGATCCCGGCGGCATGCAGGTGGCCGGCGCCGACGATATGGGCATTGGGCAGGCTGAAAAGCTTGCGCCACCCTCTGAAAAACCGGAATTGCGGGCGCTGCGGGCCAAGCGGGTGGTCAAGGCAACGGAGCATCCGGCGATGCCGCCGGCGGCCGCGATACCGGCAGCACCGGCACCTCCCGCAGTAACACCTTCCGTGGTGGCGCCACCGCTGCCTGCGATGCAGACGCCGTCGGCGGCGATCCCGGCGGGCATTTCGGTGCAATTGGCGGCGTTTGAGAGCGAGCAGGCGGCCGAGCAGGATTGGGGCAAGATGGCGGAAAAGATGCCGCATGTGTTCGATGGCCATAAGCCCGAAGTGGTGCGTGCCGCCCTGGCAGGCCGCACGGTCTATCGCCTGCGCACCGGCGGGTTCGCCGATATTGCCGCGGCCACCGATTTTTGCGCCGAAATCCGCTCCCGCCACGGCGAATGTGCCATCGCGGCGTTCTAGGCCCTGGCCTTCGCGCCCGCCATTATAGGTCTGTCCGGCCGGTCGCTCACCGCCGAAGAGCGTGCGATGCTGGCGACCTATCAGCCGCTCGGGGTGATTCTGTTCACCCGCAACATCAATGATCCGCCTCAGCTCCACGCCCTGATCGCCGCCATCCGGGCGGTGATCCCCGGTGCCGTCCTGATGGTGGATCAGGAGGGTGGGCGCGTGGCCCGCCTCCGGCCGCCGCATTGGCGCGCCCACCCGCCGGCGCGCGCGCTGCCATCGCCAAGGGTGGCCTGGCTCACCGGGGCGCTGATCGGGATGGAATGCCGCGAGGCCGGCTTCGACCTCGTCGCCGCACCCGTTTTGGATGTGGGCGCGCCGGATGGCCATGACGTGATCGGCGATCGCGCGTTTTCCGCCGATCCGGAGCGGGTTGCGGTGATGGGCGCGGCGATGGCGGCCGGCATGTTGGCGGCCGGCGTGCAGCCGATCGGCAAGCATGCACCAGGCCATGGCCGGGCGCGCGCCGATAGTCACCTCACTTTGCCCGTCCTGGACGGCGTAACGCCGGGTGATCTGCTGCCATTCGCGCGCAACAGGGCGCTGCCCTGGTTGATGACGGCCCATATCCGCTACACCTCATGGGACATGGACAACCCAGCCACCCAATCCCGCCGGATCATCGAACACCTGATAAGGTCCGATCGTCGGGGGGGCATCGGCTTCGGCGGCGTGCTGATCACCGACGATCTGGCGATGCACGCGCTATCCGGCCCGCCGGGTGAGCGCGCAGTAAAGGCGCTCGCCGCCGGCTGCGACGTGGCGCTGCATTGCTCCGGCGTGCTGGCGGAGAGCATGGATGTCCTGGCGTCGATACCGGCCGCCACCCAAGCCTGCCTCTCCCGTGTCGAAATCGCCAGGGCCATGGCGGCAGCCGCGCATCAGCCCGGCCTGGATGCCGGCGCGCTTGCCGCCGAACGCGCAAGGTTGCTGGCATGAACGAGCTGTCGTCGGGCGGTTTCATGGGCCTCGCCGAGCAGTTCCTGATCTCCGTCGTGCTGGCCGCCACCGCCATCATCCTGCACGAGCTGGCGCATGGCTATGCGGCCTGGGCGATGGGCGATTCCACCGCCCGGCTGGCCGGCCGCCTCTCGCCAAACCCGCTGCGCCATATCGATCGCTTCGGCACCATCATCCTCCCCGGCTTCCTGCTGCTCAGCCAGCTGCTCACCGTGGGCCGGGTGCTGTTCATGTTCGGCTGGGCCAAGCCGGTGCCGGTAGACCCGATGCGCTTCCGCTACCCGCGCCAGATGATGGCGCTGGTGGCAATCGCCGGTCCGCTGATGAATTTTGCGCTCGCCATCCTGGCGGCTCTGTGCCTTCGCATCGCTGCCCTGCCGGCCGGTGTTGTTTCCGCGCTCGGCGCCTTCATCGTGCTGAATCTTGTGCTGGGGATTTTCAATCTGGTGCCGATCCCGCCACTGGATGGTGGGCGGATTGCCGTCGGTATCCTGCCTTTGCGCGCCGCGCGCGCCTGGGCGGGGCTGGAGCGGTTCGGCATCCTGTTCGTGCTCATCCTGATCGCCGGCCCGGCCTTGCTGCGCCAGGCGGGTATTCATTTCGATCCGCTCAGCGCGTTTCTGGAGCCCACCGTCTCCTGGGCCTATGACCATGTGCTGCTGCTTGCTGGTGTGCCCGCCGGTGACAGCTGAGGCAACACCGCAAACGCTGATCCTGTCGCTGGATGGCTTTGAAGGCCCGCTGGACCTGCTGCTCGATCTCGCCCGCGCGCAAAAAGTCGATCTGGCGCGCATCTCCATCCTGTCGCTGGTGGAACAATATCTCGCCATCGTGCGGGAAGCCGCCGCGCTGAAACTTGAACTGGCCGCCGACTGGCTGGTGATGGCGGCCTGGCTCACCTGGCTGAAATCCCGCCTGCTGCTGCCGCAGGACGACAAGCAGGCTGAGGAGGCCGGCCAATCCGCCGAGCTTCTCGCCGCCCGGCTGGCCGAACTGGCCAGGATGCGCGCGGCCGCTGCCTGGCTTGCTGCCCGCCCGCTGCTCGGCATCGATGTTTTTTCGCGCGGTGCGGCGGAAGATCATACCGCCACCGATCGCTCCCGCCTGATCGCCGATTTGCCGCTGCTGTTGCGCGGCTATGTGGATGCGCTGCGCCGTGGTGCGGCCAAAACGGCCTATCAGCCGAGGCAGATGAGTTTCTGGACCGTGCAGGATGCCCTGAAGCGGCTTTCCGCCACGCTGGGGGGCATGCCGGGATGGGCGATATTGGAGGCGTTCATGCCCGAGCATCTCACCGGCCAGGCGCGCCGCGCGGCGGTGGCCAGCACGTTGATTGCGTCGCTGGAAATGGCCAAAGGCGGCACGCTGCGCCTGCGCCAGGATGCGCCCTTTGCCCCCATCCTGCTGGCCGATTCGCGTGACCAGCCATGACCGATCCCTCCGAAGACCATCTCCGCTTGGCCGAGGCGCTGATCTTCGCCAGCGCCGACCCCGTCTCCGTCCGCGCCTTGACCGCGCTGCTGCCGGAAGACATCGATGCCGATACGGTGCTGCGCGGGCTGCGGGCACGTTATGCCGGCCGCGGCGTTGAACTGGTGGAAATTGGCCTCGGCTGGCAATTCCGCACCGCCCCCGACCTCGCCGCCCGGCTGACCCGCACCATCTCCCGCCCCCGCCGCCTGCCGCGTGTGGCGATGGAAACGCTCGCCATCATCGCCTGGCATCAGCCTGTCACCCGTGCCCAGATCGAGGAAATCCGCGGCGCCGCCCTCAGCCAGGCCACACTCGATGCGCTGCTGGAAGCCTCCCTGGTCAAACCGGCCGGCCATCGCGACGTGCCTGGCCGCCCCACGCTTTGGGCGACCACACCGGGATTTTTGGCGCAGTTCGGTCTACGCGACATCTCGGAGCTGCCGAAGCGCTCTGAACTGGTGCTCGAGAACGGCATAGCCGTCCCAGCGGAAGATACGGTTTCGGAAGAGCCTCAGTCTTGAAAACAGATGAGTACCCGATCGAGCTGTTATGCTTCCGCCGGATTTGGATTTTCACCCCTTTGGTCCAGGTCGCCCTGGTCGCAATTCTCTATGTGCTGACCACATTGTTGTTCCAAAGGCGTAACCCAATTCGCTGATTGCGCCGTCGTCAAACCCAACGCATCGGCAACACCATGCAGTCTGCGATCCTTTGTGCAAAGCGTCGCTCCGGCGGTTTGGCCAGAAGGTCATCATCGAGCGCCAAAGTCGTTCGCATCCGCCGGA
>Ga0116227_10009918_pt1 | contig 16965 bp, 13 predicted proteins | sample S1TSphgellanicum_FD_89693 | JGI IMG/M metagenome (GOLD analysis project Ga0116227, IMG submission 89693) | Host-associated microbial communities from peat moss isolated from Minnesota, USA - S1T2_Fb - Sphagnum magellanicum MG | ecosystem: Host-associated > Plants > Peat moss > Unclassified...
TTTTTTGCAGAGATCATGTCTGAAGTTGGACATCATTCAACTGAACTATTCATTCAACAGAGCCAAGTTTGAGACATATGTGTAACTGGACTATGGATCTTCTTGTCCTTTTGTATATGTCAGGCATCCATTAGTTGGATGTTTCTGGATGCTTCATTAGTTGGATTGCAAACATGCTTCAACTCATTGTAGATTAAAGCTAAATGTGACATAATAACATGATTTGTTTCAAAATATGTTCTTCACATTGTTTTAAAAAATTTCTGGACAAATTATGTGTTGAATAGGAAAACTAGAAATCATGTTAAATTGAACAACAGTAGCACTTTAAATTTACAACCCTCAATCTGGTCTGCACCCAGAATCGCATCTTCAGAAAACCCTAAACCCAAAACCACTGTATTTGTGGCAAAGCAGTATTACCCTTATCCATAGGTTCTAGCATTTTTCCCAAAAAAAAACCCCATTACCTGGATCAGCTACATCTGGAAAATTGTCTACCAACTTCCTAATGATGTTGCAGAATCTCTCCCAAGTGCCATCATATAACAACCATTGGTCAGACCCAGCATGCAGCCACCCACTGCCCAGCTGGGTCCTCCTATTGGCCATCAGATAATACATCATAGTCCTCCCTGACACTCTGACATTATGTCTCCTTTTACAAGCTGTGATGAAAGGACAAGACAATATTGTTCCACTTACAAGCTCTGATAGGCAGGCATTCAGTTGCTCATGCAGTTCTGGTGCTTCAAATACTTGCTCATATCCTTCCATGTGTGCTGCATAACATACTGCAGACCTACTTGCACACATTACTACTGGTCTCCACCAAATTTGAATCTGCAACCTCCTGTGCAAGAGGCAATGTCATATCCAACAGCCTGTGAAAGAAATACTCACAGTAACCAAGTCAGGACCTATCAGTAGACTAATCAGGACCTCTCTTTCATGCAGCAACCAGCACAGAGGATCCATTGCAAAATGGTCAGTCTGTCCTTGACTCTTTAAAGCACAGAGAAATCACTGCAGTTTTGAGTCTATGAAGCGCTACATAATCTTACTGTATTATCTTGCATTGAATACCTGAGCCAAATGCACCAATTAGACATTCTTGTAGCGTTTTCTTGCAACTCCCAGTAATTGAACATCCTTTGAGCTTGCTAAAACTACAACATTCACAGCAGTATATAACCTAGGAAATATCCAGACCAAAGTTACTGACAGGGACATGCTCTCAACTATCTCATTACCTTACAAATGAGACAAGCAAAAGAATCAGTAATATACAAAAGAGGGGGAAATGTCAACACAGGAAACTCAGAAAAACCTTCATCTGGATTGGTGCACTCCATGGTGCAACCTTAACAATTTAGAAGAGCCTTAAGCATATGTCCCTTACACATGTGAGATTGATCCAAAAGCAATGCTAGAAACTCTCTTAAAGTGCACATAATAAAACCCTGACCTTACTAAGCTGCTGCCAATCACAGTTTAGGAAACCCACACACAAGCACTCTACAATCGTTCCTTTCAACCTCAATCGTCCAATCTTCAATTCCCCACTCTGCAAGCTTGCCAACTAACTGCAGCATGAGCTAGATACAGCTTTTTGCTTCCCCTTGTTCTGCCCCAGATTCACATCTGGTTTGTTGATCTTGATGCTTGAAGGCTGCAGTGCACCAGACATTTTGCAACATTAGCAATGTAGTTTGGAAGCTCCTTGAATGGGTAGGAAATCAGCAAGATGCAGAGAGGAGAAATCATAGTGAATTCAAATCCCCTGTGGTACAGCTAATTGTAAGATATAGCAGACCAAGAACATATGAAAGTCAAACATCCATATCTATGAGATTTTAGAGAAAACACCTCAAGCACAATTCTGCAGGTAACTGCCATGTCAATTCTAGCAAAACCAAAACAAACACAAGAAGAAGAATTGCCATAACCTTATGAGTGTCACTCACAAAGTATCAAACCATCGACTTTTTAATAAGAAAGGCAGTAATTAGCTGCCATTACTCCCCCCAGTCTTCATCATCTCCTGAAGGTGGGTGTAAATAAAAAGATAACCCAATCAAAATTTAAGGAAAAAGAAAAAATGAGGTCAAAAAACCAAGATAAGAATTAAGAGACTGGGTCTTACCTCTGGCTTCGAGTCAGTCTCGGCCAACCGTTGCTTTATATCCCTTGCAATGGTAAAAAAGACATCCTCAACATTCATGTTTGTTTTGGCACTCTGCATCCAAATTGACCACAATAGCCAGATCAGTGAAACCAAATTCAGACAAATGAAATTTCAACAAATCTCAGCTCAATGGATGCTATCTACAGACACATACTTTGTTCAAACTTACCATAGAAGATAAATTACACTATGCTTTCAAAAAAGGCTCCCTGGCACAACTATGGTTGAATTTACATAAGCCTACATTAAGCGGACATATTTTGGCACCATTGTTTTAATGAACAGACCTCTAACCAGTTGGAAACGTTCACCACTTCCAATTTGAGGGGAACATGCAAGAATATTTCTGAGAAAATTTACCTGGTATTATCCATGCCAGGTATGAATGAGATAACATGGTACTTGAGTCACTTACAGTCTCAAAAAATTTGATGCCAAATTCATCAGCAAGAGCTTGACCCTTTGCAGTTGGCACAGCCTGTCAATAGGAACCCTTTCTCAATAAGAGAGAACAGATTTCAAAGACCCTTCAAAGTTGATGGTGAAACCCCAAAAACAGACAATGCTCTTCAAAGAAATATTGCCAAAGCAATCTACATACACAATCCTATCAGAAATGTCAACATACACAAGTGGAGCTAAATTAACAGAGTGAGTCCCAACAGCTACACCTGATTTTGTGTAAGACACATGTGATTGTCCAGTCACAAACTCCTGAAAACATTGGGTTAACTTACAGAGCACCTACCCTTTTGCTCTCCTCCATATCCGCCTTGTTGCCAACAAGAATTTTGTTCACATTATCAGAGGCATGCTGCTCAATGTTTCTGATCCAATTGCGGATATCTGATGCCAACCAGGTAAAGGGGAAATACTTGCTTGAATCATGAATCACAGGAGTGTTGCAATTGCAATGCTTGCAATAGGAACCCTTGTCAAGGTCTACTGTTGCCAGACAATATCCTACACTATTAACACCTGAGGTTCGGACTCAGGGGAAAATCAACACTTGAGCCTGAAGTCAAACAAATACAACAACCAGTAATACAGATGATTTATCTTGTTGGTTGAATGCAATTCTCAACTGTAATTGTTGCCAGAGTTAGAATCCACAATTAAAAATGCCTAATTTAGAAGCAGCTCAGGAAGCACTTTGTCAAGGCTAAAAAGCAATTTGCTGCAAAAGACATAAATGCAGCTAACCTCACACTTCCACATTGGCAAAACCATAGGGAACTCCTTGACAAGGTCAAGCTTGCACAGATTGAACCACAAATGCTGCTGTTGGTACAACTAAAGCATGTAGTGTAGTCAAGATTGCTATGCAACCAAGCAACTGTAGCAACATATAAAACCAGTCAGGGGTGGATACTGTTGAAAGAGGATTCATCTGTAACATCATAGACAAGTAGGATACCCATCGCACCTCGATAGTAAGCTGCACCATTGTGTAGTATGTCATCAGAACATATGCATGTAGAAAAGATCAACAGTTATGAACGTTCGTATGCAACATGAAGAGTGTCAATGTAAATGTTGAAGTTCATATCAAATCCTAATAAAATAAAATCACTTTCATGTGACATACTACACAATGGGATGTGTGTCAAGTTCCCATTATGGCAAGTGCACCAGCACATTTAAGGAGGAAAATCTGCAATGGGCCTGTAGTACTGTTCAGTAACCCTCCACTAACACTAGTTTCAAAACCATATGGGCAGGATATGTGCCTTTTGGGGCAGTGGCAATTGGCAATGCTAAAATGAATTGCAACCAGTGAAACAAGTACATTAATTGACTAAAAATCACAAAGCTGCAGAAAGCTCAGCAACCTGTTGTGATAGTGCGGAACCGCTCTTGACCAGCAGTATCCCATATCTGAAGCTTTATGCGCTTGTTATCCAGCTCAATGGTTCTGATTTTGAAATCAATCCTGCAAAGAAAAAAAAATGAAGTTGGAAAAGGTAACTTTCCCAATCTAGCCTTAATGTTGGATTGCTCTCATGTATCCAGCATCAGATGAGGCCAAAATTAAGGAACATGATTTAAATTTCTTGGGTCTGTCAATGTGGGTGTACGTCCTTCAAGTTTAGCATAAAATTTGTGAGCAAATTATGAGGGCCTACCCAATGGTGGTGATGAAACTTGTTGTGAAAGAATCATCAGAAAATCTTAGAAGAAGACAACTCTTCCCAACACCTGCCAGAGGTCAGACACAGTTAACCAGAAAACATCTCCAAATGCATTCAGCAGATCTTATCTGCAAGGGAAAGGAAAGTCTAGAGAACTAAAACAAGTGGAGAATTAAGAAACCATCGGGCTTGCAGCAAGCTCATACAGATAACATGACATGCAAGAGGTCAGACATGGTTATTCAAATCTGAGAGGTCGATCTTTGCAAGAATTCAGAAATCAAAGTACTGCAACAAAAGGGGAGAAGATGTGTGAGCATTCAATCTTGAACAATCCAAGAGCTTGATGACTTCCACTACTTTTGAGAAGTCTTTGAGAACCCAACTATCCTAAGTGGGGACATCAGATTTGTGAAACTTGGCAGCCCACAGGTTCCTGACCACCACCAGCATAGCCTTTTTCAAGGAGCTGCTTAGTCCCTTAGAAACTTCTCTGAGAGAAGTAGAAGTGGCTGCATTTGTAAAACTGAGTCTCATTGGGTTTTTTCGGAACTTCCAACCAAGGCACACAAAGAAAAGGAAGATGAGGGCACTCCATGATCATAACAGAGTAACAGCCATACCCCTTACTCTTAGTTCATAAGGAATCTCTTGTTTAAGAAGCAAACTTCCCATTCAAGCTATGAAGGTTGAACACAAATACACACACACTCACACACACACAAAGCCTCCAGAGTGCAACTTCTTTCTAACTGTGTACCATGCAGGTTATAGCAGCTTAATCTTCAATCAGGATCATTCTCTAACCAAAACTACTTAACCATCGGCAAGAAAGAGAGAAATCATATTCTTCTCATAGAATCTTCATTGCCCAGATGGCCAACAGACAGAAACAGAGGAACAAATGGGGTCTGCTGATGTGCGGCCTTCATCGTGAGGAAAGGAACATAGGTGTCCTGAGGGAAAAAAAAGTCCTGCAATTTCCCATAATGCATCATCTCTTTAGGGGAAAGAGACCCGTTGAAGCATGAACATTGCAACAACACATTAGGGTAGCCATGTTTTTCTTACCGCTGTCTCCAATCAAAAGCAACTTGATGAGATAATCATAATCAGCCCGGGCTCTTACTGCTCCTGCTGCCATGGCTTAGCTGCTGCTCTCTTTGCGTCAAAATGATCAGCGCACTTTCTACCACTTTCTGAATACCGGATTCAGCTTCTTTCTCCCCCCCCCCTCCCCCCCCTACCCCCGCCTCCTCCTGCCACCCTTACTTAGTGTGCAGACGAGCAAACTCAACCCCCTGCACTTGAAATCACAATAAACAAAACAGTAAAAAAAAAGAGAAAACAATAAGAAAAAAAGGCCTAGAAACACATCACACATGTTGATGTCGATGCCAGCCACAAAAAACGTGATGCAATACGAAGAAAGACTGTTCGGCTCTGCAACAATTTTCCATTATTATTATTATTATTTAAAGATCGGCCATGAACAACGACGCACCAGGCCAGTTGCAATGCGATTCCCGTAAGTCGTCGTCACAGTACTTTTGGCACGTAACCCCCCGCCTTTCTTCCTTCCACGAGCCCGGAAAGCGATGCGATCTCCGTAGGAATATTCCTGGAAAGCACCCCTCGCTCTCTCTCTCTCTCTCTCTCCCTCTCTCTCTCTCCTTCTAGCGTGGAAATTTTGGAAACCAAAAACCAAAAAAAAAAAATGAAGAACAAAAAGAAAAGACTTCAGAACGTAAGTAAGTATCAAGCGATGGCGATACTTATTGCGAGGATGAATAAAAGAAGCACATCTTCTTCTTCTTCTTCTTTCTTCTTTCTTCTTCGTCTCCCGTTGTCGTAAGAACAAAACCTTGCAACAAAGGCAAACTAGAGAGCGAAACCCTAGAAAAGCTTAGATCTTCTTCCCTCATCGATTCATCATCCACATTCCCCGCGTACACATCCATCCGTCGACTGTTCGTCGGTGTACACTATGATGTCTTCTGATAATAATTATTAGGTACTTCCCATTCTCGTCTCACTTTTTTTTTAATAAATTATACCAGAAAGCCAAGTTTTATTTAATACCCTTTAAAACAAAAAAAAATTGGCCAGAAAAGGCGAGTTCAATACTTTTTTTCAAACCAGAAAGGCGAGTTTTATTCTATTTACCAGGAAGGCGAGTTTACTACTTTTAGCCAGAAAATAAAAAAATAAAAAATTACTAGTATTTTTAAAAGCCAGAAAGCCAAGTTTAATAATACCTTTTTTAGAAACCAGAAATGTGAGTTCAATACTTTTTTTTTTACCAGAAAAAAATTTACTACCTTTTTTTTTTAATTTTAAAAACCACATACCTCATACCTACTAGTCCTAAGGGTGGGCACTGGTTAGGTTTTTGCCCATGATGAAACCTGGGTTAGGCAAGAGAACCAACCAACCAACCAACAAATGAGAAAGAACAAAAGAATGGGGAACTTGTTTGTTTTTTCGTCAACTTTTTTATTGAATGATTAAAATGGCTCCTTTTCTTTTCCCTTATAAGTCACCCCATATAAAGGGGTGGTATTGCTTGTATTTAAAGGTGGCCATTGTATTTTTCCTCATCATATATATACCTAGTGGGGGCCAACAAGGTTACCAAACTTTCCTCTAGTTTTGATCTATCTCTCGATGTGCTTTGCATGGTGTAAGTGAGTGGGTGAATGATATCGAATGGATTCCATAATTGCATGACAATTGTTGGAGGAGGAGGCAATGAATCTTTGTGTCATTGTTTTGGCACTAATTCAACCCAAGATGAAGGTTTCTCGAATGCTTGTGACATATTAGAGTTATCATGGAGGAGGCAATGAATCTTCATGCCATTGTTTTGGCATTAATTCAACCCAAGATGAAGGTTTCTCCAACACTTGTGACATATTAGAGTTATCATGGAGGAGGCAATGAATCTTGATGCCTTTGTTTTGGCACTAATTCAACCCAAGATGAAGGTTTCTCGAATGCTTGTGACATATTAGAGTTATCACGGAGGAGGCAATGAATCTTCATGCCATTGTTTTGGCACAAATTCAACCCAAGATGAAGGTTTCTCGAATGCTTGTGACATATTAAAGTTATCACGGAGGAGGCAATGAATCTTGATGCCTTTGTTTTGGCACTAATTCAACCCAAGATGAAGGTTTCTCGAATACTCGTGACATATTAAAAGTTATCATGGAGGAGGCAATGAATCTTCATGCCATTGTTTTGGCACTAATTCAACCCAAGATGAAGGTTTCTCGAATACTCGTGACATATTAAAAGTTATCATGGAGGAGGCAATGAATCTTCATGCCATTGTTTTGGCACTAATTCAACCCAGGATGAAGGTTTCTCGAATACTCGTGACATATTAGAGTTATCTCTAAATTGGTTGATCAAAGGGCAAGAACCTACCCCCCCCGCCCCCCAATTTAGCCAAAATGCAGCTTGAGATCAATAAATTGGGCTAAATACAAAGGTACACATGTATTTACCAAGGGCCAAAATTGGTGGTCCCAACAATTTGAGCCCGACTTTTAGATTCCATTGTTGTGCTTTCACTCCTACTAATTAATAAAATATTCATCTACTCTTTTCAATCCTATGTGGATCTTCTACAACGAATATACATTATTTCAATATTTCAAATCATGTTTTAATCAAATTTGTTGACTTGGTAGCCACAAAAGCTAGCATGTGGTGACAAAAAAAAATTCATGTGGTAACTTTTGTGGCTACTAAAAAGTTTGAAAAGGTCAAAATGGACTTGGTTAGGACATCGGGTGAATTCGAACTTGCAATTACTTGCCAATGGCCATGAATCCCATACAAATGTTGATATCCCAACACATTATATCATCTTTCCTCTCACATAAGACATTCATCTTATGATTCAAGATTAATTTGATATATTGGTTTTTTTCTCGTAACGATGCTGATCAAAATTGGTTTAGGTGAAATAGATATAAGGTTGAACAATATGGTCATCAACTTGACAACATAAATTAAATTAAAATTCAATTTAATTTAAAATCTTAAATTAATTCAATTCAATTTAAAATTTTGAATTCAATTCAAATTGCATACAATGTTGTTCAATATTTTCATTTGAAATGGAACTTAATTTTCAAAAAAAACAATCAATTCATTTTTTCCATCACTTGATTGTCACTAATATTGCACAACAATGTGGAACCCAAATTATTCACCTCATTTGTATTAAGTTATAATATTTCAATTGTTCATCCCATTGCACTTTTGAAGACTAGTTTGGGCTTTGGAATAATTGTCAAACCCCTTGTTGGATGCTATTTATATCTTCATATATTCTTTTACATGTGGATTCTTACAACACTGCCTTTGATTGAGTTATTCAAATAATAGATATTTGAAATTAATTTAAAGATTATTATTCAATAAGAGATATTTGAAATATTTAAAGGATTATTTAATGAAAAAATTATCCCTAGGGTAGAGTAGTCTAACAAACTTAAACAATATGTTTAATAGTAAATTTGGGTTTTGTATTTTATTATAGCCATGTTGTAAAATTTAAACAAACAAATGTAAGGGGTAAAATAGGTTTTCATTATAGTTAAATAGGTAAAATAGTTTGTCATCAATACCATACATAATTTAATGACAATTATGAGTTTTTAATGTTTCAAAAAATATTTATATTTGACCTAGGTATGTTTAATGTTTGTTTAGTAAGTTTCTTGTTCTATCATCATCCTCAAAATGATTACATCAAACACCCTTTTACATTTTTGGCAATTTTTTAGGATTGTTCAAAAAATGGTGAGAACACCTCAAAAACATAATTTCTTCATTTTTTTCACTTATTATTATTATTGTCACAATGCAAAAAATCACTAGTAGAAAAAACACTACATTGGTTGCCACCCTTTTACATTATCAACATGACCTAATGTAGGTTGTGGGTTGGAATTGGTCAAATTGAGTTGGTACCCAACTACATGATTGGCATAACATATTGGTGGGGGTTGGAGTTGGTCAAAAAAACTGACCTAATATTTCAAACACATTAAGTTACATTAAATAAATTGGATACCATATTTCTCATTCATTGTTATTTTTCACCTTTTTTGGCCACCCTTTTTTCCAAAAAAATTGTTGTTTTTTATGGATTACATTTCAATATCTACTTCAAATGTCATTTTTTCATGTCATTTAAGGTTCTACAAATTTATTCTCTCAAATTTCCATAGAGTCTTGCAAGTCAAATTCTTTGAAATTTGATTTCATATCATGAAACAACAAAATACATTTTGCAATTATTAAGAAATGTGTAAACAAATGCAATGTGCCCTTTTATTGTTTTGCAAACATTTCTTGAGATTATATCCCTAATGTATTTTATTATTCTCCACAACTTCTTAAAGTAGATCATCAAGTTAAGATTTTACACTAGTATCATATTATTTCCTCTCTTTTTGGGAGTTTACAACACATACCTCAACACATTTGCACAATCACAATAATGGATTCCTTCAACAATTTGGAAACAAAAATGTCATGTATAGCAACAAGGAAGTTGTGACATTGATCTATCAAAACTTATTGATAGTTGTAGAACAAATTGGTCAAAGGGTTAACAAACATGGCTGAAGCGGAGCTAAGACGAAATAATATGCTCAAGGAGAAGGTTGTTGTGCTTGAATATAGAATCAATCACCTTGGTTTGTTGTTTACACCTCCCACATCTTCCATCATCTTCATTAACTTGCAATTCATTGGATGTCCACAAACATGTGTAAATAACATGGTATGTTTTGGACTTGAAAAATTGCACTTGGACCATAGTTTTGTGGACATGCTTATGTCCCAATAATCCCCAAAAACAAGATCATATAGGATTTTCATGGGTCGTTAAAGGAATCAAAATACCAATTATGTAATATATGTGGTTCGAAATTTATTAGGTCTTGTATTATAATGGAATATTCATTAAAAAGCATCCAAAATAAGTCAAACATCAATGTGCATCATAATTTTTTCAAAATTGTCAAATTAAATTTTATAACAATGCAATTGAAGAGCTACAAATTCTAATGCAAAATGTTATACTGCATCTCTTGCCATGAATACAACCTTTTGATGTGTTGAAATCTTTTGTGACTTGGATGACTATGAATATCAAATCTATTTTTTATTTTTTTAAAGTTGATTTTTATTCGGTTTTAATTGTAATTGTTCCTTCTCATTGCATGTGTAGGAATTGTTGGAAGGGCGTATTATGAAGCTTCACAAATCAAGTTGCGTAGGAATAGATATCTCATTCGAATGGCAAGAACCCAAAATATGCTTTTGCATTCTGCACTTGTTCTCCTACAACAAAAGGAAAGAATCGCGAGAAAAGAAGCAAGTAACTTGTTGGGAATACGAAAACAAGCAATGGCTCTTCATCATGACTTTGATGAGCAAAGAAAAAAGGCTATTGGAAAACAATTACATGTATCATTCTAAAAGCCAATGTGAAAACTAAATCACATTTATTGTTATTGAAGTAGTTAAACTTGATGTGGAAAATAAATTCTACATATGATATGTAGATCTATGTAACTAAAAAGAACTATGTATATATATATAGTTGTAAATTAAATTATAATTTTCATTTAAAAATAACTTTTGATAGGAACATTCATGGAAAACCTTGGAACATGTAGTTGTTAGATGCAAACCCTTTGTGTTATATATTTGAACAATGCCAAATTGTAATTATAGACCAAGAATATCATTGTCCTTCCCCCGCAAATTAATTGAAAAAACCAACAATTTTGCTCACTTCGGATGGCTAGTTTACCCACCAACTTCCTAATTGTTAAGTTGGCGAATGTCAATCATTTGTAAGTTTGCCATGACCTAAAGGCTATCATACAAGTGTATATATATATAAATTTCAATTCCCTAATGCATGGGTAAAATATGTGTGGCCAGCTACAAAGTCAAATTACAAACACAAGGTCTAGTGAAATTGAATGTGCAAATTTGTTGGATCCCAATACCCCACCCTTGTTAAGAATTCGATATTTGGATGAGAAACTAAAGGCAATTTACACTAAAATTAAACATGATGAAGTCCTTGAGAAACATTTTGAAAACATTTTGATCCACATGAGGCAAGAACGCACTCTTTATAACTTTCAGGTACAATATCATACCATATTCCACCTTCATGCACATTTTAATATTTGGGTTGATCATGAACACACGCTTTGTAGACCAAATAAATTGTCACATTATCAAGTATAAAACATTATATCATGTATTGAGATTTCTTTACCCATAAAATCCACATACTTGTTTAAGAACAACAAATTATGTTATGTTGAAAATTTCATAATGAACCATTTGGAGTTGCAATATTTCATGACAGCTTGAAACATTAACAAATATCATTGATTTAAAGAGCAACCATATCACTCAACTAGGTATGGTACAATTTGATTCGACCAAATCCCGTGATCATGCCAAAAAAGAGCTTGAAGAAGTAAGTTACTGATTTGATACCACTAAAAAACAAGGAGTGTGTCACATTGTGGGCTTGTCATTTACATTAAAATGGATCTTAAAGCAAAAGAAGAATTATGGAAACTCAAATATATTTCACCATGCAAAAATATAATCTTCCAAAACTTCTCTAAAAGAAACTAGAATCCTTCAAGATATTATAACTTGATAACTGATCTCAAGTTTCAACACAAGCCAAAATATCATCATTCAAAAATCCTTGTATAAAAATATACATATTTCCTAGGGGCCAAAATCCCTTAAGCTACTATACTCTATAATGAATCTAAACATAATATCCTTGCCTTCGTAGGCAAGGCCAATAAATTCGGTGGATCAACACATTAACAAATAAATTGGCAACATGTGCATAAACATTACACGTGCATACCGAATCATGTTTTTGGATTATTGTATTCTTAAACAAGTTTGAGTTCTTTGATATGATTAAGCATATGAATGTGGATGTCAACAACAACTCATAAAACATCATATTTATAGCCAATTCTTTTTTCAAGCTAGCAAATTGGAACAATAAACAACAATACTTGCATACATGAAAATATACAAATTTTGTGTTATAGGCATTTAGACCATAAAATCGGATGTCAAAAAGAAATATACACAAATTCACACACATTTTGACTTGTGTTTTGTACATCACTTTGCATTTGATAATGGAACCATCTTCAACATAAGCCTTGTAGCAAATATCCTCACAAATTAAATGTTGTTTTCATGCAAATAAAAACCTAAAGCAAACAAATGTATAAAATGACTCCTTTTTTAATCATTTTGTTTGTTCTTTAAATTCAAACATTTTGCCCTATATTTTTGTAGCATGCCTATTATGACTTAAAAATTGAATATACATGTATGTGTTTAAGAGAGACGTGGACTTAATAGAACTTAATTCTTTCTTTTATTCAAATGCCTCTATTGAACTACCATTTGTTGCTCAATACATTGAATTTTTGAGTGCATGAATTGATTTACATTAAAAAATAATTTTGTTGGAAAATTTCTTACATTTATTGGATAATAGAGAACTAGGATTGAAATTTAAAATATCTAATAAGTAGTTTACTGTTAGAAGACCATAAACCTATTTTTCTTCTCCTAGTGAAAAGGTTGGTGGCTAGACCTTCTTTTGGTGGTGGGTAGTATTTTTGAACCACCATAGTTCGGGTAGGGTATGTGTTTGATTTTTTCCAAAGTGTTTTTTTTTTTCCCTTAAGTACCCAACATGGTGATTTCCACCCTTACCATATAGTTAAGTTGATTGTATTATAAGTAACATTACCATGGCCTAGTGACAAATTGAACCCACATCCATTGCATTGTGACCATGAATTCCAACAAGCTTTCTTTGTTATTAATGTACTAAAATGTGTTTGTTTGCTATTTTTCAATCCAGCTCCTAGCAAGCTTATTTCCTGGAGGGAGAATAGTACATAACTAAACTTTCCACCTTTTCACATTTGTGCAATAATAGGTTTGGAATGTACATTATAAGCAAATGACATGTAACAATCCAAAATATCAAACTAATGAATTGGGGGGAAGAAACCCAAGAAGAGAACATTTGAAGCTTACAAGAACCTTAAACCTCCACATCATGGGAGATGCCTCAACTTTAAAAAAAGGGTTTTTTTTATTGTAAAGGCCTTTCCCAACATAAAAGTTGAACATAAGAAGTAAATAATCCATACTTAATGCCTTGCAAATTAGATTTACACATTTTTATTTCAAAAAGTAAGATTTTAAGTCAATTTATGTTATATGGAAAAAAAAAAACAATATTAAACAACTCAGTACAATTTGAGATTACGAGCTACACAAGTTCATTGAACATTGAATGCATGCTTTGAGTAAAATAATGTATTGTTTGGGGGGATGTACATGGAAATTATTAGGAAGGTATAAGCTTAAAAACACAAAGGTGTATGAAGAAAGCCATTAAAGAGATAAAATTGGTTATGGAAGTGGATAGTATGCGTGAGATGTATCAAGAACATTTACTTCAAGAAAAAAAGACAATGTATTTGAAGGAGATCCGTGATGAACTCAAAACAACATTGTCTCAACTCCGAAATGAAGCACCCATACCTAATACTCACAAGGTGAGGCCTTCATAATCATGGGACTTCTCCAAACGATCATGGTATCAATTAATTTATTTTTATCATGTTGTGTGAAACTATGAACAAAAGTTCTATGATTTAGTGTTTAAAAAAAAATGTAAATACTTCCAAGTCTTTGGACTATCAAGTTCTCAACAATGGAACTTAATGTTTGATTTCCATGTATGTGTTTTAAATATAAGTTATTTCATATAACTTTGACATTAATTAAATGGGATGGTGCCCATGAATCGAAGTTATATGAGATCACTTTGAGCTATTGGAACCACTTTTTAATTGGATACATGCACATGAAAAATATAATAATAACCCACAAAATTTTTTTAAAAAAATTGTCTTACATTGTTGTGTAAAGTAAAAGAAATATGTGAAAGTCATGATGTGCAAACTAGACGAGATGAACATGTTAGTAGCTCTCAAATGTAATTTCCTATGTCAAACATCATCTTGGGATGAGGGGACTTCCTAAGAGTAAATCATTACCAAGATGTTTTCAACCCACTATTGAAAGTAAACTAGTTGCCACAACATAAGCACACAAAAAATAAGATTTCCTTGAATTGGGCTACCTCCTTTTAAGCACAATATAATTAAAAATCCTTTAATTCCTGACATCAAATCCTTTTGAGATGTTTAAAAGTGGCTTTGGGCTATGATTAGTAGTTGAATTGGATTTCACTTTTAGTATAATTCTTCAAAGTTTTTTGTATTTTTCTTTCACTTTTGAAATAATGATTAACCATGCTGCATATTTTAATTCCCAATTGCCTTAAGTTAAACAATAAATCAAAGACCATTAGTAAAATGGGTAATTGACCAAAAACTTGGTGTCACTACTTGGGCTTTATGTGGTTGCATTAAGCATCAAACCAATAGTCTTTTCTTTTAAATTTTTTTTTGTTGGACTAAGTGGTGTACCATAAGGAAAAGGCCCTTCATCATACTAACTAGTTTAAATGTGATGTTTTTAATATCATTGATCCCTCTTTAATGTTAATTGATAAAGTTACAAAGAAATAGAAAATATCAATTTATTTTTCCTAGCAAAATTTTGCAACTTTTTTACTAGAAATATCTGATTTTGACTACAAAGGTCTTTTTATGGAAAAAAACCCAAATTAACCAAAAAAAGAAAAAGAAAAACCACTAGGCTTATGGAATACATTTTAATATAGAAGGAATGAGGATGCTTAAATTTTGTGACTCTCATATCTAGTTTATAGCCAAAATTGGCAATATCTTCTTATGGATGATAACCACTTCCATTACATCACAAAATTGTGAAAAAAAGGAAAAAAAACTACAACATATATCTCTTAATAGTATGATTACATTATTAATTGGCACTATAAATCTTAATGCCAAATGCCAAATGGTTTTGTGCAATTGTGCAACATTGGTTCAAAAAAAAAAATTCTAACAAAAAACAAAGATTTAATTATAATATGGATTTCTACGAATTTGAACATTTGTCAATGGAAAAGTGAATTACAAAAAGAAACTTAATGGATGCCTTGAATTGGGAGTAAGTTGTCCACTAATCACCCATTTATGTGCACTTAACCCACACAATATGTAAACACATGCACCAAATTTTATAGCTTTTTAATGAATCAAAAACATTTGGCACAAGAATGTTGGATCATGAGTTCACTTACATGATTTTAAACTAACATCTACAACAAAAAATTCAAGGCACTCTTGAGCAAATGTGTTTTCTCCTAACTTTTGTAGAGGAAAAGTGTAATCCGACTACAAGAAGTCAATGGCCTTGTTGAGAAAACAAAGGAACATGTTCGGCACCTTTCAACACGACAACACAGAGAAAATTCATACCCATTAATACTATTGTTGGAAGGCACCAAAAAGTTGGTGGACAAAATCCACCAAGGTTCACAAAATGTGGTAAGTTGAATGTTTAACTTGGTTAGAGGCATGAATAGCCCACATGTTGATTAACAATTAGTTAGCTTAACACCATTTTTTAAACATTTTCCAATGCATGCAATAAAAAGGAACAAATTATCTTTGAGATTTGTGTTGCATAGTGGACATGACCCAACATTAATTTAGTTCATATAGTTTGAAAATCTTTTTGCTTAAGCCGACACAATTGTATAGTATGTAAATGTAATGTTGGTGTTGTGTCATGTAATGTTATTTATAACATTTTTCATGGCATGGAAATTTTTAGGAAAGTGATAAAGAAACACGCGAAAAAAGGGTCCTTGATGAATGTGAAATGAAACTTGTTAGGTTGCTTGAGGTAAATCTTGCCATCTTTTAGCTTAATATTACAATTTGAACTATTATGAATTTCACAATGGTAAATGTAACAAACTTTAGCACAAGATGACCATATTATTACTTACTTTCGTTATCACATTTATGAAACATCTTGTAAATTGTGATTATCAAATATTGTTGTTGTTTGTTTTCTTCTACCCAAGATAGAAGTTTAACTTCAAGGCATTAAGTCATCATCGTAAGTGAAGTCCATATAAATGAAATAACATGACAAAAGTTTTTGGAGCCAAACACATAAGTGACACCAAGCTTAAGCAATAAACACTTATGGAAAATGTCATATTCCTTGATGGATGGTAGGGCATATCGAGGAAAATGAACTACCTCCAAAAATTGGAGCTTGAAGAAGAAATTCAAAGGACTAGTCCTAGTTGAATGGAAAGACTTGACATTCAACCAAGTTTCTTGTATATCTTGACTTGATACGATTGCTGCCAATCTACCAAGTTTCGATCAAATTTTCCAAGGTGTTGATGATAAGAGTATGTATGGCAAAACCATGGCTTTAATGGAAATAGTTTCATTCATTGATTGATGTTTTTTTTTTTGGGGGGGGGGGGGGTAATTGCGTTTCATTTTTTTTTCCCCTTATTGCTAAAAAATTTTTTTTTTTTTTCCAAAATTTTTTTCTTTTTCAAAAAAA
>Ga0116227_10009919_pt1 | contig 16961 bp, 15 predicted proteins | sample S1TSphgellanicum_FD_89693 | JGI IMG/M metagenome (GOLD analysis project Ga0116227, IMG submission 89693) | Host-associated microbial communities from peat moss isolated from Minnesota, USA - S1T2_Fb - Sphagnum magellanicum MG | ecosystem: Host-associated > Plants > Peat moss > Unclassified...
CGCCTGGGTCGTAAGAAATGCGAATCCTCGTGACTCATTTAGGAGTTCGGCGGCACGGACTTATAGTAGCCGACAATAAATATCTCTTAGTAGGCATATCGACGAAAGCGAGTTTGGCAGAATCCCTTCACCCGACCGGCACGCTTTCGGAACTGGGTGCTGATCCTTTTGTTGTTGACGTTCGGCTATCGGCGCGGCGAGGCACTTAAAATCTATGTGTCCGACGTCAATGTGCGTGGGCGCAAGCCGCACATCGTCGTGGGACGTCGCCCTGACGACCCGAATGACACGCGCGCTTCGAACTAGGTTCTGGAAAGTCCGTCAGCTGGTACGTCGAGCCGCCTCCGAATCAGCTTAAAGCGAAAGCCCATGCTGAGATGCGTCGCGAGGAGGCGGGCTCGGGGGCCGATCTTTAGCAGACGTGGGCGATACCGGGGGCTGAGTCAACACTGCACGAAACGGCTCCCTTTTGATGCTAGATCGGGGCGACGTACTAGTCCACAATCGCAACTCAGAATCACTAGATGAACGGACTGTATCGACTCCATTGGCTAGGTGCGGCATATTCGGAATCGAAGGTGCAACCGGATGCTATTGACTCTGCTGGTCGCCACAGCAATGCAGCCCTCACCCGTAGTGCTTGAGGCACTGCGCAACTCGCGCTTAGCGACGTACGTTTGCCTCACCATGCGGGTGAACGGTCTTGGAATACCCGGTACCGCAACGCTTGTCGTGGATCGGCGGACCGGGCGGTATGCCGAACGTTTCGCAATAGGCCCGGCATCCTTTTCGCAGGGTTTCGACGGCACACGGGCCTGGCAGGCCGACGCCACGGGCACGACAGCCGATCAAGGCAACGCCGTCGATCGTGGCGCGCTTCAGGTTTGGGGCTATCTCTTCGCCAATCCGAAGCCGGTTCGCGTCACGGGGAAAACCGTGCTATACGCCGGCATCCCGCAGCCGGCGACGTTCACGCTAGACGTAGTGACGCATCGTCCCAAGCGCTTCGAGCTTTCGAACGGATGGACGAACGAGGAAGCGGTATTCGCGCATTATCACACTTTTCCAAATGGAATAGTCGCACCGCGGAGCATCGCATTCACGGACGAGAACGGTACTTGGAACGCGCGCGTTATCGGCGTTAAGATTCTCAAAACGACGCGCGTAGCGGATTTTGAGCCCCCGACCCGTGCTAACGACTCCTCGGTGGCTAGCGGCGGTACGTCCGTGCCATTTCTGCTGAACCCACTAATTACGATTCCAGTCACGGTCAACAACGGACCGGTGCTGCATTTTGCACTCGATACTGGCGGCCAGAACGCGCTGTTAGCGCCGACGGTCAAACGTCTCGGCCTACGGACGAAGGGGCATGGAACCGCGGGCGGCTCGGGTGCAGGCGTCATTCCGACGAGCTTTGTGACCGTTCGTTCTGTACGCATTGGCAAAGCCGAGATGCGAGATCAATCGTTTCTTGTGTTAAATACGCCGCTCCTCAACGGCGTCGACGGCGTTTTGGGCTTCGAGTTGCTCTCGCGGTTCGCCGTCCGCCTTGAGTATAGTACCCATACGCTGACGTTGCGTTCATCGCTTCCCGCATCGTGGGCTAAGGGCGTCGCCGCACCGCTGTCGTTTGAAACCACAAATATTGAGATCCCTGGCCGCATTGAAGGCTTCCCAGGGCCAATGGTCATTGATAGCGGCAATATCGGTGAAGCCTTCGTGAACTCGCCATTTGCCGCGCAGCACCATTTATGGACGTACTACCATGCAGCGAAACCGAAGGCAGGCGGCGGAGGCGTTGGCGGCGCCGTTGAATCGGTACCGGTTAGCATTTGCGACCTACGCGTTGGCTCCATAAGGCTTCATAACGTATCTGCAACGCTAACGCGAGCTACGAGCGGTTTCGAAGGGCATCCAGACATTGCCGCAAACGTCGGAGAGTCAATCCTTCGAAATTTTGATCTAACCTTCGATTACGCGCACCGAACAATGTATTTTGCTCAAGGCGGAATAGGTGATAAGCGGCCAGCCCTTGGGGAAATTCCTGCTATAACAGCTCGCGTCAGGGCTTTCATGATACCACTCTTGCGAGGTCAGTTGGATCGCTCGATGATAACCCGTGAAGCGAGCAAGGACGTTACGAACAGCGACGTTATGAGAGTAGCCGGTCTTCTAGCTCCCCTGGGTGAACCCACGGGCCTCATATACAAAGGCACTTTCGATCAGCCCAACGGCCGCTATTTTATTTATACCGTCGCGTATGCCTCGCAGCCAATTGAAATTAACGTAGAAATTGACAAGAAAACGAACAAATTCTCAGACTTTAACTTAACCGGACCCTATCGCGATCCAAGACAAGGCCCCTGCAGTAGAGGGTAAACGCGCCGGAAAGACGGCCTGGGAACGCACGCGTCGCACAGGATAGCAATTGTCTCAAGAAGGGTCCCTTGAGATGCTAAAGCGCAAGGTCCTGTCCGTTAAGGTCTCCAGGCCGCAATGGACCGCTCAAAACCCAAAGGCGAACTTCCTCGACGAGCGCTCGTCCCGCACGCCGTCGGCCGCGGCGTAAAGTGGCGCGTATTGGCGGGAGCTCAGGCTGCGCGAATCATCGGCCCCGCCTGGATTCCCTTCGAGGCCCAGATCTGCGAAGACGTGGTGGCGAATCACCTTTTGCGGCACGACCGTAAACTCTTTGGGTCGGTACACGCACAAAATTAACTTTGCCGGCGCAGAATTTCCGCTGCAACGGGCGATTATCTCGAGAACGATATCCATTCCGTGGCCGCAATGCGAAAAGCTCGCACTTTGGAAATGCCTGCACGTTTGTTCGCGACAAGGCTCGGCGCTCGAAGAGACCGAATGGATTCTTCGAAGTACCATACCGGAGGCGCTCGAAGTTATGAGATGGTTGCTATCGTTTCTGTTCGTCGCTGTATCATCGGGTTCGGCAGCCGCGGAAACAATGACGCCGATTTCGGCACTAACCGGAAATCCCGCTATGTACGACGGGCATTTCGTCTCGATCCGCGGGACGGTCGCGGAGGTCCTCGAACGGCGCTCGCTCATACGATACCGAGATCACGACGACCCGTACGACGTGCTGATCGTCTGTGAGCGCGGAGCGTGCCTCCGCGCCGATATTGGATTCGGCGACGCCCCGATCGGGAAGGGCATGCTGGTCTATCTTCATGGCCGCTTCGCCGCGTCAAGCCGAGTCGGCCCGTATGTGGACCGTGATGAGCTTCGCGTCGATCGTCTCGAAGGGCATCGCCCGCGACGCTGAAGCGTTCGGTTTCCGCGCTCAGGACGGGACGTGCGCCGCGCTATCCAGATCCTCGAGCGAATGCGCAAGTGCGCGCGACGATCCATGTCATCGCAGAGAGCCTCATCGAGCTACGGCAAATGATCGGAGATCGGCTATTCGACTCGGAAATGTGAGATGACTACCGCCGGCCGATTCGATGGCCGTCATCGTGACGAAGTGGCTTCATGGACCTTACGGATCGAGAAGAAGCGATTGTGAAATAACGGAGCCTTGCCCGGCTTCGACGAGGATTGGCATCGAAGGGGTCGTTCACTCCAACCGTCAATACAGGAACCGATGAAACGAGTATTGCTCGCGGCGCTCGTCTTTTGTGCCGCCGTCTTTCCGGCTATCTCGACTACGGCTTTCGCGGCCCCGCTCGTATTCGCCGGCGGGATCGTTCCGGACGAGACCGTGGCGTCCGCCTATTGCGTGAAAACCGGCGGCGTCGTCCTGTTGCGCGTCCCGGAGTACGGAACGAACGGTTCGAACCCGCTCGTACTCGCGAACCCGCGTAACTTTTGCGAGTACACCAATCGAAACGGATCGTCGATCGACGTCTTGGGCACGACGCTCTACGCCGTGAAGCCGACGCTAGCTGCGCTAGCGTACTACGCGAAAGTGCCGCCGGGGTCGTGTCAAGGAAACCCGGCGTCCTGCTACTGCTCGCTCCTCGGCGGTTCCGACTCCTTCGGCGGCATCAATGCGGCGGGCGGCGGCTGGGTCATCAACACGAACGTGCTCGAGGCGTGCGTCTTCCCCGACGCATCGTCGATCGATTCGTTCGGTTTGTTCTACCACTCGGCCGGCATCGTTCGCGGCATAAATCTGGAAAAGGTCCTGCGTTATAAGGGGCCGCCCGGATGAGGTAGGTGCTGCGAACGTGGTCAACGCGGCCGATCGGGGCGTGGAGAACGGTCCGCTGCCGCAGACGAAACGAGGCGATATGGAAGCGGGCATGTCCGCGCGCTATCGCTTCCTCCCGTAGCGGTACGTAGACCGACCGTTCTGTCCCCCTGAGCCTCGAATGTTAGTGAACCAGAACGCTCGCGCCATCGCGAGCCAAACGTCGCGCGACGTGGGAGACTCCGAAACGCAGCTATAGGGGAGCGCGCAGCCGCCGTCCGCGCGGGGTGGGGACCCGTGGCCGGGAGCAGAACGCCCCGGTGCCCCGGCCCGCTTCGTGCCGGGTGAAACTATCACCGCGGTGGACCGTATCTGCAGCATGCTTACTCGTGGACAGGTCATCGCCGCCTTACTCGCCGCCGAAGTTGCGATCGTCTGCCTAGCGGTCGCCTCGATCTTCGGCGGTCGCCTTCCCGCTTCGTTCATGGCGCCGACCGAGGCACGAGCCACGGCCGGTCCGCGCCTCGTCGAGGACGGTCCGCACAAGATTTTCGACGCGGGCGCGCATCCGGCGCTGACCGTCGACATCGGCTACGCGGATCTCACGATCGTCGCGCGACCGGCCGCGCCGATCGACGTCAGCGTGAGCTCGAGCATGGCCTACGGTGTCTTACGCGTGAAGTCCCCGATCGAGGCCCGCTCGGACGGCGAGACGATTCACATCTCCACGAGCGGTGAACCGGGCTGGTCGATCGGCGACGACCGGATGGTGACTGTCGTCGTGCCTCCCGAAACCAAGGTCACGGTCGTCAATGCCGGAGACATCAGGGCCAGTGGCCTGCGCGCCGAGGCGTCCTTCAGTGCCGCCGGGCGGGGTTCCGTGAGCGTCGACGATTACGACGCACCCTCGCTGCACATCGAATCTCCCGACGGGAGAATCTCGTTGCATCAGGTCGTTGCGGCGCGCCTCGAAGCGAATAGCGACGGTCGAGTTGAGGGGACCGCTCTGCAATTGCGCGACGGCAGCGTGGAGAGTAGCGGCCGCGTGTCGCTCGGGTTCGCGCCCGGGACCGACACGCTGGTGACCGCGGCGACGGATGACGGTCGGGTCCGCCTCTCGGGTTTCGCGGCGACGGCGCAAGCGGCGACTGCGCCCCCGAACCGTGACGAGGACGATGCATCGTCGCAATCCGTCCGCGTCGGCTCGGGAAGCGGGCACCTCGACGTGCACTCGAGCGACGGCAACATTTCCCTCTCGCAGGAAGGCTAACCGAAGCGCCATATTCGAGGGCATGCCCTCGGATCAACCATCGCAAGACCGGGATCCGTTTGCCGGGTTCACCGGAAGCGAACTCGTCTTGCGGTTGTCGCTCTCGTCGGCGAATCCCGAAGCGCTGCGAGCCGAGGTCGAGGATTGGCTCGCCCAGTGTGCGGCGGATGCCTGTGCTGCGCTGCCGTCCGTACCCGGTCTGAGCTCCGTTCGCCGAAGCGAGATCGCGCTCGATATGTACCGCTTACCGGACCGCGTCCTCGCGACGGTGATGCACCGCGATCCGGCCGAGCTCCGCCGCTGCTGGACGACCGAACTCGATCTCCACGACGGGACGGATCTCGATATCCGCCTCTCCGTGGACGAACCGGCCGGGGTGCCGTCGGTCGCGCGCCATACGCCCGCCTTCGTCGAACGCATCGTCCTCGATCCGCGCAATGCGGTGGCGGACGTCGTGCCCTTGCGAAACGTGCCGCAGTACCTCGACGCGGGCACGGTTCGGGAACTCGTGACACTCGTCGGCTCCGCGAGCCGGCGGCTTCCCATCGTCGTCGTCAGCGTCCCGTCGGTTGCGGAGCCCTTCGATTTGGCGCGACGCCTGGCCGGCGCGGCGCACGTGATCTGCCTCGAGCCAAGTGGAAGCCTCGCGCTGACCGAGGCCGTCGGAAAGTGGCATTCCGTGTTCCACGGCGGCGTGCGCACGTATCCGCCGGGCTTCACTTGGGAGAGTCCCGCACGCCAAGCCCCGCTCTCGCTTGCGGCGCGGCTGAGCGAAGTCCGCGAGGGCCAGCCGTGGAACGAACGGCTCGTTCGGGCGATCTTGGCTTTGACGTCCGGGACGTATCGCGATCGCCCGTTCATAACGGTCCGGGACGCCGAGCGGCGGGACCGGCTGGTTCGCGACGGCTCCGGCGCGTCGCTCGAAAACGTCACGAAGCTCGCGGCGGAGATCGCCGACCTCCGGGCGCAGCGCGATGCGCTACGTGCGGAACTCGACGAGCGCAGCCTGTTCTTGCGCGAGATCGCCGCCGAGAACGAGCGACTGCGCCGCGAACTGCGGGAAGCCAAGGCCGCGTCCAAAGCGGAGATCTGACGGCAGCCCGGTGAAGGAAAACACGCATCTCGCGTCAAGAGACGCCTAGCTTCGCAAGTCGCAAGTCGCCGCCATATCGCGCATCGCTCGGGTGTATTATGCACACACACCCTTGGGACATTATATTTGGCAAGTCTTATCGATTCGGCCGGCGTCGCGGACGTCGTCATCGTCGGAGCGGGGCCCGTGGGGCTCACCGCTGCGCTCGCGTGTTGGGCCCTCGGGCTGCGTACGATCGTTCTCGAGGCGGACTCCGCAGACCGGGCGCGCCCGGGCAGCCGGGCGCTGTTTCTGCACGTCGAGCCGTTGTCGGAGTTGGCGAAGTGCGTGCCCGGCATCGATCGGGAGCTCCTCGACGCAGGCATGCTCTGGTCGGGCCGCCGTTATTACTTCGCGGGGAAAGAATTTTACCACCGTACGTTCCCGCCCGAGACCGGGAAGACGCACGGCACGAGTCTCTCGCAGGCGGAAACCGAACGCATCCTCATGGCGGCCGCGCGCTCCCGCGACGTCGACTTTCGCTGGGATACGACCGTTACGAACGTACGCGTCGACGACGAGTCGGTCGCGGTCGAGACCGCCGCGGGGCGCACGATCCGCGGACGGTACGTGATTGCGTGCGACGGCGCCCGGTCCGCGACGCGCAAGGCGCTCGGCATTGCCATGGACGGCGAGAATCTCGATTCGCGCTGGGTCATCGTGGATGTCGGCGACATCGACCGCGGTTCGCTGCCGCCGGAACTCGTATTTCACTACGAGCACCCCGCACTGGACGGGCTCAACGTGCTACTCGTGCCTTTCAAAGGCGGCTGGCGCATCGACGTGCAGAGCAAGTCGCAAGCCGACCTCGAGCGTATGGGCACGGAGGCCGGCGTACGCGAGTGGATTCCGAAAATCATGGACGCGCGGTACGCGGACCAGATCCGTTGGATATCGACCTATCGGTTCAACAAACTCGCGGCGGAACGATTTACGGACGACAAGCGGCGCGTGCTGCTCGCGGGCGAGGCCGCGCACCTCTTCCCGCCCTTTGGCGGACGCGGGCTCAATTCGGGGATCATCGATGCCACGCACGCCGCGCGCGCGATCGCCCGGGCCTTGGCCGCGCCGAGCCCGAGCGCCGCGCGAGAGATCATCGATGAAGTTGCGAACGATCGTCGCGACGCGGCGCGCTTCAACATGGAGTCCGCGGCGATCGGCGTGCGGATCATGGCGCCGAATTCTGCGTGGACGAAGGTCAAGCGCCGAGCCGCGGTCGCCGTTCTGCCGTGGTCCCGCCGGGCTCGTTATTGGCTCAGTTTAGGACCGAACGGAACCGTCGGAGGCCGCCCCGGCAAGGCGGGCATCTATTAACATCGAGGAGAGCCGGATGTTGCAATCTTCCACGACGCTCGGCCTGGGATCGATGTACGAGGCGTTTGCCGGCGTCGTGCGCGCGGCGCCGGATGCGCCGGCCTTGGTCAACGGCTCGTTTCGGATGTCGTATCGGGAGCTGCATGCGGCCGCGGGACGCTTCGCCGCTGCGATGGCCGCGCGCGGCGTCCGGCACGGCGATCGCGTGGCGATCCTTGCGACGGCCGGCCCCGAAGTCGCGATTGCGTTTCTCGGATGTGCGCGGCTCGGCGCCATCTATCTCGGACTCGGCACGCGGCTCTCGCGAGCAGAACTGTCGTACGTCTTGAACGACGCGCAGCCCGCCGTGACGATCGGCATGCGCGCGTTCCGCGGACGCGACTACGCAAGCGATCTTGCCGATGCGTCCGCCGAGGCGGGCGCGTCGCTGGCGTGCGTCTTCGACCCGGATCCGACCGGTCGGATCGCGAGCGCGTTCGAAACGTTGCTTGCGAGCGGCGAGCGGGCGCGGGCGCCGCACCGCGCGCTCGCTCCGTCCGGGGCCGATGCGCTCGCACTGATTTACACGTCCGGGTCGACCGGCGCGCCCAAGGGCGCGATCATCGGCCACGCGGCCATTCAGATCTCCGCCAAAGCGCTTCTGGGGTACTGGCCGTTCGAGCGGCGCGTCCTGAGCTTGATGCCGATCGATCACATCGCATTTCTCTTGTGCGAGATGGCAGCCGTCGTGCTCGGCGGCGGCACCCTCGTGCAGCTTCCGTCGTTCGATCCCGAGACCGTGCTCGAGACGATCGAACGCGAGCGCGTAACGTGCTGGTGCGCGATCACGACGATGCTGCAGCGCGTGCTTGCGTGCGAGCGCTTCGAGACGACCGATCTCTCCAGCATGGAACTGCTCTGGTGGCCGGGGCCGCTTGCGGATAGCGCGATCGCGACGATCCGCAAGCGCGTGCGCCGGATCGCAAACTCGTACGGGATGACGGAGGCGTCCGGCACGATCTCGTTTACGGATCCCGATGCCGACGATCTGTCGCTTGCAAGAACGGTCGGCCGGCCGAACCCCTATCTCGCGGTTCGCCTGCGCGACGAACCGGGCGCTCGGGCCGACGAGCCGCGCGAAATTCTCTTACGCGGACCGCAGCTGATGCTCGGGTACTGGGGTAAACCCGACGCGACGGCGCAGAGCTTCGTCGACGGCGACTGGTTTTGTACGGGCGATCTCGGACTGATGGCGGACGGCGTGTTGAGCGTAGCCGGCCGCAAGAAAGAGATCATCCGTTCGGGCGGTTACAATCTGATGCCCGCGGAAATCGAGCGCGCGCTCGAAGAGCATCCGGCCGTGCAGTGCGCCTACGTGGTCGGCGTCCCGCACGAGCTGTACGGCGAAGCGGTTCACGCGATCGTGCAACTCCTGCCGGGCGCGTCCGCCACGCACGGCGAACTCGACGCGCACGTTCGGACGCACCTGGCCGCTCACAAGGCGCCGAAAAGTTACGCGCTACGCGACGACCTGCCGTTGCTCGCCAACGGCAAGGTCGACCGGAAATCGCTCGCGGCGCAATTGCGAGCAGAACGGGAGAACGGCGTCCGTGCCTGAGCCGATTCGTCTCAAAGGCATCGCGGGAATCAAGTCCTACGCGGGCCGGCACCTCGGTACGAGCCAGTGGCTCACGATCGATCAAAAGCGCATCGATCGGTTCGCCGAAGCCACCGGCGATTTCGATTGGATTCACGTCAATCCGGAACTCGCGAAGGACGGTCCGTTCGGCAAGACGATCGCCCACGGCTACCTCACGCTCTCGATGGTGTTCGCGCTCTTGCGCGAGATCTACGTCTTCGAGGACATCAACATGGGTCTCAACTATGGGATCGACAAGCTGCGCTTTCCGGCACCCGTGCCGGTCGATTCGCGCATTCGCCTCGACGCCGTGCTGAAGGAAGCGCGCGATGTTCCCGACGGCGTGCAGATGACCGTCGCGTGCACGATCGAGTGCGACGCCGTACCGAAACCGGTCGTCGTGGCGGATCTGGTCTTCCGCTTCTACGAGTCGCGCGCGCTCACCACATAAATTCACCGATTCACTTTCGATCCTCGACTCGCCGTCGACAAGCCCACCCTTCGACAAGCTCACCCTTCGACAAGCTCACCCTTCGACAAGCTCAGGGTGACAAAAATGATGGGCGCAATCGCTCTTGTCACCCTGAGCCTGTCGAAGGGTGAACTCACGATGACGACGATAGGCGACCCCCCCTCGTCACCCTGAGCCTGTCGAAGGGTGAGCCTGTCGAAGGGTGAGCCTGTCGAAGGGTGAGCCTGTCGAAGGGTGAGCCGGTCGAAGGCTGACTTGTCGACGGGTGGCCTTCTCGAAGCTCCGCGGTCGCACGTAAAGGCCTTTAGCGTCTAACGTCTCGATTGTTGGGTACGGCGAGAGCATCCGCCGCTTCCTGGAGAATCTCAATGCTTCGACCGATCGCCGTCCTCGGCTTTCTTCTGTGTACTAGCGCTGCCGGCTTCGCGCAGATTGCGGCGCCTCCCGGTTCCGTAATGCATCAAGGAACCAAGCCCATTCCATCCGCCTCGAGCATGTCCGGTTCGAAAATGCACGCGTCGAAGGCGATGAAGCCCATGCCGAAAAAAACGACGAAGCCCATGCCGAAAATGTCCAATATGAAAGCGACGCCGAAACCCAAGATGTAGTCCCGCCCGACGCTCGCGCAGCCACTGGGCTCCACGCGCCGGCGGCGTTCCCCCACCAGGGTCGCATCGGCCGGGGAGCATTCCCCGCGCTCATAGCGAATGCGTGCACACCGCGGGTCGGTACCAGGTCCGCGGTACTCGTATGCTGACGCAAAGAGAGACGATCGCGATCGCCCCCGAGCCGGCCGCTGCGAAAGCGGGTCGCGGCGACGCCGCGCCCGCGTGAGGCGAGTCACCGTTTCTTTCGCCGCCTACGTGGCCGTCATGTCGGCGCTCGCCGCCTACCGGTGGCATATCTGGAGTTACGGCGCCGACACGGGAACGTTCACGCAAGTCGCGCTCAACGCGTTTCGAGGATTCCAAGACACCTCGGAACTCGGCTCGCACTTCCACGTGCATTGGGCGCCGCTGCTCGTCGTCTTGTACCCCTTCGCCGCGCTCACGCACGCGGGGCTCTCGATCCAAATCGTTCAGGTCGTCGCGATCGGTCTCGGCGTCTTTCCACTCTTCGCGTTCGTGCGACGGTACGTCGACGACGGACTCGCCGCAACGCTCGCTAGTGCGACGCTGATCTATCCGCCGCTGTTGGCCGTGGCCTTCGATGAATTTCACGAGATCGCGTTCTACCCGGCGCTGGTCTTCGCGTTGCTCTGGGCGATCGATGCCGGCCGCTGGGCCTGGGCTGCGCTCTGCGCCGTACTGCTGCTCCTCGTGCGCGAAGAGGCGCTCCTCGTGCTCGCGGTTTTCGGCATCGTGCTCGCCGTCGCGGCGCGCCGCGCACCGCATCGTGGAGCGCGCGGCGTGCTGTTCTTCGAGCCCCGCGAACCGCGGCCCGCGATCGTGCTCGGCACGGCGCTTGCGATCGTGGCGCCGAGCGTGTTCGCGTTCTATTTCTTCGTCGTCGCGCCGGCCCTCGGCGGCTGGACCGCCTCGCACTTCTACGAGTACTCGTTCGCGCGCGGGCCGCGCGACATGGCACTCGCGCTCTTCACGCATCCGCTCGACGTGGTGCGTGCGATCGCGACGCCGGGCCGGGCGACGTACGTGCTCGAAGCTTTCGCGCCGCTGCTGTTTCTCGGGCTGCGCTCGTGGTGGATGGTGGTCGTTCTGCCGGCGCTCGCGATCGTGCTGCTCTCGAGCGATCCGATCGCGTGGCGCATGGGGAGTCACTATGCGGGTGTGTGGGCGCCCTGGCTCTGCATCGCAACGATCGATACGGTCGCGCGCATCGCTCGCGCGCGATCGGCCCGGACGATTGCGGCGCGCCTCGGCGCCGGCATCGTCGCGGTCTGCGCGATCGTACTCCTCGCGTTCGATCCCTTGCATCCGTTCCATTATCTGCGCGCGCCGTACGCCGATCGTGCCGATGCGCGCCGGGCCTTCGCGACCGTCCCCGTCGATGCCGCCGTGTACACGCACGACGAATGGTTTGCCGAAGTGGCCGGACGCCGCCCCGCCGCGGAGCACATTTGGAACGAACCCGAATACGTCGTGCTCGCGGACGATTTCCCCAATGCGTTCACGTTCGAATGGTTCATCCGCCTGCAAGTCGCGCGCGGGTGTTACGCGGTCGAGCGCCGGTTCCGCGCCGTCGTCGTTTACCGTCGTACGGCGCGCGCCGCGTCGTCGCCGGATTGCAAGATTCGGCGCGGCGATCGGCGCGATGCGTGATTAGCTGCCGACCGGATTGGGATCGCGCCAGCCGCGCTCGAACGGCAACCGCCACGCGTGCGGCGCGACGAGTTGATGGATGGATTTGGGTCCCCACGAACCGGGCGGATAGAGCCGGACGGGCGGCGGCGCTTCGAGCAGCGGCTTGGAGACTTCCCAAAGCCGCTCGATGCCTTCGGCGGTCGTGAAGAGCGTATGGTCGCCGCGCATCGCATCGAGAATCAAGCGTTCGTAGGCCTCGAGCACGTCCCGGATGAGCCCCGTATCGTGCATCGCGAATTGCAGACTCAACTTGTCGAGGCGCATTCCGGGACCCGGGCGCTTGCCGTAAAACGACAGCGACATCTTCGACGCGTCGGCTAAATCGAACGTGAGATGATCGGGGCCCTGCGCGCCGACGCCGGAGCCGCTCGGGAACATGCTCTTGGGCGGCTCGCGGAAGGCGATCGAGATGATGCGCTGACCTTCTTCGAGCCGTTTGCCGGTGCGCAGGAAGAACGGCACGCCGGCCCAGCGCCAATTGTCGATCGAGCACTTCAGCGCGACGAACGTTTCGACGTCCGACTCGGGATCGACGCCGTCCTCGGAGCGGTAACCGGTATATTGACCGCGCACGACCTCGTTCGGATCGACCGGCAGCATGCTGCGGAAGACCTTGTTCTTTTCCTCGCTGATCGGCCCGGGCTCGAGCGACGTGGGCGGTTCCATCGCCATGAACGCCAAAATCTGGAAGAGATGCGTGACCACCATGTCGCGGAAGGCGCCCGTCGATTCGTAAAACGAGGCGCGCGAGCCGAGTCCGAGCGTTTCCGGCACGTCGATCTGCACGTGATCGATGAAATTGCGATTCCAAATCGGCTCGAACAGACCGTTGGCGAACCGGAACGCAAGGATGTTCTGCGCCGGTTCTTTGCCGAGGAAATGGTCGATCCGAAAGATTTGGTCTTCGGAAAAGACCTCGTGCAATCTAGCGTTGAGCGCCACCGCGCTCGTAAGGTCGGTGCCGAACGGCTTTTCCATGATGATCCGCGACCGCTCGACGAGACCCGCCTCGCCGAGCAAACGGACTGCCGACAGCGCGGCACCGGGCGGTACGCTCAAATAGTGCAGCCGCCGGCTCCCGTCGCCGAGCGCGTCTTCGGCCCGTGCGACCGCGGCTGCGAGAGCGTCGGGTCCCGCCGAGAGGGGCACGTAGTCCAGGAGCGCTGAGAACGCGGCCCAATCCGCATCGTTCACTTTCCGCGTGAAGAAACGGTCGAGCGCCTCACGCGCGTTCCTGCGAAAGCCGTCGACGTCGAGCTCGTCGAGCGACACGCCGATGATGCGCGCGCCCGGGATGAAGCCCGCACTCGTGAGGTGGAAGAGCCCGGGCAGCAACTTTCGGCGCGCCAAGTCGCCGGTGGCTCCGACGAGGACGACGACCTGCGGGCTCTTGGGTCCGACCCCGGGCGCGATCTTCTTCACGATAGCGTCCCGGTTGCCACGAAGCGCGCGGCCTCCTTTGGCCCGAAAGCCTCTCCGGAAGAGACCGATTTCCACTTTCGCTTCCACCCCGAAGCGGCGAGACTAGGAACGATGGATAGCAAACCCGGTCGTTTACCGCGCCCCGATTTTTCTGCGTTCCCCGCAGTCGTGCTCTTCGCGCTTCTCATGGCGGCCTGTTCCGGTGGCGGGGGCCGCTCGGTCCCGGCGACGGACACCACGGCCGGCAGTTCGAGCAGCCGCGCGGCGTTATCGGTGGTCCCCGCCGCCACGGCGTCACCGGCGTTCAATACCTGGCCGACGTACGGTTACGATAACGCGCACGACGGCTACAATCCGAATACGGCGCTCTTCACAAGTGCCGGCGTCGCGACGTTGCACCTGGGCTGGCAGCTGAAGCTCGGGGAGACGGGCACGCAAACGCAACCGATCCTTGCGACCGGCGTCGGGTCGCTCAAGGGCGTCCTCTTCGTCAGCGGTCGCAAAGGCATCGCATACGGGATCAATGCGGTCACGGGCAAATCGCTCTGGAGCCGGTCGTTCGGAACCGAACAGATGAAGTGCGTCGGCGTCCCGACGCCGGAGACGCTCGGCATGCAATCCACCGCCGTTTACGATCCGGTTGCGAAGGTCGTCTACGAGGTCGCAAGTACCAACGCGGCGCCGAACGCGCCGGCGGCGATCACGATCTACAAGCTCAATCCCGCTACGGGCGCCACGCTCGGATCGGTCAACGTTACGCCCTCGAATCTGCCGGGTGAGATCGACTTCGCGCACACCGCCTTGACGCTGGCCGGAGGAACCCTCTACGTCGGCACGGGCTCGACCTGCGATCTTTCGTCGTGGCGCGGAGCCGTGTACGCGGTCAACGCCGGGTCCATGACCCTCGAGAACACGTTCTATACGGTCTACGGTCAAGGCGGCGCCTACAGCGGCGGCGGCGTCTGGGGCTGGGGCGGAGCCGCGGTCGACGCGGCCGGCAACGTCTACGTCGGCGTCGGCAACGCGGACTACAACACGGGCAAGAACGGGCCGCAGCCGCCGTTCGTCACGACGGCGAACGAAGAGGCCGGGTACGGCGATCATCTGGTGAGCCTTTCGAGCAACCTTTCCACGGTGCTCGCCAGCTATGGCGTGGCGTATGCGTTCAGCAAGACGGAGCGGAACCTCGATCTTTCCGGCACGCCGGTCCTGTTTACCCCGGCCGGTTGCCCGACGATGGTCGCCATTCAAGGCAAAGCCGGGCTGCTGAACTTCTACACGGCCGGGAACATCGGCGCGGGCCCCGTCGGCAGCTTTACGTTTTCGGTTGCGGAAGACGACATCTCGTATATCGGGAACGGGGCGTATTCGCCCGTGACGGGACTCTATTACGCAAACGTGCCGACGTCGTCGGGCGGCTCGATCCGGCCGCCCGGCATGGTCGGCTTCGGCATGAGCGGTTGCAGCACGCCGTCGATCGTGTGGAGTTCGCAATTCGGCGCCGATTCGTACCAAATCGGTGCGCACGACGGTCAACCGCGCTCCGCGCCGACGGTGACGGCGGGCAACGTCGTGTTCGTGGCCTCACCCACCACCGCGGGGAAAAGCCAGCTCTGGGCGCTCGACGCGACCACCGGCACCGTGCTCAACGGGGGAGCGCCGGTGTTCACCACGGCGAGCCTCTTGCGGATGCCGCCCGTCATCGACGGCAAGTGGATGTATCTGCTCGACCAGGGTGGCGATCTGTATGGCCTCTCGCTCGATGTTTCCGTTCCCGCCGTCGCCGCCACGTTGCAACAGAGCGAGGTCCATAACCCGGCTTGGTGATGCCGGATTACGAAATCGCGACCTCCGATCGCGCGACGCGGCCCGCACCGTTGAAAAGCAGGTTGAGGCCCACCGCCGTAACGGCCGCGAGCGTTATACCGCTGTGCGCGAAGGGTTGCGCCCACGCGGGCATCTGCGCGAGCATCTCGGGCGCGACGAGCGGAATCATGCCGACGCCGAGGCTCACCGCGACGATGAGCGCGTTGTGACGCTGGGTCAGCCCGCCTTCGGCCAAGATCTTGATCCCGCTCGCGGCCACCATACCGAACATCGCGATCCCCGCACCGCCGAGCACGGCGGCCGGGATCGATGCGATCACGGTCGCGAGCTTCGGAAAGAGTCCGAGCCCGATTAGGATGACGCCGCTCGCCGCAACGGCCCACCGGCTTCGCACGCCCGTCATCCCCACGAGTCCGACGTTCTGCGAGAACGACGTGTAGGGGAACGGGTTGAAACAACCGCCGATCAGGGCGCCCGCGCCGTCCGCGCGCAGGCCCCGGACCAGTGCGGTCCGATCGACCGGACGTCCGCACAGCTCGCCGAGCGCGAGAAACATCCCGGTCGACTCGACCATCGATACGATCATCACGATGCAGAGTGAGACGATCGCCGCCGCGTCGAAGCGCGGGAAACCAAATCGAAACGGGCGCACGATGTCGATCGCGGGCGCGTGCGCGACGCCGGCGAAGTCGACCAGACCGAGCGGCAGCGCGACGACGAAGCCGAGCGCGAGGCCGAGCAGCACGGAGACGTTGGCCCAAAAGCCGCGCGCGAACCGGTTGATCGCGAGGATCGCCGCAAGGACGACCGCGGCGAGCGACAGATTTACGGGAGCGCCGAAGTCTTTTGCGCCCACGCCGCCGCCCGCCCAACGAATGCCGACTTCGAGTAACGTGATGCCGATCGTGGCGATGATCGTCCCCGTCACGACGGGCGGAAAGAAGCGCAAGAGCCGGCTGAACGCAGGCGCGATCGCGACGGCGAAGATGCCCGACGCGATTACGGCGCCGTAGACGGTCGGAAGGCCGAGACCGGAGGCGCCGAGCGCGACGATCGGGCCGACGGACGCGAACGTCACGCCCATGACGACGGGCAGCCGGATCCCGACGCCGCCCACGCCGATGCACTGCAGCAACGTCGCGATGCCGCAAGCGAAGAGGTCCGCGTTGATGATGCTCGCGACTTGATCCTTCGGCAGGTGCAGCGCGCCGCCGACTACCAGCGGCACGGCAACAGCACCGGCGTACATGACCAGCACGTGTTGCAGTCCGATCGCCGCCATCTCCGCCGGCGGCGGGACGCGCTCGATCGGATCGAGGGATCGTCGGATGGCCCGGCGTTGCTCCATCACTCCGCCTAGTCGACCTCGAATGTTCCTCCGCCTTTGTGCAGGCGACTCACGTCACCCTGAGCTTGTCGAAGGGCGCGTAACGAG
>Ga0116227_10009920_pt1 | contig 16960 bp, 16 predicted proteins | sample S1TSphgellanicum_FD_89693 | JGI IMG/M metagenome (GOLD analysis project Ga0116227, IMG submission 89693) | Host-associated microbial communities from peat moss isolated from Minnesota, USA - S1T2_Fb - Sphagnum magellanicum MG | ecosystem: Host-associated > Plants > Peat moss > Unclassified...
ATCCGGAATGTGCGGAGTCACGTTCATGCTTTGATCCTGCGGCTACCCTATAGATAAGGCAAGCCTAAGGGCCCGTTCGACATTAACCGAATCAGGTTACGGGGTCGAACGGGCCCTTAGCCTTTGTTTGAAGCGGCATCTTTGTCGGCGTGCCGACGCACTTATGTGCGGACGATGCCTAATTGTCTGACAGGGGCATTGGTCGATCGCCCTCCGACCGCGTGCGCAAAATACGCCAAAGCGATAATGCCCTAACTCGGCCCCAGCACATAGTCGCACTCAGCGCCCGCGCCGCTCTTTTGTGCCACCACCACCGGGTCGATGGTGCATTTCAGCGCATGTACGGCTTCATAGATCGTGCCCGCCGCGCCATCGCTTTGCACGCCGGCTTCGATCAGGGTGGCAAACAGCTCGTTGGCATGCCGGCCGGCCAGCGTCACGTTGCGTTTGCCAAAGGTCAGCGCGCAGCTGAAGGCAGCGATATCCACATCGCCGGCGCGGCAGGAAACCACATTGGCCTCGACAATGATTTTCGCACGGCTGCCAGGGCCAGGCGCCTTGTCATCCAAAATGCGGGCGAGTTCGCGCCGCTGATGATATTTCAGCAGCGGTGAGTGGTCGCCGAGGATGGCGGCCAAGGCAAGCGCACCATGGCCGGTCGCCGGCGCCGCGGCTGCGGTTTGAACGCCAAGAAGCATCAACGCGATGGCCGGCAGCACATGCAGGCGCATTTTCACCTCCCCGTTTTTCAACCGATACATTGCACTTTCCGCAGGCCGCGTCAGCACCCCAAAAATCGTCAGATTCCCACCACGTCCGGCGCCGCTTGCTGGCAGCCTATCGCCCTCCCGCGCGTTAAGCGACATTAGTCCCATCTTTCTTCAGGACCACTGCCATCTCCCTCTCACCCACGCCTTCGTCCACCCGTGCCAAAGTGGTGATCATCACCGGCGCCTCCTCCGGCATCGGCCGCTGCACCGCGGAGCTGTTCGGCCGCCGTGGCTGGCATGTCGGCCTGATCGCCCGCGGCCAGCCCGGCCTGCAGCATGTCGCTACCCAATTGCATAACAACGGCACCACCGCCGCCTTCGCGGAGGCCGACGTGTCCGATCCCGTTGCCCTGGAAAATGCCGCCACCGCGCTGGAAGCCGAACTCGGCCCGTTCGATGTGTGGGTGAACTGCGCCGGCAATGGCAGTTTCGGCCGTTTCCTCGACATCCCGCCCGAGGATTTCCGCCGGGTGACCGACGTCACCTATCTCGGCACCGTCAACGGCACCCGTGCCGCGCTGAAACGCATGATGCCGCGCGACCGCGGCCGAATCGTCAATATCTGCTCGGCCGTCGCTTATCACGGCATGCCGCTGCTCACCTCCTATTCCGGCGCCAAACACGCCATACGCGGCTTCGATCAGGCCATCCGCGCCGAATTATCGCAGGAAGGCAGCCAGGTGCGCATCACCACCGTGTTTCCCCCCGCAGTCAACACGCCGTTCTTCGACCACGCCGTCTCTCATATGGGCCGCCCCGGGCGCCCAATGCCACCGGTCTATCAGCCAGAGATCGTCGCTGAAGCCGCGTTCATGGCCGCCATGAGCGGGCGCGCCGAAATGCCGGTGAGTTTTACCACCATCTTCTTCGCCATCGGCATGCGCCTGGTCCCCGGGCTGGTGGATCGCGCCATCCACAAGCTCGGCTATGGCGGCCAGCTCACCAGCCTGGATGGTGCGCTCAAACGCTATGCCCCTACGCTCGCCGCGCCGTCGCCGGCCGCATGCCCAATCCATGGCTGTTTCAGCGCCGAGGCCCGCCCGCGCAGCCTTCACATCCTGATCCTGCGCGCGTGGCGCCGCTTAAACCGTCGCGTCGATCAAGCGTCGCGTATTGCCGACCACGCGTTCGACAAGTAACCGGTCCAGCGCGCGCGCATTCGGCGGCACCGGCTTGCGGTCTTTCACATATTGGCCAGTCACGCCGGCCCAGTCCGCCGACAACGCCACGTGCAGGGGCGTGTCCGCCCCCTGCGCCTCGGTCTTCAGGAACGGCGCCATCACGCGCCAGGCCAGCCCAATCGCCCCGCTTTCGCGAATAAGCGTGGTGGCCACCGTTCCAGGATGCACCACGTTCACCACCACGCCGCTACCACGCAACTGATCCGCCCGGAAAAAGCTGGCCATCATCAGCGCCAGTTTCGATTGCGCATAGGCCCGCACCATCCCCCAGTTGCGTGTCAGCTCCAGATGATCCGGATCGATCTTCGCCCGGTCAGAGGATGAAGATCCCACATTCACAATCCTTGACGGCGCGCCCGCCCGCAGCGACGGTTCCAAAACATCGGCCAGCACGAAGGGCGCCAGATGGTTCACCGCCAGCACCGCCTCCCTGCCCTCGGCGGTGATCGCGCGATGCGCGGTGAACATGCCAGCATTATTCACCAGCACCACAATGCGCGGATGCGCGGCCGCAATCTCCTGGCCGACATGCCGGGTGGCCTTCAGCAGCCGCAAATCGGCCAGCCTGATTTCGGTGCGCGCACCCGGAACCTGCGCCGATATCCAGCCTGTCAGCCTGGCCCCTCGCGCCTGATCCCGGCAGATCAGCACCACATGATAGCCCGCCTGGCACAGCCCCAAGGCGATGAACCGGCCAATACCGCTGGTCGCCCCGGTCAGCACCGCAACCGGCATCAATGCCTGGCCGCCTCATCTCCCAAAAAAGGATTTTTCGGGCCGCCCGTCGCCCAATCCAGCAATTCCACTGTATGAACCACCGGCATCGTCATCCCCGAGGCAATCTGGGTGATGCAGCCGATATTCCCCGCCGCCACCATCACCGCCCCGGTGCGGGCAATATTCTCCACTTTCCTGTCCCGCAATTTGGTGGCGATCTCCGGCTGCAACAGATTATACGTGCCGGCCGAGCCGCAGCACAGATGGCCTTCCGGCACCTCGGCCACGTCGAACCCCGCCGCCTGCAAAAGGCGCTTCGGCTCGGTGCGCACAGATTGCCCATGCTGCAGCGAACACGCGCTGTGATACGCCACACGCTGGCCGGTTTGCACCACCGGCGCCCGCAACCCTATCTCCGTCATCAGCTCCGAAATATCCCTTGCCAGGCTGGAGATTTTCGCTGCCTTCTCGGCCATGCCGGCATCGCTGCGGAACATGAAACCGTAATCTTTTACGGTCGTGCCGCAGCCGGAGGCGTTGATGACGATCGCATCCAGACCGCCCGGCTTGGCAAACTCGTCTGTCCAGGCCTCAATATTCCGCCGCGCATAATCATGCCCACCCTGCCCCATATGGTGCGTCAGCGCGCCGCAGCACCCTGCCCCTTCGGCCACCACCACCTCGCAGCCATGCCGCGTCAGCAGCCGTATCGTCGCCTCGTTGATCTGCGGCGCCAGCACACGCTGCGCGCAGCCGGTCAGCAGGGCCACGCGCCGCATACGCGTGCCTTGGGCAGGGAAAATCTGCGCCCGGTCCACCGCCGACGCCGCCGGCACACGGGTGGGCGCCAGCTTGAGCATCACCTTCATCTGCGCAGGCAACAGGCCGGAAAATGGCCGCGCCAGCGCCGCCCCACGCAGCGCCCAGCGGAACACGCCCGGCCGCGGCAGCACAAACGCCAACACGCGCCGCATCAACCGATCGGGCCAAGGCCGGACATAGGTTTTTTCGATATGCGCACGCGCGTGATCGACAAGATGCATGTAGTTCACGCCAGACGGGCAGGTGGTCATGCAGCTCAGGCACGACAAACACCGGTCCACATGCTTCACCACCGTCTCCGTCGCCGGGCGGTCATTCTCCAGCATGTCCTTGATCAGATAGATGCGGCCGCGCGGACTATCCAGCTCATCGCCCAGCAACACATAAGTCGGGCAGGTAGCGGTGCAGAACCCGCAATGCACGCATTTCCGCAGAATTTTTTCCGAGGATGCGGTATCCGGATCGGCCAGTTGCGCATCGGAAAACCTGGTCTGCATAGCCTCAAATTCCCTGCTGCATTCGGCCTGGATTCAATATACCGAGCGGGTCGAACGCGGCCTTGATACGGCGCGTCAACGCCTCCAGCGGCCCGGCCAAAGGCTGAAAAACGGCCAGTCGCGCCCGCAACTCTGCCGATCCACGCACCAACGTCGCATGTCCACCGGATGCAGCCACGGCGCCGCGAATGGCCGCCTCGCCCGCATCCAATGATGCATCGGCCTCGATCCACAGCAGCCCGCCGCCCCAATCATAAAACCCCTCGGCGCCGGCAAGCGTATCCCGCACCACGCGCAACAATGCCGGCGCCGCGCTCGGCGTCACGCACACGCGCCAGACCGCGCTAGCGTCACCTGCCAGAAGCGGCTGCACCGCGCCGATCTCGCGCCACAATACCGCACTCTCCGGCGCCTCCAGGATCGTGCAAGGCCGATGCAAAGCCTCCAGCGCCGAGGCCCGATACACCACCGACGGGGTCGGCCCTTCCAGACGCAGCGCGGTCACCGCCTGCCCCGCCGGAAACGCCCCGGCGATCTGCGAGCGCCCGGCAAAGGCCGCCGGCACATGCGCCGCGCCGGAAACCTCGTGCGGCGAATTCAGCGCCGCCGCCAGCGTGCGGATGGCATCGGCTTCAGACAGTCCGAACAGCACCACGCTGCTGGTTGTCTCCGGCCGCGGCAGCACTTTCACCGACACCTCGGTCAATACCGACAGCGTGCCGAAGGCACCCGCCTGAAGCTTGCACATGTCGTAGCCGGTAACATTCTTCACCACCTTGCCGCCGGCTTTCCATATCTCGCCCCGGCCATTCACCGCGGCAAAACCCAGGAAATGATCGCGCGCCGCACCCGCCCGCACCCGGCGCGGCCCGGCCATGTTGCAGGCCAGCGTTCCGCCCAGGGTCGGCTCCGCCTCACTCTGCAACAGCCCGCGCCAATCCGGCGGCTCAAACGCCAGCATTTGCCCGCGTGCCTCCAGCGCGGCAGTAACCTCGGCCATCGGGGTGGCCGCCTGCGCCGTCAGCACCAGCTCGGCCGGCTCATAATCCACAATCCCGCGCAGCAGCGACAGATCCAGCACCCGCGCCGCATCAATTGGCCGGCCAAAATCCCGCTTGCTCCCACCTGCGGCAATCCGCAGCGCCTGCGACTCGCCGGCGGCCCAGGCAACCATATCAGCCACCTCCGCCGGACTGGCAGGGCGTAACACCGAACCCCTCATGCCTGGCTCAGAACCGCGGCAAATCGGGGAAGCGGGTTTGCCCGGCATGCACATGCACCCGCCCAAGCTCCGCGCAGCGGCAGAGTTGCGGAAACATCTTTCCAGGATTCAACAAGCTATGCGGATCGAAGGCGCATTTCACATGCTGCTGCTGGTTCAGATCGATCTCGTTGAACATGGTCCCCATCAGATCGCGTTTTTCCACGCCCACACCATGCTCGCCCGTCAGCACGCCGCCCACTTCCACACAGAGCCGCAGGATATCGTTGCCGAATTCTTCGGCGCGCTCCAGCTCACCAGGGATATTGGCGTCATACATGATCAGCGGATGCAAATTACCGTCGCCGGCATGGAACACATTGGCCACGCGCAGCCCGTGCAAACCCTCCATCTGCCGCATCCGTATCAGCACCTCGCTCAGCCGGCCGCGCGGAATGGTGCCATCCATGCAGAGATAATCCGGCGATATCCGGCCGATCGCCGGAAATGCCGCCTTGCGCCCCGCCCAGAATAGCAGGCGTTCATCTTCGCTATGGCTTGTGCGGCAGGAATTCGCCCCGTGCACCGACGCAATCCCCTCAACTTCAGCCACCAGGTGATGAACTTCCGCGTCGCAGCCATCGAGTTCCACGATCAGCAGCGCATCCGCATCCAGCGGATAGCCGGCATTCACAAACGCCTCGGCGGCATGAATCGCCGGCCGGTCCATCATTTCCATCCCGCCTGGGATGATCCCGCGCCCAATGATGTCGGCCACACATTCGGCCGCGCCCTCCACACTCGGAAACCCGATCATCAGCGCGCGCGCACCCGGCGGTTTCGGCAGGATGCGCACCGTCACCTCGGTCACCACACCCAGCAACCCTTCCGAGCCCACCATCACCCCGAGCAGATCATAGCCCGCGGCATCGAAATGCTTGCCCCCCAGCCGGATCACCTCGCCCGCGATCGTCACAAACTCGATGCCGATCACATTATTCGTCGTCAGCCCGTATTTCAGGCAATGTACGCCGCCGGAGTTCTCCGCCACGTTGCCGCCGATGCTGCACGCAATCTGGCTGCTGGGATCGGGCGCATAGTAAAATCCCTGGTCCTGCACCGCATGGGTAATGGCCAGGTTCGTCACCCCCGGCTGCACCACCACGCAGCGATTCTCGATATCGATATCCAGAATCCGCTTGAACTTCCCCATCGCCAGCAGCACCGCATCGGCCAACGGCAAGGCCCCGCCGGAAAGCGAGGTGCCGGACCCGCGCGGCACCAGTTTGATGCCCTGCGCGGTGCAATAGCGCATCACCTCCACCACCTGCGCCGTGGTCTCCGGCAGTACCACCACCAACGGCAGCGTGCGATACGCGGTCAGCGCATCGCTCTCATAGGCACGACGCTCGATTTCGCTGTCAATCACCCCCTCGCCAGGCACAATGCGACGAAGCGCCGCCACGATCTCGGCACGGCGCGCAATGATCTCCCCGTCCGGCAGCGGCATCAGCATCGTTGTACCCTCCTAACCCGCAAGCACCTCAGCTCAGTAATATGGCGCGGAAATCGTTCACGTTAGTCCTTGTCGGGCCGGTCACCACCAAATCACCCAAGGCGGCGAAAAACCCATACCCGTCATTATCCGCCAGCATCGCCTCCGGCTCGATCCCCAGAGCGCGCGCGCGGGCAAGGCTGTCGGGGCCGAGCAGCGCGCCGGCATTGTCTTCCGTTCCATCAATCCCGTCAGTATCGCAGGCGATAGCGTAGACATCCGGCCGCCCGCCAAGCGCCACCGCCAGCCCCAGCAAGAACTCCGCGTTCCGCCCGCCACGCCCCTGGCCGCGCACGGTCACCGTCGTCTCGCCACCGGAAATCAGCACGCAGGGCCGATCGCCTGCCCGCGCCAGGGCCAGATCGGCCATGCCGCGCGCCACCGCCACCGCCTCGCCCTCGATATCATCACCCAGCAGGATCGGCGTCACCCCGGCCTCCCGCGCCACCGCGGCCGCTGCCTCCAGCGAGCGCAAAGGCGTCGCCACCACCACACCGCGAGTCCGCGCAAAAGCCGCATCGCCCGGCTTTGGCGTCTCCGCCGCCGGATCGAGCAGCCGCGCCGCCACCGCTGGCGGCGCTGCAATCCCGTAGCGCGAGAGCACCGCCTCCGCCTCCGCCAAGGTGCTGGAATCCGGCACAGTCGGCCCCGAGCCGATCACCGAGGGATCATCCCCCGGCACATCCGAAATCATCAGAGTCACCACCTGCGCCGGCGCCGCCGCCTGGGCCAGCCGGCCGCCCTTGATCGCCGAGAGATGCTTGCGCACGCAATTCATCTCGCCGATCGCCGCCCCGCTGCGCAACAGCGCCCGGTTGATCGCCTGCTTGGCCGCCAGATCGATGCCAGGCGCCGGCAAGGCCAGCAGCGCCGAGGCGCCGCCGGACATCAGGCACAGAACCAGATCGTCCGGCCCCAAACCACGCACCATCTCCAGCATGCGGGAAGCCGCCGCCTGCCCGGCGTTATCCGGCACAGGATGCGACGCCTCGATCACCTCGATCCGCTTCAAAGCGCCTACCCCGTGGTGATAGCGCGTCACCACCAGGCCGCTCAGCGCGGCATCTTCCGGCCAATGTGCCTCCACCATCTGCGCCATCGCGGCGGCCGCCTTGCCGCCCCCCACCACCACGGTCTTGCCGCGTGGCGGCGGCGGCAAATGGCCCTGCATGCACAAAGCCGGCGAGGCCGCCGCCACCGCCGCCTCAAACATGTTCAGCAACAGAGCTCTCGGTGCCGTCATCACGCCATCGCCCGCGGCAAGCGCACCACAAACCGGGCGCCCATTACCTTGCCACCCGCATCGCGCCGGTTCTCCGCACTGATCCGCCCACGCAACGCCTCCACGATCTGCCGGCTGATCGACAGCCCCAAGCCTGAATGCTTGCCAAAACTCTCGCTGGCCGGACGCTCGGAATAAAACCGGTCGAACACATGCTCCAGATTGCCATCCGGTATCCCAGGCCCTTCATCTTCCACCGAAATCTCCACCATTCCGCCAGTCTCCCGCGCCCGCAGAAAAATCGTCCCGCCCGGCGGGGAAAAACTCTCGGCATTCCCGATCAAATTCCGCAGCACCTGCACAAGCCGCCCTTCCACCGCCAACACGCCCAATTCCCCCTGCGGCACATCCACCACCACCATCGGATCAGTCTCGTCGCGAGTCGCGTCGGCAATCTCGCCCAGGGTCGAGATCATCGGCACCACATCCACACGCTGGGTGGCGGTGCGCGACAGTTCCGCATCCACCCGGCTGGCATCGCTGATATCGCTGATCAGCCGATCCAGCCGCACCACATCGTCCTGGATGATCGCCAGCAACCGCAACTGCGCCGCCGGGTCCTTCACCCGCCCCATCGTATCAATGGCGCTACGAATGGAGCTGAGCGGATTCTTGATCTCATGCGCCACATCGGCGGCAAACCGCTCAATCGCATCCATCCGCCCCCACAACGCCGTCGCCGAGGCCGACAAGGCCTGCCCAAGTTCGCCGATTTCATCGCGCCGGCGCAGCAGCGACCTTGGTACATTCCCCGTCCGCCCATGTCCCTCCCGCATATCCCTGGCCGCATCCGCCAGTTGCAGGATCGGCCGCGCCAGAGTGAGTGACAAATACCAGGAAAGCAGCACGGTCAGCAGCAGCGCCCCGACAAACAGCCCCAGGATCGACATCCGCACCGCGAACAGGCTGTTATCCACCTCGATCGCATCGCGGGTCAGCAGCACGATCCCAACCGTATGCCGGTCCCGCTCCACCGGCTCCGTCACCGTCACCAGAAGCTGATTCTCCTGGGTGCGCCTGATGTATGGCGGCATTTCATGGCTGTCGTTGGAACTGGTCAGCCGCAACTCTTCCCGCACATCCGGCTGCCAATCCGGGCCGGCGGCGCTCGGGCTGATCTCCACCGCGGTCCCCCGCGTATGCGGCAGCCAGGCCAGCACCGCATCGTAAATCCGGCCGACCCAGCCAATCACCGGCCCGCGCTCGGTAGCCGGCGGCAACGGCTCAGTGCTCACCGCCCCGCCGGCGCCCAGGCGCACGCGGCTATCGGCAATCAGCGTGCCATCCGGCGCATAAATCTTGGCGCCTGCATTCGGCGTGGGATCGGTCAGCCGACGCAGCAGCGGCCGCGCCAGATCGGGCACCAGCACCGGGTTATTCGGATCGGTCACCCGCACCGCGCTCTCGCCAAGTGCCCCGGCATAGATTCGCGCCTGCTCGCGCAGTGCCGAAACCTCCGCTTCCAGCAGCCCGTCCTGATACTGATCCAGATAGAGCAGCGCCCCCAGCAACAGCGCCAGCGGCACAAAATTCACCAGGAGCACCCGCCGCATCAGCGGCGAGACCCAGCGGGCGCGATGGCGGCTCGGGGCGGTGGAAGACATGCTAGGAATGTGCCCGGATCATCAAAAAACGCCAGGGGCCCAGCTTTGTATCAGTGCCGCGTTTTGGGCCACCACCTTCCCCGCTTCGGTGACCGCCGCCGCATGCGAATCGGCCTGCTCGGCGGCAGCTTCAACCCCGCCCATGAAGGCCATCGCCACATCGCCCGCCTGGCCATGCAGCATCTGCGCCTGGATCAGGTCTGGCTGCTGGTCTCGCCGGGCAACCCGCTGAAGCCGGTCTCCGGCATGGCCAGCCTGCCCGAACGCCTGATATCCGCCCAAACCATCGCCGATGGCCGGCATATCATCGCCACCGATATCGAGCGCCATTTGCACACCCGCTACACGCTGGACACGCTGCGTGCGCTGAAACAACGCTTTCCTCGCGCCAAATTCGTCTGGCTGATGGGGGCCGACAACCTGGCCCAGTTACCCCGCTGGCGCGACTGGATGGGCATCGCCCGCATTGTTCCCTTTGCGGTCCTGCCCCGGCCAACCTACAGTGCAGCCGCACGCGCGGGTCAGGCGGCGCGACGCCTGGCCCCCGCCAGACGCGCGACCCGCCAGTCTACGGTGCTGGCCGAATGTGTGGCACCCGCCTGGGTGTTCCTGACCGGCCGGGAAAACCAACTTTCGGCAACAGCCCTTCGCCAGGCCGCCGCAGGAGAAGAACGATCGCCAGAAAACCCGCCCCCCCCGCCGCCCCGGGGGCCAAAGAGCCAAAGAGGCGCGCGCCAAAGCCGCAAGCCGCGCTGAAGGAGGCCGCCAAGGCACCCGGCACCCCCCGCAAGAAAGCCGTGGCGGCCGGCCCGCGCGGCAAGCGCGAGGAACCGGCCGACATCACCCTGCTGGAAAAACTCCAATCGGTGATCGTGACCAGCCTGGAGGACGACAAGGCCGAAGACGTGGTGGCGCTGGACCTCGCCGGCCGCGCCTCTTTCGCCGATCGCATGGTCATCGCCACCGGCCTGGCCGATCGCCAGATCACCGCCATGGCCACCCATCTGGAACAAAAGCTGTCAGAGGCCGGCATCAAGCGCGTGCGCATCGAGGGCGCCGGCGGCTCCGACTGGGTGCTGATCGATGCCGGTGACATCGTGATCCACCTGTTCAAGCCCGAAGCCCGCTCCCTCTACGCCCTGGAAAAAATGTGGGGCGCCGACTTCGACGAACCCGCCGCCCAAAGCATCTGATGCCCCCGAAAAATGCCCTCTCCCGCTTGCGGGAGAGGGAAGGGGCCCACCGCGCGAGCAGTGGGAATGAGGGCTCTGAGCGGAGGATATCGCAGGCACCATGCGCCTGATCGCCATCGGCAAACTCCGCCCCGGCCCCGAACAAGACCTGTTCGACCGCTACAACGCGCGCCTCCGCCCCAAACTCAGCGTCACCGAACTGGCGGAGGGCCACGGCGCCCCCGCCGAAATCAAGCGCCGCGAGGCCCAATCGCTGCTCGCCGCACTCACCCCAGAGACGTTCGCCATCGCGCTCGACATGGGCGCCCCAGCCCTGTCCAGCGAGCAACTCGCCACCCGGCTGGAGTCCTGGCTCGCCGCCGGGCGTCCAGTGGCCTTCGTCATCGGCGGTGCGGAAGGCCTGGCGCAAAAACTGCTGGACCGGGCAGACCAGACACTCTCGCTCGGGCCGCTCACCTGGCCGCATATGCTCGTTCGCGTCATGCTGGCCGAACAACTCTACCGCGCCCGCGCTATTGCGGCAGGGCACCCCTACCATCGATCCGGCCGCCCATAGCGACCGGCGCCACCGGCCCCGGCCCAATCAGCCGCACATCGCTCGCCACCTGATCCGCCAGCTCGCCAAGCAGCCCGCTCATTGTTGCCACCAGCGCTTGCGCCCCGGGGCCGGAGACCTCGCCGCGCAGCGCGACATGGTGCGCCGCAACCGGCCTATGGGTGATGCCGATTTCCACCGCCACCTGCGCGTTCAGTACCACGCCGCCTGTCCCATCCGCATCGAAATTCAGGATGTCCACTTCCACCCGCGCCTGCGGATCGGCGGTGATGGCGCCCGATTGTACAAACACGCTGCTGCCAGGCAGGCGCTGCGACAAATCCTGGGTGAGGATACGCCCGATCATATCGCCAAGCGGCTCGCCCCAGCGTTGCTGGCTGTTCGTGGCCAGCCGGTAATCAGCCTGCTTGAGCACGATGTCCGACCGATCCAGATACCCCGCCAGCCCAGGCCGCCGCACCTCCACCGAGGCCGGGCCGCCGGCAAGAACCGGCCCCGGCACTGTCTGCAACGTGTAAAAATTCGGATCCGGTGACGTGCAGCCCGCCAGAGCCGAAGCCAGCACAAGCAATTTTGCCAACTGCCTCATTCCGTACCGCCTCACTTTTCGCTCGCCTGGGCGGTGCGCCCGCGTATCAACGCTTCAGGATGCCGATCCAGGAAATCCGTCAGCAATCTGATGCTGCGCGCGGCATCGTTCACCTGGTCCAGCACCCGGTTCACGTTGCGCTGGAAATCCGAATTGCCGCCATAACCGCCTTCCCCAAGCGCTGCATTCGCCTTCGCCACCGCCTCTTGCAGATCCTGAGAAATCTTCGGCAATTTCTGCAACACCGGCGTCAGCCCATGATCCGCATTGCGCACCAGATGCTGCACATCGGTCAGTGTTTCCGAAAGCTTGTGCAGCGCGTTGCGCACATCCGGCCCGCTCACCGTCTCGTTCAGCGATTTCAGCGCGCCATTCAAGTTCTTGCCGATATCCTCGAACGGAATATGATCCAGCTTGGTCGCGATATCGCTCAGCGAGGAAGTGATATTGTCCAGCCCGCCGCCCTGGCTCGGCAATACGATGGCACCGCCTTCCATGGTCACCTGACCGGCCGGCGCATCCGGCACGAATTCCAGCGAAATCGCTTTCTGCCCGGTAATGAAACTGCTCGATTCCAGCACAGCCCGCATCCCCTGCCCAATCAGGCTGGTGATCGCCTGCGCCCCCGCATCGCCGTTGATCTCGTTTTGCGAAAACACCCGCTCCGGCTGAAGTTCGAACGCAACCCGCGCCCGCGGCTTGCCGGTCACCGGGTCGATCAACAAATGCACATCCGTCACCGTGCCGATCTGGATGCCGAACACCTGCACCGCCGCCCCGCGATCCAGCCCGGAAACCGAGCTTTCGAAATAGCTCACCAGCGGCAGGTTTTTCTGGAATCCCGCTGAATCGGCATCCGCCTTGTTGTCATACAGCTTGAATTCCCGATCCGACGCGCTGACCGGGGTCAGCGCATGCTGCGGCGTCTCGAACGCAATGCCGCCAGAGAGCAGCGCCTGCAGTGACTCCATCTCCACATGCAGCCCCTGCGACCCGAAGCTCACCGACAGGCCGGACGCATTCCAGAAATGCGAGTTCTCGTGCACGAACCTGTCGAAGGGTTCGCGCACGAAAATATCGATCGTCACCGGCCCCAGCCCGTCACCCAGATCGTAGCTCAGCACCTCGCCCACGCTCACATCACGATAAAACACCGGCGCGCCTGGCCCGAGAGAGCCAAGCCTGGTGGATTTCAACTTATAGGTCCGCCCAGGCTCATCCGATCTCTTGCCTGGAGGTTCTTCCAGCCCGGTAAACTCCAGCTTTCGGGCGCCCCCAGGCAGACCGGGATCGACCTCGATATAGGCGCCCGATACCAGCGTCTCGAGCCCCGAAATATTCCCGGTACTCAAGCGGGGCCTGACCACCCAGAACCGCGCATGGTCGGTGAGCACACGTTCGCCCTGGCGGTTCATCCGCACATGAACCTGCACGCTCGCCATATCCTCCGAGAGCTTCACCACCTCTACCGTGCCCAGCGCCACCGCCTTGTGGGTCACCTGCGTCTGCTGCGCGGTAATGCCATTGGCGGTCTTGAAGGTGATCACGATCAGCGGGCCGCGATTGGCCAGCGCGGTGATCACCAAATACACCGCGATCGACGCGGCCACGATCGGGATCAGCCAGATCAGCGAAAACCGGCGCCGCCGTCGAATCACCGCATCGGCCAGCCGTGATGGCGGCGGTTGATCGGGCGCGTTGCTGCCGCTCACGGCGCGCCAGCCTTGAACAAGGTCTGGGCATGCGGGGGATTCGGTTCCAGGTCTTCAGCCTCCAGATCATGGCCCGCCGCAGCAGCCGCATCCCACATCAGGCGTGGATCGAAACTGGCCGCTGCAAACATCGTCAACACAACCACCGAGGCAAAGGCGATGGCCCCCAGCCCGGGTATTACCTCGGCGATGAACCCCATGCGCACCACCGCCACCAGCACAGTCAGCATGAACACATCGATCATCGACCACCGCCCTATGCTGTCGACGAACCTGTAGAGCCGCGTACGATCACGCAACCGGGTCACCGATCCCTCGCCGGTCATCACCAGCATGATCAGCAACGCCGCCAGTTTCAGCAGCGGCACGGTGATGCTGGCCAGAAACACCAGCAGGGCCAGCGGCCACATCTGCGCCTCTATCAACTCGATCACCCCGCTGAACAGGGTGTTCGGCTCGCCCCTGCCAAATCGGATCACCGTCATCACCGGAAAGATATTCGCCGGCACGTACAGCGCGATCGCCGCCCCCAGCAACGCCCAGCACCGATTGAGGCTCTGTGGCTTGCGCCGCCGCAGGCGGCTGCCGCAGCGCGGACACCGGCTGCGCTCCCGCGCATGCAGCACCAGCTTGCAGCAATCGCAGCCGATCAACGGATGCTGCGGCTGCGACGGCAGATGCGCGGTCAGCCCGCGCGTCTCCATCAGATCCCACACATCCTCATGGTCCAGCTCCACATCGGCGGCGATCATGCACAGCATCACGCCGCCCAGCGCGATCAGCGCCGGCCCCACCTTCACCTCGGCAATCGCCGTCAGCCGCGTATAGGCCACGAACACACCGAGCAGAAAAACCTCGATCATCGACCACGGCCGCAGCGTCTCCACCCAGCCGAACAGATAGCGCAATGCCGGCGGCGGGTTTGGCCCGCGCAGCCCCAGCAGCACGGTGAGGATCAGCAGCAGCTGGATGAAGGGCACCGCCACCAGGGTGATCAGCACCACGATGCTCACCTCCCACATCCCGCGATCGCTCAACTGCGCCGGCCCGGTAAATAGAGTGGCCGTGTAGGTGCGCCCGACCGCGCTGAGATCCAGGAACGGCAACTGCACCGCCAGCACCAGCAGCAGCAGGGCCGCCATATAGCAGGCCAGCGCCCGGTTCATCCCGCCACGCGCGCCACGCCGCAGCGTGGCATTGCAGCGCCGGCAATGGGCCGCATCGCCAGATGGCAAGGGCGCGACGGTCTGGAACAGCCCGCAATCCTGACATTCGCGCACGATAGCGGTGCTGACGAGGCTGGCTTCCCCAGCATCGTCGGCCTTCATCATGGTGTCGGGGGCGGCGGTCATTGATTCGCCGCAACGCACATAAAGGCTCGATGTTCCCGGCGCGGCGCACAGGCCATGCCCATTATTTGGCGGGACTCGAAAGGACGGGCCATAGTGCGATACATTCAGGTCGATTAGGGCGGGAGTTACCGGATTTGGCCAGCGTCTCGTTCGAGCAGCGTGCTCATCTCATCGTATTGGGCAACGAGAAAGGGGGCTCCGGCAAGTCCACCACTGCCATGCACCTGGTGGTGGGCCTGCTGCGCGACGGCTACCAGGTGGGTGCCATCGACCTCGATGCCCGCCAGGGCACCCTTTCCGGCTATCTGACATCCCGCAACGCCTACGCCGCCCGCCATAATGTGTGGCTCCCCGTGCCCCAGGCCGCCAGCGTTTTCCGCAGCGAGAAGGACAGCCGTGCCGAGGCCGACGCCGAGGAGCGCGCCGCCTTCGATGCCGCCTACGCCACACTTTCCGCCAGTTGCGAGATTGTGGTGGTGGATTGCCCGGGCGCCGACACCTTCCTCAGCCGCCTGGCCCATGCCGCCGCCGACACCCTGATCACCCCGATCAATGACAGTTTCGTCGATTTCGCCATGCTCGCCCGCGTGGATCCGGACGACCATTCGGTGATCAACCCCAGCATTTACAGCGAGATGGTGTGGGAGGCCCGCAAACGCCGCTTCGCCCGCGACCGCGGCCGGATCGACTGGATCGTCATGCGCAACCGCATGGGCTCTACCGAAATGCGCAACAAGCGCGACGTTGGCACCACGCTGGAAGCCCTGGCCAAGCGCATCGGCTTCCGCACGGTGAAAGGCTTCGGCGAGCGGGTGATTTTCCGCGAGCTCTATTTGCAGGGCCTGACGCTGATGGACATCCGCGAAGCCGGCCTGCAAATCCAGCTCGGCATGAGCCACATCGCCGCCCGCGCCGAAGTCCGCGCCCTCCTCTCCGCCATCCGCAAACCCCCACCCCGCCTCACCGCCGTAGAACCCGCCGCCTGACCGCCCGTAGCCCGGCTGAAACCCGGGTGCCGGCGCCCGGCCAGCGGCAAGCCCCGGTTGCGAGCGCCCCCCACCTCTAGTATAGCGATCCCGCCCCAGGAGCCGGCGTAGCTCAGTGGTAGAGCAACTGATTCGTAATCAGTAGGTCGTCAGTTCGACTCTGACCGTCGGCACCATTAAGCTTCTGAAATACAAAGATTTTTGGATATGAGTTCGGTAATTTAGCGGAACGGCTGAAAAATTGTCCGCACTGTGTCCGTGGGTTTGACGGGGTGTCCGCTAGGCGCGTTCTTCATGCAGCACCAGACGCCAGCCTCGCTCCGATGGTCCGCCGCTGTCCTCCTCCAGCCCGCCATAGGAGGTCTCTACCAGCGCTACGGAAGCGGGCCGGCCGCGGCAGGCATGACACCGCAAATTCACCAGCACGTCGGCCAGGGTGCACTGTGCCAGTTCAGGCCTCTCCATCAGCATCATTTTGATTGGTGGCGTGCTGGATGCGCCGCAGTGGCATCGAACAGCCAACCATCGGCCTCGCAGGGTGCGCATGGTGCAGGCGAGGGCAATGGGGCGGTCAAACGGTGGAGGGCTGCCGGGCATCGTGGGAACGTAGCGGGAACATGCGTGATGCGCGACTCTGATTGCCGAGCTACAGTGGGCGGGTTGGCCGGTTTGGGATCGTCGCAGGAGCGGGGGGGTATCGGGTGGTGTTCGTTGTTCAAGGGACAGAGGGCGGCAGACTAAGGTCATATCATCGCTGGCCCGGTGTGTTGAGCCGACCCAGTTTGATTGGGCAGTGGCCTCGGCGCGGTCGATACCTAGTACCTCGTCACAGTGGTTTTGACAGGTTGCAAAGCGCTGCCTTGCTGCCGTGATGGTCGGCTTGGGTCAGGCCACTTTCAGCCGAGGTTGGCCGGGAGAAGACGGGCAGCTTTCGGGTGAGATG
>Ga0116227_10009921_pt1 | contig 16960 bp, 16 predicted proteins | sample S1TSphgellanicum_FD_89693 | JGI IMG/M metagenome (GOLD analysis project Ga0116227, IMG submission 89693) | Host-associated microbial communities from peat moss isolated from Minnesota, USA - S1T2_Fb - Sphagnum magellanicum MG | ecosystem: Host-associated > Plants > Peat moss > Unclassified...
ACGTCGTCGTCTGCACGCCGTGGTACGAGCCGTTCGGCATCGTCCCGCTCGAAGCGATGGCCTGCGGCGTCCCGGTGATCGTCTCGGCGGTCGGCGGGCTCGTCGATACGGTGGTTGACGGTATTACCGGCTTTCACGTTTCGCCGCGTTCGCCGCAACAGCTCGCCCGGGCACTCGAGGCGCTGCGGGACGAACGACGCCGCGTCGCCATGGGCCAGGCCGGTGCCGAGCGGGTTCGCCGGCGCTATTCGTGGCGGCGAATCGCCGCCGAGACGCTTTCGGTCTATCGCGACATCATCGGCCGCGCGCCCTCCGCCGACCGCCTCGCAACCGGGAGCTGACCCTGCGTATCGTCATCCTTCGCGCGCTCGGACTCGGCGATTTTCTCACTGGCGTGCCCGCGTACCGCGCGCTGCGACGAGCCTTCCCACGGGCGCACATCACGCTCGCAGCGCCGTCCCAACTGGCGCCGCTCGCGGCCTTACTGGACGGAGTACTCGACGACGTTACCGCAGTTCCCGAACTCGAACGGTTGCCTCCCCGGACCCATGGAGCCGATCTCGCGGTAAATCTTCATGGGAAAGGCCCGCAGTCGCATCGGCTGCTGCTTGCGACCGGCCCGCGGCGCACGATCGCCTTCGCTCATTCCGCCGTGGCGCAAAGCGCGGCCGGCTCGCACTTCGATCCCGAGGAACACGAAGTGCGGCGGTGGTGCCGTCTGCTCGACGAAGCGGGGATCCCCGCGGATCCGCAGCAACTCGATCTCGCGATCCCGTCGAAAACACTTCTGCCGCACGCCCGCGGCGCGACGCTCATCCATGCCGGCGCGTCGAGTGAAGCGCGTCGTTGGCCCGTCGAGCGCTGGAGCGCAGTGGCCCGCTCCGAACGTCGCCTCGGCCGGCGCATCGTGCTGACCGGGAACGCAGCGGAAAGAGCGCGCACCGAAGCGATCGCCGCGGCCGCGGGCCTTTCACCGCACTCCGTTTTCGCGGGACAAACGACGCTTGATGAACTCGCGGCACTGGTGGCGGGGGCGGCCCGGATCGTCTGCGGCGACACGGGCATCGCGCACTTGGCTAGCGCCTATCGCCGACCGTCGGTCGTCCTCTTCGGGCCGACGTCGCCCGCACGATGGGGACCGCCCGAACGACCGTACCATCGCGTCCTCTGGCACGGCACGGCGGGTGACCCTCACGCAAAGGCGCTCGATCCGGCGTTGGCAGCAATCCGCACCGGCGAAGTGATCGAAGCGCTCGCCGCCCTTCCCTAGCACCGGACGGCCCAATCCCCGCGCGAACCCGCCTCGCCGCGCCGAACCGCGATCAGCGATACCGCGTGCGCATATTCTTATCGACCGAGACGAGCACGAGCGCCGTGAGGATGCCGGAGACCGGGAGCAGCCACGTGACGAGATACGGCTCGAGCGGCGACCCGTTGTCGCCCGGCAGCGAGGCGGCGGCGCCCGTCAGGCCGCCTTGCGCTGCGCGGTCGGCTGCCGGAGCCGTCGGAAGGGCGGCTTGAGCGAAGGCGGCTTGCGCGCAGAGAGCGCAGGCGACGATCGCCAGCGCCGCGGTGAGCATAACAGGAAAGTTTCGCACGTTTGAATCCTCCGTAGCGTTAGTGATGTAGCAGCGTTAATGCGTGTAGAAGGGCGTGTCGCCGCCCACGTGCTTGACCTCATCGACCGCGAGCGCGAGGTGGGCGCGGAGTTGCGGCAACTGATCGGCGGCAAAACCTTTGAGCGCCGTATTGCGTCCGTCGCGCGCCTCCGCGTCGAACACGTCGATCGTGGCCAGGTGATCGCCGATCTGCTGCAAGAGGTACTGTTGGTCGAAGTCGACCGCGGAAAGTCCGGCTAAACGTTCGAGCGCCAGACGATCGATCGGATTGTCGCGCTCCGCCGGAGTGACGGCGTGGGGCGCCGCTTCGGCGAGACGTCCGGCGAGTTGCGTATGCTCGTCGATCATTTTCTGAGCGAAGCCGCGCACCTCGAGCGCCGTCGAGCGTCGCAGCGCGAGTTGTGCGAGATCGATCTCTCCCGCATTTCCCTGCATGGCGGCTTGTAGGAACAGCGCGTCCACGTCGAGCTTCGGCTCGGCAGCCAGGGGCGTTTTCGCGCTCGGCACGACGACGAGCCCGCACAGAATTCCAAGGGTCGCCGCAATTCGGCGCAACATCATGCCGGCAATTCCGTGGTGGGAGGGAAGTTGTGCATCATCCGCCCGACGGCGGCATCGTATATTTTGCTCGCTTTGTAAAGTTCGAAACGGCCGTCGCTCGCCACGCCGCTCACGCGCGTCCGGAGCTCCGCCATCTCGGCGTCGCGCATCGGCACGAACTCTTGCGCGATCTTCAGGTTCTGCTTGAAGACGTCGTAGGAATCCATGCCGCTGACCGTCGTGAGGACGGGCAAGCTCATCGCGTAGCGTAACGCTTCCGCAGCCGTTATGGCGCTCGCTTTGATCGCTTCGCCGCCGCCGCCCATGCTCTTCATACCGATCACGCTGAGGCCTTGCCGCTGCGCTTCCGGAACGACGGTGCGATGGAAGCTGCGGAACGTGTAGTCGAACGGGTTAAGCGGCATCTGCACCGTGTCGAACTTGTAACCGTGCGAGAGCATCTTCAAATGGATCGCCGGATCCTTGTGACCGGTGAAGCCGACGAAACGGACTTTCCCCTGTTGCTTCGCGAGCGTCAACGCTTCGACGGCGCCGCCCGGAGCGAAGTGCAGATCGGGATCGTTGTCGTAGACGACCTCGTGAATCTGCCACAGGTCGAGATGATCGGTCTGGAGGCGCCGAAGCGAGTCCTCGAGCATCTTCATCGCGACGTCGCGCCCGCGCCCGTGCGAACAGACCTTCGTCATCAGAAACACTTTGTCGCGGTAACCGCGCAACGCGCGCCCCATGCGCTCCTCACTGAGGCCGTCGTGGTATTCCCAGGCATTATCGAAGAACGTGATGCCGCCGTCGATGCCCTCGTGAACGATGCGCAGGGCTTCGGATTCGTAGGCGATGTCGCCGAGCGACGAGCCGCCGATGCCGAGCGCGGAAACCGATACGCCCGACGTGCCGAGCGTTCGCATGGGAATTGGCAACGGATCCTCCTAGGCGCGCGCGCCCGAGAGCGGCATGCCGTGGGTCTGTCGAGTGACGACGTCGTCGAATTGCAGCGACGTCTTGTAGAGCTCGTAGCGGCCGTCGGCCGCGACGTCGGCGATGCGGCCTCGGAGCGAGGCCATCTCGCCGGCGCTCATCGGCGCGAAGTCACGCGCGATGCGGATGTTCTGGCGCAGCACGTCGAGCGACTCCATGCCGGTTACCGTCGTCGTCACCGGCAGGCTCATCGCATAGCGCAGCGCCTCGTCCGGCGTGATCGCGACATCGGCCGCATGGAACGGATTCCCGGAGCCGTTGAACGGCTTCATGCCGAGAACGGCGATGCCGCGTTTGCGCGCTTCGGGTAACACCAGCTCCTCGAAGCTGCGAAATTGACCGTCGAAGGCGTTGAGCGGCATCTGGACCGAGTCGAAGGGATAGCCGCGTTGGATCATGTCGAGGTGAATTTCCGGACGCTTGTGTCCCGTAAAGCCGACGTAACGTACTTTGCCCTGACGCTTGGCTTTGTCGAACGCCTCGAGGACGCCGTGCGGCCGGTACGCCAGATCCGGATCGTTATCGTAGACGACGGCGTGGATCTGCCAGAGGTCGAGGTGATCCGTGCCCAAACGCCGCAGCGACTGTTCGAGCATCTCCATCGCAAGCGACGCATCGCGCCCGTGCGTGCAGACTTTGGTCATCAAGAAAATGCGATCGCGGTAACCGCCGCGCAACGCCTGACCCATCCATTCCTCGCTACGGTGATCGTTGTATTCCCACGCGTTATCGAAGAACGTAATGCCCGCATCGACCGCCTCGTGAACGAGGGCCGTCGCTTCGCTAAGCGTCGCCGCGTTGCCGAGATGGTGACCGCCGAGACCGAGCGCCGAAATCATATCGGGATGGCGCCCGAACTGCCGGCGCGGAATCGTTCCCGGCGCGGCCTCGACCGCAAGCCCGGGGGCAAGGGTCGAGGCGGCGAGTGCGGCGGCGGAACGATGCAGGAAGCGTTTGCGCGTCGCTTTGGAGAGCGTCGGGTCGGGAGGCATAGCACGCTCGTCTCCAGCCGGCAAACGTGTTGAACGCGCTTGGCTACCCCGCCGTCGAGGAGCCTAGGCGGCGACCATCGCCAGGAGCTTCCCGCGCGTCCAGGCCCGGTGCTTACCGATGGCCTCGACGAACGCCGGCAAAACGTCCGCCGCAACGTCGCCGAAGGCGACGCCTTCGATCGGCTCGGCCGCAATCGTGAAGGCCGCGCCGGCAAGATTGGCGCCGTGTCCCGCCGCGGCGATCGCTTTACCGTGTTTGAACGCCTCGGCAACGAAGTGACGCGCCTCGCCCGAGGCCGTCAAGGTTTCCGCGGCGCTCGCACCGCCCGGAACGAAGACGGCGTCGAAGGCGACCGAGGGCATCGTGACGAGCGTATGATCGACCTGGATTTCGCCCGTATCGCCCGCAACCGCGCCCAAGCGCGCCGCGAGCACGAGGCCCTGCGCGCCACGCTTTTCCAGGGCCGCCCGCACGGCCCCCACGTCGTCGGCGCTCGAACCGTCGGCCACGAGAATCGCAACCTTGCGCCCCGTGATATTGCCTTGCACGCCGGTCTGCGGATCGAGTTGACTCAAAAGCGGCGAACTCGTGGCTAGAGCGTTCCGCCCGTTCCCCGATTTCGCACCCTTTGCGCCTCGCGAACCGTTTGCGCTCTTCGAACCGTTGGCGTGCTTTGCGCCGTTGACCGAAGGCGACGGCGCCGCGAGGCCGATGCGACTCGCGACCTCACCGGCCAGATCGGGATCGATCTGGGCCAGCATCTGCGTAAGGACGCGCTCGCGGATTTCGGGACGCTGGACTTTCGAGAGTTCGAAGCCGAACGCGGCGATGATGTGCTCCTTTTCGGGCTCCGACATGCTGTTCCAAAACAGCGTGGCCTGCGAGAAGTGATCCTTGAACGACTCGCTGCGCACCCGGCGCATGATGCCGTCCACTCGCTCGGGATACGTCGCAAAACCGCCCGCGTCGACGGGGACTTCCGCCGGTAAGCCGCCGTCGAGCGAATTGGGCTCGTATGCGGTGTTGCCGGTATCGATTTGCATGCGATGCATTCCGTCGCGCTGACCGTTGCTGAACGGGCACACCGGGCGATTGATCGGAATCTCGTGAAAATTCGGACCGCCCAGCCGCGAGAGCTGCGTGTCGAGGTACGAAAAGTTACGGCCCTGAAGTAAGGGGTCGTTCGTGAAATCGATGCCCGGCACGATGTGCGTGGTGCAGAACGCGACCTGCTCGGTTTCGGCAAAATAGCTATCGGGATTTCGATTGAGAACCATCTTACCGATGCGCTGCACCGGCACGAGCTCTTCGGGAACCAGTTTCGTCGAGTCGAGGATGTCGAAGCCGAAGCTGTCGGCTTCGGCATCGCCGAACATCTGGACGCCGAGTTCCCACTCCGGAAATTGGCCGTTCTCGATCGATTCGTAAAGGTCGCGCCGATGAAAATCGGGATCCTTTCCCATGAGCTTCTGCGCTTCGTCCCAAACGAGCGAATGCGCTCCGAGGATCGGCTTCCAATGGAACTTGACGTAGCGCGACTCGCCCGCGGCGTTGATAAAGCGGTAGGTGTGCACGCCGAAGCCTTCCATGTTGGCGAACGCGCGCGGAAGCGCGCGGTCGGACATCAGCCACATCATCATGTGCGACGATTCGAGGGTGAGCGAGACGAAGTCCCAGAGCGTATCGTGTGCCGACGAAGCTTGCGGGATCTCGTTATGCGGTTCCGGCTTGACCGCGTGCACGAAGTCCGGGAACTTGATCGCATCCTGGATGAAGAAAACCGGCATGTTGTTGCCGACGAGGTCGTAGTTGCCTTCGGCGGTGTAGAATTTGACGGCGAAGCCACGCACGTCGCGCGGCGTGTCGGCCGAACCACGCGAGCCGCCGACCGTCGAGAAGCGAGCGAAGACGGGCGTCTTGACGGCCGGATCCTGGAGGAAGCCGGCCTTCGTGTAGGGCGCCATCGATTCGTACACTTGGAAGTAACCGTGAGCTGCGGCGCCGCGCGCGTGCACGACGCGCTCCGGGATGCGCTCGTGGTCGAAATGCGTGATCTTCTCGCGCATCAGGAAATCTTCGAGCAGCGTCGGCCCGCGTTCGCCCGCCCGCAGGGAGTTCTGGTCGTCGGCGATCTTGAGCCCTTGGTTGGAGGTGAGGTCCGAACCGGGCGCCGCCCGGAACGTCTCGAGCTGCGCGAGCTTCTCCGAGCGCTCCGCCGCCTTGGGCGCGGATTTGGCCGGACGCGATGATTTTGGCATGAATGTCCTTTGGGCGTTAACGGTGATGCCTCTCTATCCCCAATGAGGCGGCGCGTCAACGACAGCGTTCGAAGGCGGACCATCGCAACGGTTTTCGAGCGAGCGAGCGTGGTTTACCGGACGTCACGTTCGGGAAAGACCCGAGGCTATGCCTAAGGATTGGCTTACCGTTTTGATCTCGAAGCGGGATAGGCTATGGCGGTGCACACGCGATCCGTAACTAGCCCGAGGCAAGGCCACGCCACCCTGCGCCATAGCGTGGTAGCCTTTTCCCTTGAGACTCGCACCGCCCGCGACGAACGCCGTCGCGGCGGTGACGTTTTCGACACCTACGACCGATCCGATGGGTCGTCGACGATCTTCCTCGGCGACGTCTCTTCAAAGGGCGCGCTCGGCATCGCGCGAGCGGAAATGCTACGCCGCGCCTTTCGCGCGGGCGCAAGCAAAAAACAAAGTCCGGCGTCAATCGTCGCTGCTCTAAATGCCGTTCCGTTCACCGGTTCCGAGCGGCATCGCAGCGAGGTATTCGCTAGCATATTCATTGCCACCGTTGACCGCGCAACGCAGGCAATGGCCTACGCGTCCGCCGGCCACGATACGGCGTTGATCATCAAAGGACGCGAGCATCGGCACTTAGCACAAACTGGTCCGGTCGTCGGAGTACTGGCCCACGCGACGTTTACCGATTGCGTGGTCACTTTCGGCGACTCCGACGTCCTCCTGATCGCTACGGACGGCTTCACGGAGTGTCGCAGTCGCGACGACAACAGCCGGCAATTCGGAACGGCCGGGATCGTTCGGGCGCTCGCCGCAAAGCCATCGCACTCTCATTCCAGCGCGAGCCGCGCGGTTGCGGTCAGCGCCGATAGCTTCACGGCGCGACGTTATAACGACGATGCGACCCTTGCGGCGATCGCTCGGGCCGGCTCCGCGCGCGTAGACGGGCTCGCCCCCTAATGGAGTTCGCGAGCGACGTCGCCTTTAGCGAATCGGTTAAGCGCTTTCAGCGCGAACGCGGTTCCCGCCACGCGTACGCTCGGCTGGAAAAGCAGCGCGGCGGATTCGCCGACGCCATCACCACGGAGGTCGCGGCCTATATCGCCGAACGCGATAGCGCGTACCTCGCGACGGCGAATGCTGCGGGCCAGCCGTACGTGCAACACCGTGGAGGGCCGGCCGGCTTTATCAAAATACTCGATCCGCGGACCCTTGCATTCGCGGACTTCGTCGGCAATCGACAATATATCACGATCGGCAACCTCGCTGAGAACGACCAAGCCTTCCTGTTTCTCATGAACTACGCGGAAGCGCAACGCATCAAGATTTGGGGACGGGCGAACGTCGTTCTCGACGATCTCCCACTCTTCGAGAAGCTGTCCGACCCAAGTTACAACGCGCGCGTCGAGCAAGCCATCGTCTTTCGCGTATCCGCCTGGGACGCGAATTGCCCGCAGCACATCCCCAGACTGATCCACGCCGACCGAGTCGAGCAAGAATTCGAGCTGCTGCGACGGCGCCTCCGTTACTTGGAGACTACCCTAAGCGACGCCGGCATCGCGTTTAGTCCACAGGAAGGACCGGGCCTTCGCCCATCGTCCGATTGACGGACGCGAAAGATTGACTCCTCTCTATTCTCAATTGGCTTGCTAATGTTCACTCCGTGCGAAACGAACGTCTGCGACGCATCGCTCGAGAGGCCGCCGGCGAGTCTCTCGCACGCCGAACCCGCCGCCCGTTCATTTGGCGCAGTGGGAAGGGTCGCATGAAACGCCTCGTAGCCCTGTCGTTTCTCGGGTCCGTCACTTGGAACGGTGCAACGTCCGCCGCCCTCGCGGGCCAGGCCCCCTACGCTGCGACCGCGCCGGATATCCCGATCAGTCATCACGATCGCGTGTATGCCGCCGAGCAGTTCTCGAATACCGTATCCGTCGTCGATCCGGCCGACAATACGCTCCTAGGCGTCATCCGTTTGGGCGATCCGCAGCCTGCAAATCTAAGTCCACTTTATCGGGGACAGGTGTTGGTTCACGGCATGGGCTTCTCACCCGACCGGCGGACGTTAGCCGTTGTCTCGGTTGCATCGAATTCGGTCACCTTCATCGATACGGCGACGAATGCGGTGAAGCACACGACCTACGTCGGGCGCTCGCCGCACGAAGCGTTTTTCACCCCGGATGGTTCTGAATTGTGGGTCACCATCCGGGGTGAAAATTACGTTGCGGTTCTCGATGCGACGACGTACGAGGAGAAGACTCGAATTACGGTTCCGGCCGGCCCCGGGATGCAGATTTTCTCTGTGGACGGAAGGTATGGCTACGTCTGTTCGTCGCTAACGCCGGAGACGGTTATCGTAACCGTTGCCGACCACAAGATCGTCGGACGCATCACGCAAGCGAGCCCATTCTGCCCCAACATCGCCGCCACGCCGGACGGTAAGCAAGTCTGGTTCACCCTCAAAGATTCGGGCAAGGTGCAGATCTTCAACGCTCGCCCGCCTTTTGAGATCGTCAGAACGATCGATACCGGGCCAATCACCAATCACGTCAATTTCGCGCGCAACGTGCACGGTACGTTCGCTTACGTAACGGTGGGCGGCCTCAACGAGGTGAAGGTCTATCGAACGAGCGACTTCGCTCTGGTCTCGACCATCGCGGTCGGCGAGCTGCCGCACGGCATCTGGCCTTCCGGCGACGGATCGCGCGTCTACGTCGGCTTAGAGAACGGGGACGCTCTCACGGCAATCGATACGTTGACGAACAAAGCAGTCGCAACCGTGGCGATCGGGCAAGCGCCTCAAGCCGTAGCCTACGTGCCCGGCGCCGTGCCGGGCGACGTAAAAGCCGAGCAACGCTCGGCGTCTGACGCTCTCCAACCACTGGCTTTGGCCGGCCAAGATGCGCACCTCACCCTCGTTTCGCTGCAAAGCCGGCGACGTAGCGAGAAGGCGCCGACCAGCATTTCTCTCTACGATCAAGGGCTCACCCAAGTGTTGGAAGCGGCCGTGACCGGTCTTTCGCCCGGCGCCCCCTACGTACTCGCCCTTTCGGACCGCGCCGACGGACGTGGGACCCTTCAACCGCTGGCAGCGTTCACAACGAACGCGGCGGGAGCTGCCGTCGTAAACGCAGTCGGCCCCATTCGGCAGGCCGTCAGCGCGCGAGCAACCGGACCAAGACGGTACGTCGTTATCGTATCGGGCACGACCGCTAAACTCGGCGTGCCCGTTCAGATACAGGCGCCATGAGCCGAGTCGCGAGGAAAGCGACTACGAAGCGGCGGCCGGAACGCCAGCCGAAAGCAGCTTCTTCAACGGCGTGCGGCGGGCTCGATCACCGAAAGGATCGTCAATTTCAGCGTGCCGGCGTTGCCGTCGAACGAGCCGATGCCAAGAAGCGGCCTCCGGTTTAGAAAAAGCCACGCGGGGTTCGTCGACACGGTGCGAATTGCGACCCGGCACGGGATATTGGCCGGTAGCCGTCCTTCGAGCAAATCGTCGTACGCGCCCTCGCCGGCTTGGCTGAAGCCGTCGTACCATACCAGGATGTCGCCGGCCGGGTCGGCGACGACGAGATTTCCATTATGCACGAGTTTCTCGTCGGCGTACATGATTGCGAAGTCGGTTCCGCCGACGATGCTCTTCTCGCCACCGATGCCGCGCACGCGCCCGCCGGCAATGCGCATCGGCGCGTATACTGCATCGCCGGCCGGACCGATCGGTGTGGCCAACCCCTCGACCGCGATCACCATGCGGTACAGCGACGCGCACGAGCAGGGTTCCCCGAATACATTTATCGCCACACTTCCCCCGGTGTCAGGCGCTCCTCTTACCGCTATTCATGGCCGAGCGGAAGCGCCCGGGCGTAACGCCGACGTGCCGGACGAATTGACGCGTGAAGTAACAGATATCGTTGAAACCGACCGCTTCGCAGGCGCTCGCAACATCCACGTTCGCCTCGCCGAGGAGCTCTTGCGCGGCGCGAATTCTCCGCTTGATGATCGCCGCCGTTACCGGCGTTCCCGTGAGCTGACGAAACGTGTGCGTTAGATGGCAGGGTGAGTATCCGAGCGCGTCCGCCACGTGGCGGAGGCTGATCGGACGCGAATAGTTCCACTCGATATATTCGGAAACGCGTTCGGCAACCGTCCGTTCCCGGTTGTCGGCAGACGGCGACGGGGGCGCGAGTCCTTCTTCGCGCGGGTCGGGGGCCACCAGCATGCTTTCTCCTTTGGGAAACGCTCGAAGTGCTTGCCTCCGCGTCCATCCTATCAACCTCGGGGCGGACGGACTAGGCCGGTTCCGTACAGTTAGCCGCACAGTTGATGCCGGCAGCGCCGGCGCAATAAATCGTCTACATTCAAGGATGGGCGCGAACGTGTAGGGTTTTGCCACGGCTCGAAGCCGGCTTTGCTAACAGAAAGGACACGGGCATGCAACGGCACGTCCTCCTCATCGCCGCCGCGTTCGCGCTCGGCGGTCTCGCTTTGGTGAATCCCACCCACGCTCGCGCGCAATCGAAGGTCGCCGCCTTAGAACCCGCTGCGACGACCTTCTCGCGCGCGTTACCGGTAACGCGTTACCACTACACGATGGTGGACGGCGTCCGAATCTTTTATCGCGAAGCCGGGCCGGCCGGCGCGCCGGTCGTTTTCCTGCCGCACGGATTTCCGACCTCATCGTATATGTTTCGCACGCTCATCCCCGTCCTCGCCGACCGCTATCACGTGATCGCGCCGGACTACCCCGGCTTCGGATATAGCGACGCGCCGAATCACACCGTCTTCGCGTACACGTTCGCGCACTACGCGACCCTAATGGACCACCTGCTCGAGCAGCTCGGCGCGAAGCGCTACGCCATCTATCTTTTCGACTACGGCGCTCCCGTCGGCTTTCGCGTCGCGATCAAGCACCCCGAACGCGTTACGGCCCTCATCGTCCAGAACGGCAACGCCTACGATGAGGGACTCAACAAGTTTTGGGACCCGATGAAGGTGGACTGGAAGCTCGACTCCCCCGCGCATCGCAACGCCTTGAATTTCTTGGTTGCGGCGAAGACGACGGAGTTTCAATACCTTCACGGCGTCCGAGATCCGTCTCGCGTCGATCCCGACGACTGGCTCCACGACCAGCCACTGCTCGAACGTCCTGGTAACAAGGACATCCAACTCGACCTCTTCCACGACTACGGGTCGAACGTGCCGCTCTACCCGAAGTTTCAAGAGTTTTTCCGCAAGAGCAAGCCACCGACGCTAATCGTGTGGGGTAAGAATGATTTCATTTTTCCGGCCTCCGGAGCGTATCCGTATCGGCGCGATCTACCGAACGCCGAGTTTCACCTGATCGACAGCGGGCACTTTCTGCTCGAAGACAGGGCCGATGAAGCATTCCCGCTAATTCGCGGCTTTCTCGATCGCACGCTCTCACGTAACTGAAGTTCGCTCGACCGACGAGGTTCGCCCGATGGCCAAGCTGGTTTCGATAAACGTTGGCCTGCCCAAGGAAGTGCAGTGGCGCGGGCAACGTGTCTACACGGGGATATGGAAGCAGCCCGTCGACGGCGACGTATCCGTACGCCGCCTCAACGTCGCCGGAGACGGGCAGGGGGATTTGGCCGGACACGGCGGCGAGCACCGCGCGGTCTTCGTCTACCAAATAGCATCGTACCAATTCTGGGCGCGAAAATTGCGACGATCCGATTTCACGATGGGCCAGTTTGGTGAGAATTTCACGGTCGAGGGGCTACCCGATTCGGAGGTTCGGATCGGCGACCGCTTCCGCATCGGCGGTGCCACGTTCGAGGTCACGCAACCCCGCGTAACGTGTTATCGCGTCGGCATCCGTTTGAACGACGCGCACATGCCCTCACGACTGGTCGCCGAGGGTCTCCCGGGCTTCTATTTTCGCGTCCTCGAAGAAGGCTGCGTTCGGGCCGGCGACGCGATCGAGCTGCTATCGCGAAACCCCGCGAGCGTGACCGTCGCGGACGTGGACGCCCTGTTATATCGCCCCGGCGGCGACCGCGAAATGATTCGGCGAGCGTTGGAGATGCCGGCGCTCAGTGCGGGTTGGCGAACGTCGCTGCAAGCGATTCTCGATGAGCCCGCCGGTGCGAGCGGCAATGCCGGGCTCGCGCCGGCCGGCCTCGCCCCGAACGCGCAGCGGGGTTTTCGAAGCGCTCGCATCGCCGCGCTTACGAGCGTCACGGCCGACGTTCTGTCGGTCGGGCTCGAGGCAGCGGACGGCAGCGACTTGGACGCCGCTCGACCAGGCCAGTTCGTCGCCGTCAAAGCGCGCGTTTCGGCCACGTCTCCCGAACTCATTCGCAGCTACTCGATCGCCGGAACGCCGAACGTCAGGCGCTACGAGTTGGGCGTGAAATGCGAACGCGACGGTGCGATGGGCCGCTATCTTTCGCAAGCCAACGTGGGCGACCGGCTCGAAATGAGCGCGCCGCGGGGCGCGTTCGTTTTGCGAGCGACGGAACGGCCCGTCGTTTTCATGAGCGCCGGCATCGGTATCACACCGGTCCTCGCGATGCTGAAGGCGCTGGTCGCGCAGCGATCTTCACGGAAGGTCTGGTGGTTGTACGGTGCGCGTAACCGTGCCGAGCACCCATTCGCAAACGAAGTCCGAGCCCTCCTCGCTAGGCTCGCGAACGCCCGTTCTCACGTTTGGTATAGCCGGCCCGCCGAGAGCGATGTCGCAGGTCGCGACTTCGACTCGCGCGGGCGCGTCGATGCCGGATCGTTGCAAGAGCTCGGGATCGAGACGGGCGCCGAATTTTATTTGTGCGGCCCCTCGACGTTTGCCAAAGATCTTACGGCGGGACTGGCGGCGGCGGGTATTCCGCGCGAAGACATTTTCGGCGAAGTTTTCGGCACCGGGCCGGCGCTCGCGCCCGGACTCGTCGGCCCGCGCGCTACGGATCCGCACCTCCCCCTCGGACCTCCGGGCACGGGCCCGCTCGTGTCGTTCTCGAGAAGCGGCCTGAACGTTCCATGGGGCACGCAGTACGCGAGCCTCCTCGATTTCGCCGAAGCCTGCGACGTGCCCGTGCGATGGTCGTGTCGCAGCGGAGTTTGCCATACCTGCGAGAGCGGTTTGATCTCCGGTGACGTGATCTACGAACCGCCACCCTTGCAGGCGCCCGGAGACGGGAACGTTCTCCTCTGTTGCTCGACCCCGAGCAGCGCTTTGGTTTTGGATCTCTGAGCGACGACGCCCCCGATCGTCCCGCGCACATCTTCACCGCAATTTTTCGCTGCTATCGTGTCGTCGGACCGCTCGAAGAGTCATGCCACCGCGAGCCGCGCGAGCTGCCACCTTAGAAAGCGACGAAAGAGAGGCCCAATATGAATTCGATGGTGTTTCGGAGGCTGCCGTCGATCGCCGCCGCCGCGTTACTCCTCGCTGCCGGCGCGAGTTCGGTCGCGCGGCCGCAACAGCAAGGCTCTCCGATCTACGGCGTCACGATACCCGACGGCTATCGAAATTGGGAGCTCGTCGCTCCTTCTCAAGAGACGGGTAAGCTCGACGAACTCCGGGTGGTTGTCGGTAACGAGCCCTCGCTTGCGGCTTATCGAAGCGGACAACTGCCGTTTCCCGACGGCGCGATCCTCGTCAAGCTCGCGTGGAAACGCGTGCGATCGACGGAATACCCGGCTGCGTTCGTTCCGGGCGCGCCGATGACCGTTCAAGTCATGGTTAAGGACTCGAAGCGATATGCTTCAACCGGGGGGTGGGGGTTCGGCCGATTCATCAACGGGGCGCCGGTCGACGAGGCACAGCACCGGACCTGTTTCGCCTGCCACTCCGCCAATGTCAGGGATCACGACTTCGCGTTCACCCGCTACGCGCAGTGACGTCTTTCCAGGCTCCCAAAGATTAGCGCTTTCGCGCCGCGAGCGTCGTTGTTAGGGTAGGGCGAGCGGAAGTCGCAACCAGCTCTTTACGATCGCCGAGGCAGCATGAGCTATATCGCAACCAACGACGGGACTCGGATCTACTACAAGGATTGGGGATCGGGCCGGCCGATCGTCTTTAGCCACGGCTGGCCTTTGACGGCCGATGCCTGGGAAGACGCGATGTTCTTCCTCGCCTTACGCGGATATCGCTGCGTCGGCGCCGATCGTCGTGGACACGGCCGTTCGAGTCAACCGTGGACCGGCAACGACATGGACACCTACGCCGACGATCTCGCCGCACTCGTCGAGCACCTCGATCTGAAGGACGCGATCTACGTCGGCCATTCAACGGGTGGCGGCGAGGTGGCACGGTACATCGGCCGCCACGGCGGAAAGCGCGTCGCGGGCGCGGTACTCGTAAGCGACATTACGCCCGTGATGCTCAAGTCCACCGCAAACCCGCTCGGTACGCCCATCGGCGTCTACGACGGGATCCGCGCGGGCGTGCTGGCCGATCGAGCGAAGTTCTTCAGAGATCTGAGTACGCCGTTCTTCGGCGCGAATAGATCGGAGTCCAACGTCTCGCAGGGCGTGCGCGATTATTTCGTCGCGCAGTCCCTGATGGCCGGGATGCCGGCTTGCTACTTCGGCATCAAGGGAGACTCCCGGGACAGCGATTTTACCGAAGACCTCAAGAAGATCGACGTCCCGACCCTGATCGTCCACGGGTCGGACGATCAGCTCGTGCCGATCGCCGATTCGGCGTTGTTGTCATCGAAAATCGTTCGCAACGCGACCCTCAAAGTGTACGAGGGTGCGCCACATGGCTTGCCGACGACCTCGAAGGATCGCCTTAATGCGGATCTTCTCGACTTCGCCGAAACGGTGCGTCGAAGCTCCTGAGAGGGCGCCGCCCCAGTCGATCGGCTACGGTGCCGAGGGAAGTTGCCGAGGATCGTCTAAATCGCCGGGACTTCGTTTCGAGCTCTTCCGCACAGTCTTGCGAGGTCGATGGTCTTTTGGCGCAACGACCGGTCACCGAATTCGGCGTCCTGCTCAAAGCGTATCGCGCGCGGGCGGGATATTCGCAAAAATTTCTCGCGGAGAAAGCCCGCGTCGGTTTGGAAACCATCGGCGCACTCGAGCGCGGCGTTCGCCGAGCGCCGTATCCCGACACGCTCGCGCTCTTGGTCGAGGCGCTGGACCTGCCTTGCGATGAACGGGATGCCCTCGAACTGGCGGCGGCCGAAGCGCGTGCCGAAACCGTTCACCACGAGCGCGAAACAAACGCTCGTAGGAATAATCTGCCGCTGCAGCTCACGCCCCTGGTCGGACGCGAGGCAGACGTTTGTGCCCTCCTCGAGCTGATCGCGAAACGTCGTCTCGTAACCATCGTCGGGCCCCGTGGAGTTGGCAAGACACGGATGGCCCTCGAGGTCGCAGCACGTCATGCACGAAGCGCGGGCGATGAGGTTTGGCTGGTCGACCTTGCCGAGCTGGGCGGAAGCGCTTCCGTCCCCGATCGGATAGCGTCCGCCGTCGGGGGCGGGCCGCTCGCGTCGCGCAAGATGCTCCTCCTCATCGATAACTGCGAACACGTTCTTTCGCAAGTGGGGAAGACGGCGACGGCGATTCTGCAGACGTGTCCCGACGTCAACGTTCTGGTCGCAAGCGCCGAGCGGCTCGACGTCGCCGAGGAAACGCCGTTCTTGTTGCAGCCCCTCTCGTTACCGAACCGTGTGCCGTGCAGTATCGAGGAAGCACGACGATATTCCGCGCTCGAGCTCTTCATCCAGCGTGCCGAGTCCGAATCAGAATTCGTCCTCGGCGTCGACAATCTGCAGAAGACCGCGGAAATTTGTCTTCGACTCGACGGCATTCCGCGCGCCATCGAGTTGGCGGCCGCCCGTCTCGCGGCCTTAGGTCTTCGAGATTTGCATTCGCATCTCGATGAACTCGGCCTCGTCCGCGGATGAGCCGATGGATGGACGAACGACGTCGGTCGCCTTCGAGACGTTTGCGGACCGGCTCAAGCAGTTGCGCTTTGCCGCGGGGATGTCTCAGGAGGAACTGGCCGGCCGTTCGGGACTGAGCGCCGCGGGCGTCGGCGCGCTCGAGCGCGGCACGCGGCGCGCGCCGCAGCTGCAGACGCTGACGCAGCTCGCGGATGCTCTCGGTCTGAGCGACGGAGAACGAAGCGACTTCGAGCTGGCCGCCGAGCGCGGCCGCGCTCGGAGCAGACGAGCCGGCCCGCACGTCCCCGAGACGACGCATAACCTACCCCTGCAGTTAACGTCGTTCGTCGGCCGCGCAGACCAGATCGAGCAGATCGCGCGTCTCATCGAGGCGAATCGGCTCGTCTCGGTGTCGGGCTCCGGCGGCGTCGGCAAGACGCGGGCTGCGCTAGAGGTCGCGATGCGCCTGGCCACGAGCGGCCGCGAGGACGTTCGCTTTGTCGACCTCGCGCCGCTGCAGGACGGATCCTTTATCGTCGGCCGGATCGCGTCGGCGCTCGAAATTCGTCTGCCCACCGCGGATGATACCCCCGAATCGCTTGCCGGCGCACTCGCGACACGCCGGATGCTCCTGATATTGGATAACTGCGAGCATCTCGCAGCCGAAGCGACGAGTACCGCGCGGACGTTATTGCAA
>Ga0116227_10009922_pt1 | contig 16959 bp, 12 predicted proteins | sample S1TSphgellanicum_FD_89693 | JGI IMG/M metagenome (GOLD analysis project Ga0116227, IMG submission 89693) | Host-associated microbial communities from peat moss isolated from Minnesota, USA - S1T2_Fb - Sphagnum magellanicum MG | ecosystem: Host-associated > Plants > Peat moss > Unclassified...
GTTGTGTATGTTTGGGTTGTGAGTGGGGGTGTTTTGGGGGGTTATTGGTGGGTGGGGGTTGGGAAAAGTGAATAGGTAAAAAGGTGGGTGCTTAGGTAGGTAAATAGGTATATGGGTAGGTAATTGGGTTAATAAGTAGGTTAATAAGTAGAAAGGAAGTTCAATGAGCAAGAAAGATAGGTTATTAAAGTAGGTAAGCATGTAGGTAGGCAAGTCAGTAGGTAGGAAAAAAACTATTATAGCAAGGTAGATAAATTAGTACATAGGAAACAAGTTACCTTATCAAGGTGGCTAGGTTTGTAGAATATTTATGTTAATAGGGTGGTTATGTATATAGGGTTGTTAAATAGTAAAGTAGGTAGTTAATACAATGGTTAGGTCAACAAGGAAGTTAAGTCAATAGGGTATGTAGTTAACAAGGTAGCTAGGTTAGTAGGGTAGGTAGTTAGTATAGTAGTTAGGTCAGTAAGATAACTAGTTATTAGGGCAACTATGTTAGTAGGGGATAATTAGTAAGGTACCAAGGTTGGTACAATATTTATGAAGGTAGGAAGATGAGTAGGGTAACTATGTGTGGGGTCAGGTCCAGGGAAAAAATGATCAAGAGCAAACCAAAAAATAAAAAGTACAATGATCAACAACGGAAAAAAATGGACCCCATCTGGTGCCGAATGAAAAAATGTAGCCCATCCGATGGACAGAACGGCCAATTGGTGCATTAATGGCTATTGGTTCATTCTAACCATGCTCTAATGGCTATAACACAACGTTTTTTTTACAGGCAAAATTTCGCTAGTTAACAACATGGAAAAAAGGCCACCAACTAACCCAACTTACATTTTAAAATAATCAACTATCCATTTTCCTAGGGTCTTAGGATTACGGATTAGGACTAGTCAAATAGTGGATGTGAAACGTCAATGACTCATCATGTTGCTCCTCATTGCTTTGCATGATTGCCCACATTCAATGAAATCCCCATACCTTTTTGTCATCACATGATGAAGCTTACACCTTATAATCACATCTCCATCCACCTACAATTTTTCATCGTTCACATTACATCAAAGCTATGTGTTTATGTTGTCGCCTCTCTTTTACACTCATAAAGTTTGGGTTGTTGCCTTTCCATACTTTCTTAAAAAATTAGGGGTTGTTGCTAAGGTTCGTTCATAGTTTAACTTGTTGAGGTTCGTTTTTAACTCAGCTTGGCGGTGATGACCTTGAGTTGTGCAAGAGAGGTTCATTGTTTAATGAGGTATGTTGGTAGTTGTCATTGTTAATGTGATGGAAGAACAATCTCTAAAAGGTTTCGTGCAACAATCAACTTTCAATGTTGTGTATAAATAGTCTTCACATTTTGTAAATCTCAAGCTTTTTTCTTTATTTATTTATATTTTGAAACTTCTTACAAGTTCACAGCTACAACTCCTCAACCATGTTTCAACTTTGTAACTATTTTTTTTTTCCACTTTTGCAAGTCTGTCAAAATTGCTTTTGTTTTTCACAAGTCTATTAGAGCTATTTCTTTCTTTTATTTTTCTTCAATTTTTGCAAGCTTGTCAAAGTTGCTTGTTTATTTTGTTCTTGATTAGTTCTTACAAGTTTGTTTAATTCAACTTTTGATGTAATCACACCATGGTGCCTCTGAAGCTGCCGAATGGGTTCAAGTACAAGTTTTTTTTTCTACTAACATCTTTAGTGTCATTGAAGTTGGTTCCTCGAATGAAGGTGGTGGTGGTGCTATTGTTTGTAATGCATCCAAGTGCATTACACTTGAAGTTGATGTTGGTGCAAAAAATATTGCAACAAAATGTGGTGATGTGCCTAACACTAACCCCATGGAAAACAAAAAAAAAAGGGTGAAAGAATGGGAAATTAATCGGGTTTTTCAAAATGTTTGGGCAATGAAGCTTCCATGGGTGGAAGCTATGTTTGGGGCAGATGGGAAATGAACATGGTTAGGTGTCATGTTTGTTCACAAATTGAAAGTAGAAAGAAGCTCTTGGTTCCCAAATTTAATAGCCTCCAAAAACATGTTAGAAGGCATAAGTGCAAGGTTGCAAAACCAAATTGCAAGGTGGTGTAATATTACATGTCTACTAAATCACAACATGCAAAGAATAAACAACTCTTTTGTAATAAGGGAAAAGACATAATGGCTAACATGGTTGTTGTGGGGGATGTGGTTGGGAGGAAAAAAAGGAAGTTTATACAATTTTTTGCAATTTTTTGGCTTTTGAAAAAGGTCATCCTACAACTGACTTTGAAGCAATGAAATTTTGAGTTTTTGAAGGTGAAGCACACTCCAAAGAAACATTAGAATGACAATGTTAACTAGGAGATTCTAAAATCTACGCATAACTTTGTTTTCACTACAATTAAAGTGGCTATTCATGTAGCTAAATATCTTGTTGTTAGCTGCAATGAAGTGATTATGATTGATAATCAGTCATGGATTAACATTCACACATACCTTGTGAAGGGCTTCAAGTGCATACCCATATTGTTGAATTTGGAAAGGTTGGTTAGTGGTGGCACCATTGATAACCTGACCAATGTGATCCTAAAGTCATTGATGGTTAATGGGGGCTTGACCATGGAAGAGTTTAGCAACAAGCTAACCTCTTTGGTTCTAATGGGGGTTGTTGTGTTTACAAATGTACATAGTGGTGTGACAACACAGTTCACTAAAAAGGCAGCCCCTTTCATGCTTACTATCCATTGTGTTGCACATCGAACAAACCTAGTTATATATGCAAACATTTTTCATGCAACCCCTAATGCATAAACTTGAAGGTCTTTTGCAAGCCACATACACCTTTTTTCCTTTTCACCCAAGAGGCATTTGGAGCAGTGCAAGCTTGCACAATTGCTAGAAACAAAAGGGAACAAATTGTTGCACAATATGAAGACTAAGTGGATATTTATGTTGTTTCTTGGTAAAAGGGTGCTTGAAGAGTACAAATCCCTGGTGGTAAAAATGAATGGTGACCTTGGGACAATTAAAGTTACAAGACCCACTATTGAGTTTTGTGTGATGTTGAGGTTGTCCTAAACCTCATGTGCATCATGCCCATGTTGGATGTTGTCCATGACCTAATCAAATTTGCCCAAAGTTGTGATACATTTGTGTGTGACTTTGTAGGGGCAAGGAAGATGTGTTGTGTAAATTTGCACACATTAAATTATAATCCAGAGAAGAAGTACATTGATGAGTAGCTCAAAGGTCTTGTAAATCTAATCAATTGTAACAATGATGAGTTGTTCATAACTTGGTGGATTGATGCAGCCACCAACATTGAATATGTTATTTTTTACTTCCAAGGCTGACAATACCAAATCCATTTCCAACTACCCCTCATTAAGGCTTTTTGTTATGTGCATTCATGATGCTTAAGTTGTTGTTACACAAAGAATGAAAGAACAATGTTCAGTTGTAATTGCTAGCCTCATTGAAAAGTTGGTTCGGAGATTTCCCAACTAGGAGTTCATGAATGCTACTAGGATTGTTTATCCTTAATATTGGTTGAACTCTAAAACAGAGAATACCTGCCCTACCCATCTAGCCTTGTTGAAAGCATAATATTGTTTTGAGAAAGAAGTTGGTGTTGAAGGCTTAAAGGTAACAACCTTATTCAATGAACAGAAATTTGACATGGGAGCTTCCTTTTTCAAGGTCATTATGTATTCAAATTGCAAACATATTCTTGAACCTCTTGTTAGCTATAATCCCATGACTAAGTTGTGGTCCAATCTAGCTTCTAACATTGTACTGCAACATCGACTATCATAATACTTCAAGTTGGTGGCAATTTTTATAGTGATGATATTGGGAAGCATGGAAGACAAACAATGCTTTTCAACACTATCCTTCATGAAATCTAAGCTTAAAAACAAGCTCACAACTCATCTTGATTTGGTTGTTAAAATGTTTGCCTAGGATCATTACTCCATGAACATTCTCCCATTTGGAGATGCCATCAAGGAATGGCAAGATAAGAAACATAGGTATGTAATGGATGCAAAAATGTTTTTGGAGGTTTCAATGTTGCAATACATTAGGTGTTTTTGCACAGTGTTTTGAACTCAAGTTACAACTTTTATGTAGGCATTAAGCAACAATGTAAACAAATTTTGTATTATAGCTAGATTTTTCTTAGCTAGTGTGATGTGTCATTTGAATGGCTAGGATGTAAACCTAAACCTATAGGTTTTTTAAGTTCCTTCAAATGTTGGCTTGTTGTAGATTTGAGCTATTTTGATAAGCAATTACTTTTTTTTTGTTGATTATTTTCTTAAGCTAATGTGGGATCGCAAGGAAGGTTTTAACGTGTGCTACTTGTGCAAATCTGACTTGAGCTGCAATGGGCAAGATCTGAGAGGATCAGGGTTTGATCCCTCCCCAAGCCTTCAGAATTTGAAGCAAAAATTCTTGATAATTGCTTGTTGTTAGTACAAAGTTTTGCACATGTACAAGTTGTTTGCAAATTGTTGTTGTTGGCACTTGGATGTTGAAAGGATTGCCAAATTTTGCAACCTATTGTTGAAATGCTCGCCATTGCACATACCTAGATCTTGAAAGGCTCGCCAATTGTCTTACACCTAAAAACACATTGTAGCCAATCTGCCATTCTTCAAAAAAAAAAATGTATCACAATTGTTGGCTATGTAGAATTTTCCTTGGATGCCACAATTTGACTTTTATTTGTTACAAGGTGCTAAATGTTCATACAAAAAATCCAGACTGGTTGCCAAGTCTGCCTCCAAGGGCCAATGTGTGTAGCCAACTAGGATACCTGGAGCAAATGGAAAAAAAACACTGCTATAGCACTCACATTCTTATCATTTCCATGAATGTATAGTCTCAACAACAATGCTTTGTTGAGTTCTGTGTTTGGTTCATTTGAGTGGGATTGTTGATCCTCTAATCGAATGATGTCTTATTCTTAGAGCCTTCCTTTAACCCTGCTACAAAAACAAAACAAGATGACCCCCTTCCTTGGGTAAGGAGGAATTATCTATTGCCAGATGAAGCCAAGAGAGAACGTTAACAAAAGCAGATTTTCACCTTCAAAAATAAAGATTTAGAGAAGTAAGTGGGAGGTGGGTACCATCCATTCCAAGGCGATAAGTGACTAGAAGCCAAAGTAACCGAAGATTGGGGTGGCAAAAGTGAATCTTTGTCTTCATCACTCTGGTTACTCTTGGGTGGTCTGGGTATCCTCTAGTAGAGACAAGGAAGGAAAGGTTCCCCGTACATCCAGTTTGGGGAAATGTCTTCTTGCATTACAATATTCCCCCTTCAATCAGCAGACTACAAGAGATCAAGTTTGAGCAAATTAAAGATGTCCACTCAAGAATGTCTCTTGGGGCATCATCAGAAGCTGTTTTGGAGAATACCACTTTTATTAAATATCTTACAAAAGAGAGTATCATACCAGTTCCCCACATGCATTTTGAGAGAGGATCATACAGCTCCAGCATGCAGACGCTCCAGCTCATTTGACATGTAGGACTATGTTTGATGTGGACAGGTTTTATTCTCAGAGTCTGTCATACGGGGGTTTTTTGTTTGGTTGGTGGACCAATTAAAGAGATCCATCACCAAAAGAAGAAAATGTCTTGACTGTACCCCCAACTAACACTAACATAACATACGTAAACCGCTTAAGGTACCCTCCCTCTTAGGAAGGGGCATTAGCCCAGGTTGAAAATGGTGTCAAACACGTTGTAGAAAATTAAAATTTCATGCAGCCAAGGAGAAGGCTCAATATGCACTCAGGAGGCCCCCCTTTACTTTCTTTTGGGTGGGGGAGACAGGCGGTTTTGAGATCTTTTGGGGGAATTTTTTTGTTCCCATTGTGCTCTCATTTTGTTCTCACAAGGTTCCCAATGATGCTCCCCAAGTGCCCATGTGTTTCCCAGACTGTTCCCAATGCTACGACATTTTATCCCATCTTTTTTGCTCAAATTTGTACCATTGTAAACCATATTGCTATTCAAGGAATGGCTATTTTGGGAGGTTTTTATTTTGGGAGTATTTTTTTGGGTTCAAGCCCAATCAAAAGGGCCCATAACCAGAAACAAAACTTTGGCAAGAGGTCAAAGAGAAAAGTAGAAACTTTTTCAAACCCCATCATATATACTAGCAACATACTAGAACCTATGGTTTAAATATGGCAAGTTCAGCTTTTTTTCCCCTGGAATATTACAACTCAGAGTTTTTATTTCCAAAAAAAAATTGCAGCCCCTTTTCTTTTTGTTGCCAAGGGATGAACATTTGCCAGAAGAAAAACCCTAGTCCCAACCAGTGTTGGCCAGCTAGTAATAACCTAACAGGAGGTTAATGATTTTCACAAAACAAATGCAGAACCTACCCACCTGACAAGAAAAATATGGAGTTGGTGATTGAACTCTTTAAATTTGATAACCTACTTACATGTTTAAAATTATATGTGCAAACTTTGTCATTACTGAAAAAGACTGAATAATTTCCAAAAACTCTATAAAGCTCAGAAGCATTTGAATTTTGAAATCCTTGCACAATCCCCACTAAAATAAGCAAACCAACAAAGTATACACAAGAAAAACACAACAAAATTTCCACTAATAGGAAGAAGTAACTTTGCTCCCCCACCAAAATTGTACCTTGCTACCCTGGGACTATATCTTGCTAGCCCTGTACCACACTAGAAGTTGTAGTCATGAGTCACCTCTATCTTCATATTCAAATTGGAATATTTGCCAAAGATTATCTGTTCCTTAAGATGATCCCAATGTGTTTCCCAAGATGTTTCCAATACCGTCACTTTATACCCCATGTTTGTTATAAAGCTTACCTCCAAGAAATCTCACTCGCCAAGCACTTTCCAAGAGTATCAAGAGCTCACTCAACTTTCGTAAAAAACTAATTTTGATTTTGTTCAATTTTTTTGACAAAGTTGTTCAACATATATTTAAACATTATGTAACAACCTTGGTGCACCTGCTCATTGAGGGCTTCCAACTGTACCAAGAGTGCAATGGGGGGCTGTGCTTTGGGAAATCTTAACACAACAAACAAAGCAAACAACCTTCATTAATAGATAGATATGTAATCCAAAATAAGAGATTACAAGCAAACTATTTTTTGGATAGTTAAAAAGTTTGATCACATTTTTGTTTGCAATATCTTTGCTTTCCTACCATATTTGGCCAGGAGGACATAAGGTCCATGCTTTTCTTTAAAACTTGACCTTAGTTTTCCTTTCATATTTGTTGGTTCCTTACAAAGCACAATCTTCCTTGTAAGCTCCAAAACAAAGCACCCCTTATAAACCATAATTGTCTGCATAGTTTATGTGGCACACATTTGGTAAAGTGCCTCCCAGATTCTAGATTTCAAATTGGGTCAAATTTTTAAAGAGGGCAAGAGCATGACTAGTGTGCATTTTGTTTTCAGACAGAGAGAATCTGTTGGGCCCTGCCCCCACAGGGACAGGGACTATCGCATTGCATCCAACTTTTGGAAGTTTTACCTTAATAGAACCAGTTTCACATTGAACTGGTTTCTTTGGTGAAAGTGTTTAGACTGTTTAGATTGGAACAGATTGTTTTGGTGTTCAGGGTGTGGACACAGTAGTAGATGTACAACATATTATCTATTGGCAGGGCCAGCGTGTTTGTGATGCCTAGTTTTAGAAAGTACTCCTTTGTGTTCCTTTGCAATACTCTCCAACCCCCTGCCTATAAGTAAAATGACTGTCTTTTTCATTGTCTGTGTACTTTGAGGGATGTCCCCTAGGAGAAGAACCCTAGGGGTTTTTATGCCAGGCTGAGATCCTCCTATTTTTATATGTTGGCATGTTCCCATAAAAGAAGGCTGTTTGACTGTGTGGAGGTTCCTATGCTTGGTATTCTCCTGAGGTTTGGGAACACCCTCTGGCTCATGCTCTCAAGTGCCCTCCCTCAGGAGAACCCAGTCATACAGAAACCTCTCTTACAACATACAAGTGTTGTATTTGAAAGAATAGTGATCCAAAAGAATATTCAATTTAACTTTTCACTTGCGTGCGTTTTGGGGAGTATTCATGACAATGGCGTAGGTGAAATAGGGCCACTAAAAGGCCTCACTCAAGAAGGTGAAGGTACCACTAGTGTAGGTTGGTTCACCGTGGGCCCTTGTTTGGGGCCTCTATCAGTGATTACCATATCCTACATAAAGTGATTAGCTATTCCCTCGTACCGACCCATAAATGTGGAAAGGTTCACATTATAAAGTAAGGGACAAGTTAAATATCAGCACCTGAGTCAATCATTATGGCTTCTAATGTAAAAGTCATTTCCTTTTTTACTTGCCCTTCTTACTCTATACTATGCTGTACACATTTACAAGCCTAAACTGAGTTTCACACTATTTGACTGCTACACACATCCAAAATATAGAATGCACGCAAGTACCAACATTAGTGCCATGGTAAAAATTCCAATGTTTTATAAATGTAAAACTGTAAGACTTTATTCCAAGACCAAAAATAATTGGGGGATACAAAACCTGAAAAAGAACAAAAGAAGAGTGAAGAAGAATGGTATGACCCCCAGTCCAGCGTTTTCTCAGTGGCCAAAAGTCACCAGATTTTGACCTAAATTTAGGTCAAGCTACAGCTACAAAAGAATTTTAAGGAATTTTAAAGGCAAAATTGCGAGATAGCTCCATAAGTGAAATATTTTTTCTACTTTTTCATCAAACTCACAATAATATAAGGTAAGTAAACCTTAAATGGACAGTGGCCTGTATTGGTCACTTATTTTTGTGCCAAAAAGGGACACCCATTGAACCTTGGATGGATATATATTAAAGCTAACGTAGAAAGGCCAAATCCCAAACACATCTATTTCCAGCATGGGAAATATTAGTATATTAATCAAGTTCATTAAGGGAAAGATCAGTGATTAGGGCAAGCCAGAACCAAATAAGTTGTTGGTATCTGTGGAATCAAGTGCCAGAAATTTAATGCACCTTATGGAACACCCTTAAATCACCATGCAATTAAATTTGTATCAATAATTGGACACAAAAGGGTGGATGAATGTTGGAGTTTGGTTGCCACGAAATCACAGCGGCTACAACAACTTGTGCATTCAAGGTACACCAAGTGACAGAATTGGGTCATACACTTTGACCATTCTAGGAACAGCATGCATGTTTGCAGCATGGCGAACCTTATAAGAAAATCTCAAATCCTCAAGCTTTTTCTAGGCACAAAAGTAGAACATGATGATGTAAGTAGAGAGAGTGTTGAGGATTCAAAAGAAAACAATCCTGCCTATGCATTTGAATGTGTGCAAATAGAGAAATTGCCTTCATCATCTACCAAAAGCATCTACAACCTCCCTCTTGCACCTCTATTAATCAAGTCCCACAAATTGAATAGATGTTAACTTGATCACATATCCAATGTGCAAACCTTTTGAGTAAGCTTGTACAACACAAACGGGTTTAGGACTGAAATTATGTATGATTATTACATAGCTATGAAATCTATGTTTTTTGTTGCAAAATTATTTTCTCACCCTTCTATTGGCTATCCAAGCCTCACCATTTTCCTACCATGAACTAAACACAAAAAACATCAAAACCATTCAAAACCAAAAGCCTTTAAAAATCAAAACTTCAATTCTCACAAACTTTGCATTCATACCATAACTTTGTACAAGTGAAAGTGTTTCTCAAGGTCACAAACACCTCCTTATATTCTAACCAAAAGGAAATTAATCAAGAAATTTCCTAAAACTTATCCATCACATGGTTCCTCAAATAATCAAAAGGAAACAAAATCACATGGTTCCCCATGTGATTCCACCATTAATCACAAGGAAACAATATCACATGGTGCACATGTGATTCCACAATTAATCATAAGGAAACAATATCACATGGTTCCCCATGTAATCCACAATTAATCACAAGAAAATAATATCACATAGTGCACATGACATAAGTCAATGCATCATGGCTAAATTATGGAAATCCTACCACCCAACTTACCCCTTTAAACAATTACCTAAGTAATTGTGTAATTACATCAAATTACACATCAAGTTACAAGCCTAAGCACACAAACTATGGCACAAAAACAAAATAAAAATGGTGTAGATTGTACTTGTTGATGAGGTGGCCAATTTTCATTAGTTGTACAAAAATGATACCTACATAATTCCTCGTTCTTGCGACCTATGATACTTAAGCCACTTGGCTTAAGTTAGGTAGCCTAGTCTAGGCTTCTTGGGCCAGGAATCTAACATTTGTTTTTAATTTAGACCATCTAGCCGATGTTAGGTTGCCTAGCATAAATAGCTAGCCTAATTAGGTTAAATTAGGTTGACTTTCGATCATGTGCAATGATTTATATAACTCCAATTGATTTAACCCTATCGAAATCAAATCGACCAATGGTGCAAGGTCCTAATGATGCATATCAATAATCATTCAATGAACCAACGACCATGTGACAGGCAAAACATCAAGCAATGATGGTTTTGCTAAACAAACTCCAAGGCAAAGGAAAACCATGAAAAAAATACGAACTAAGACAACATTGGTTTGGCTTGCGCAATGGACATTATGGAAGCCTGTCAAAAAATTTAAGTGCAAGCCATGTCTAGGGTGTGCTTCTCACTTCATTATGGAACTATTTATATGGGATTACTCAAACTAGAAAAAAAAGGCAAAGCAAGAATCTTGAGCATAGAGGAGAAGGAAGCACTTGTCTAGTATATGAAAAAAATGCAAGGAATAAGCACCCCATCACACTCACACAACTGAAGTTGAAGGTTGTTAAAATTACATAAGAACATTCAATTCCCTTTCGGAATAAGATTCTAGGATGAAAGTGCTTCCAATGGTTTAGGAAGCATCATTTAGATTTAAACTTGCGGGTTCATGGATTTTTGACATATGTCATCCATTCACCAAGGTGTCTTTTGTAACATTTAGTTGAATAAAACAACTAAGTTGAAATGGCATGCACTTTACACCTATGCCCAAAATTAATAATGACATGGAATTTCATTACTATAAGAAAATTAAAATATCTTAATCGTTAAAATGACTAAGCTTTGCAACTAAACGTCTCTTATGACTAAATGGGTTTAGCAACTCACTAATCATTAATTGCACATGTCCTTCCTAACTGGATGTAGTTGTAATTTAGCTAGTTGCAAAACCCAAAATGTGTTGTTCTACTTGAATAATTAGTTGTATAAATGTTTCAATGGTCACATATGCAATCAACAAAATGTGAAAATGCCTTAGTTTGGTGGGCACAACATGTAGTGTAGTTTTTGCATGTGTCCTTTTTAACTTGTCAAGTGTTTGGTTGTTGGTGTTATCAAAAACCTTTGGTAGTCACCTTTGGGGATTATTGGATCACTTCATTTTGGTGATCAAAAATAGACTTGACAATATTTGTTTTGGTTGTGATGGACCCAACAAGCCTACAAATATGATTAATTTTTAAATTTTAAAGTCTGTTATGATTGAAGAAAATTATAATCTCATTGAGAAGTGGGGGTTTTTTTTTAAAAGACTTTTATTTCTTCTCATTTTTTATAGGTAAATTCCTATTCCTTTTAGTATTTGATTTGATTTTTCATACATTCATTTGTTTTTATTAAAAGTATTTTGATGGTGGGTTTGTGTTTATAATTAAGGTTGATGCATATGGGTGCAATTTTGCAAAAAAAAAAAACCCCCAAAATTGCCTAATACTAGACAAGTGAGTCCTTATAAGGATTGGATACTCTACTCAAGTTGTGAGTCTTGAGTTTGTGTTTTAAATCTTTGTTTTGAGTCATGGATGTTTCTATGAGTTTATTGTCTATCTATGATCCATTATGCACAAAACCCATTTCTAAGCAAATATTTTGCAAAGTGAAAGTAGATGCAACTACAAACTTGAACAAAACATCATTCTAGGGATCATCATAACATGTCAAATTTTAAGCTTATAGATCACACTACACAGCTTCCATATCATTTTTTTGTTAGAAACATATTATATCCATATATATGTATTTTAGTTTGTTATTGTATTTTTGTAAGTTTTGGGATAGTGCATGATTCATCACAAAGTTAAATGAAGGAATCCATGTCAATTTGAATCAAATTAACATTTTTGAAATCATAATTTTAAATCCTAACCATACCCAAAACCACATTTGTTTTATAAACCTTAAGCCCTAAATACCAAATAACCATGAATTGGAAATAAATTGAACCGTAGCTAAAAGTTCTACCATATTGAAAAAAATTAAATGCCTTACCAAAAGGGCAATAAATTTTTTAAAACATATAATACTTAGGATCACATGTTCTTTTTAAAAAAAAACCCACACAACATTATTGGTATGATCTGCATTAATTTATTAAGTGCAACTAAATTCCAAATCCCAAAAATATAGTGATATACTATAAATCAAACTTTATTAAGTTACAACATATGGGATGTTTAAAGTGGCAAGGGGTGAAGGGTTGACAAGTGGTGGAAGTGGAGAGGTCATCAACCCCATCTTTGGAGCTTGATTTAGAATTACTTCTGCTTGCATCTTTTGAAAAATTATTAACACTCATTGTCTAAATCTAGGTACATGCAAGATGTGGTGACTCACAATCCATAGGTCACATTAAGTTGCAAGTTCAACATTGTAAATTGGATTTATATGGACATGAACTTTTGAAAACACTGAACCACCATACCTTGCATCTTGAAAGGGTGACATGTAAACACCTATTTAAAATTTCAAAAATTACATGAGTACCATTAATCCTAGGCAGTAAATTAACAAATTTGACATCTTCTAATAAAAATTGTCAATGAAAAAAAAGATGAATGATGGAGATCCCATTGGAACACCCAAAAATTTGAGGCCATTAATAGTGTTAAACCAAACTAACAAGATGATATCATTTTAGCTTCATGAATATTAAATAACATGATCTTTTAGGTCACACAAAAAAACCAATTGTGCAAAGTTGGGAGGTTAGGCGCTTGTTGTCATGGATGCCAAAACCATGGAGTTCACTTTTAGTTAACTTCTAATTAAATTTTAATTCACTTCTAGTTCACTCTTAGTAAGTCCTAGTTCACATTTAGTTAACTTCTAATTAAAATCTTAGTTCACTTTTAGTTCATTATTAGTTAAGTCTTAGTTCACTTTTAGTTAAGTCTCAATTCATTTCTAATTAACTTTCAGTTCACTTTTAGTTTAATTTTAGTTCGTGCATAATTTACACATGGGCCACACATGGGTGCACATGGGCGCACATGGGTGAATATGGGCCACATGTAGGTTGGGAGTTCCTTGAAAAACTTCTTTGAACTAGTTGCCCAATGGGTATAAATAAAAGTAGAATTCCCCATTACTTTTAATATGTTCAACACCAATTTTAAGTATGTTTAATTGTTACAATCTTGTAATAAAGTCATGTTGAATTTTTGTCTTACACTTGTCGTGTTCTTATTCTTGTGTTTTTTGGTTTCATGATCTAGATTTGGGATTTAAGCCTATCCATGTTCTCATTTTGGTTTAGGAAATCTTATAAACTTAGTTGGTTTCATGCCCATGATAATTTGAACTAATCCCCATCAAACCTACATCTTTTGTTTGTTTCTTGTCTTTGTTTTCAACTTTGTGAATATGTCTATGTCTAGAAAAAAAGTAGTGGTGTCCATGGAAAAAATTCTTACAATTCTTCGACATGTCCAACAAGAAAATTAATTTCTTTGTGACTTTGTCATGCATCTCCAAAACAATTAAGCTTCAATGTCGTCAAGGTGTGTTCCAACAATGCAAATTCCAACAAAGAAACCTTGAATTGGTCTTCCTAACAAGTTTGATGGGATTCGTTTAAAGTTCTGAAGTTTTATCAATCAAGTACACTTGGTTATTCGATTTCATCCCCATCGCTATCCAAATGGACGAACTCAGGTTGGATTCATCAATGTTCAACTATCAGGCACTACATTAGCTTCATTTGTGTTGTTACTTGAATGATAATCATCACTTTTAAACAACTTTGAAGCATTTTTCAAAAATTCATAGCAACCTTTGGAAATCCGGGTAAAGAATGCACATTTACTAGCAAGTTGCGATCCCTTTATCAAGGGTCACGATCTGCATCTATGTATGCATTTGAATTCAAGTTGTTGGCATGTGACATTTCATGGGATGAAATTACACTCATGAATCAATTCCAATTTGGGCTACGCAGCGACATGAAAGACTTATTTTTGACCATGTTAAATCCCACAACCTTGAGTCAAACAATTGCTCAAGATATTTGTTATGACAATCATCTTTTTGAATGTTGCCAAAATAAACATTAGGAACCATCACTAGTACAAAAAAAATTCATGGCCCCCATGCCACCCCAACCAATTCTATCAATAGCAAAGGATGATCCCATGTAAATTGATGAGACAATATTCAAGCCCTTCATTGAATAAGAGAAGCAACAACAATGTACAAACAATCTTTGTTTATATTGTGGAAGACCATGTTATGTTGTTTGTGAATGTCCAAAAAAATGAAGTCTGCATATAACACATGCCACTTCTCTCACTAATTTAAAATTTAGAGAGAATTGAAAAACGAGGACATCCAATTTTAGTAGGGACCTTGAGACTAGACCTTAATACATCATGTGTTGGGAATGGCGCCAGTTTGTCTTCAGATCTAACACCTAGTCTTTTGTTACCAATCATGATCAATTGTAATAAATCCATGACAATAAAAATTCAAGTGTTGCTTGATCCTCATGCATTTGTGTGTTTTGTTGACAAGGAGTTGGTGCAACATAAGTTGGCCTTGGTGAAAAAAATCACAACAATAGGAGTTGTTCAATTATTGATGGCCGAAATCTTTCTTTAAAACTTGTGACACATGAAACCAAATTGTTGGAAATTGCCATTAGGTCACATTCTAGCAAGGTTGTGTTCAATGTCATTTCATCCCCAAAGAACCCAATCATCATTGGGTTATCTTAGCTCATTTTGCATAATCTATAAATGGATTAGCATATAAAGAGTCTCCATTTTGAAGCACCCAAGTAAGAGCTTTTGGATTGTGAGGCCATTGTCACAAGCATGGTTGGTGAAACACATGAACATGTACGTCATGTGCCCAAAGATGAATTGGGTGATGCTAAATGTATGCCAAATATCAAAAACCTTGCTAGTGCACAAAAATCCAAGTTTTCCAAGTCGTTATTTATGGGAGCAAATGCATTCATGCATAGTGTAAACACTACTAGAAATTTTGGGTTTTACAACTAAAATTCAGTTGCATGTGACACATGCAATTGCAAATTTGTGTAGTTGCCTAAGACAAGTTGCATATGACATGTAATTGCATGCGACACTACATAAGCAACATGTATATACGATGTTAATATACATGTTCATACATACATACCAATCCAATGTAGTTGCACCTTATGTGCAACTTTCTTTGCAACTACATGAAACTAATCAAAATATGACACGTGTTTAAAAATTAGACAACTAGCTTGTGGACATGTGTCATTATTTAACTTTTTTGTGTTTTCAAAATTAAAAATTCATTGGATTAATCTCAAATATTAAAGTTTTGACCACTAGGATGATGACATGTGGCACACCATGGAACGTTCATTAGCCATTTGACACATGTTCAATATTTTAACACCAATTATATGGTGACTATTGGCAATCAAGGCCCACCTATTTTAAAATTTTAAAATATTAACTAATGAAATCTAAGTCATCCAATTTATGGCTAATAAGATGTTGACACGTGGTGCCTAGGTAAGTAGATAATAATTAAACCCTATTAAGTAAATAGGTTTATTTAGGTATGTAAGTAAGTTGAAAAATAACTAGGCTTAGGTTATATAAGTAGGTTTAAACTAATCTGATTTTATTTTTAGGTTTGACCATTTCATAAAAGTCAAGTTTTTTTCATTCACTCATCCCCAATGGCACTCGGTATTTGGTTTCAATGTAACTATTTCTTCTACTTGTATATTGAGCCAAATAAAATTGAAAGCCAAAGGATATGGGTTAAAACATTCCATTGCAAACCTCATGAACCAACCTAGTTGCACATTAGATGCAACTACTATATTAAAGTATAACAGCCAGGGGAGGGCTATGTTGCTTTTAGTGTCCAAACAAAACTTGAAGCCCTCCTTTTGGCGCATCTAACACATGAAGAATCATTGAAAACAGATTAGAAATGAGAAAGTTATGGCCTCCCAAAGTAAAAGGGTTCAAAAAACTCCCAAAAAAAAACTATGGAGGCCGGTTCTTAAACACCCAGAAAGTTCATTTTATTTTGTTTTTTTGCTATTAAAGTTCCAATGTGATTTTTAGGACTTCAGATGACGTTCCTACAACACTTTAAATCGCTCAAAATGAATAAGAAATAAGAAAGTTATGAACTTTGAAAGTAGGAGGGGTCTTAAGAAAAAAAATAAAAAACAAAACGTTTTATAACTTGGAAAACGTTTTTTTTATAAATTTCTTCTTGTTGGTTTTTCAACACTCCTTTTCTTTTGCACTTCAAAGGTGATTATAGGATATTTAGTAATTATGATTATTTAATGAAAATATGATTTTAATATTATTATCTAATTTAAATTAATAATTTTTTAGGACGTTTGTATACTCATAGGTTAATTAGTGTAGCCTATTTACATTAATATTTTAACATAAATAATAAAATTTAAATATAAAATACCTATTGATTATATATATATAATTGATTATCACTATAATTATAATAAAAATTTAATTAATAATTATGATTATTTATAATAATAATTTTAATATTATCATATTAATTGATTTTGAATAATTTTTTGTTTAATCAAATGTACATTTTCTGAAAAAATATTCCAAAATAAAATAAAGTCAAACATATTTAAACCATGGTTTA